>Ga0210248_100422_pt1 | contig 37480 bp, 21 predicted proteins | sample ChrtobMetP3_32mM_FD_155493 | JGI IMG/M metagenome (GOLD analysis project Ga0210248, IMG submission 155493) | Chrysochromulina tobin associated microbial communities from unialgal haptophyte culture, Seattle, Washington, United States - P3_32mM | ecosystem: Host-associated > Algae > Haptophytes >...
TTCGCTGAAAAGTCGCCGAACACGCGAACGTGTGTTGGCCCTGACTGCTGCGCTGAGAGCTTCGTGGGGTTGCTCTTGGGAGCGCCGCCATTTCGTTTTGGCAAGACAGAGATGCCTGGGCGGGACGAAACGTCTGCCGGCGAAACGTTTCACCGGGGCGCCCAGCAGGGCCCTGCCCCCCCCGTTGGATGACGTTTGGTATGGTCTCACACCGTTGGTGTATGTGTGCCCATGCGATAGAGACCGATAGTCTCGGTTGGTTCTTGTAGGCACACACCACTGATCGGATATCAACCCTGCCCAGCGGGTGCTCAGCCAACGGGTGGAGCGCTCTCCCACCGTACCCTTCGGCTGGCTGCGGAAGCGAGCCTTGCCCGCTCTGGTACCTCACTCGCCGGGGTTACCTTCACCCCAGCCCAACCGCCCTTCACTGTTAACTCGCTCCTCGGCGAGAAGACAAATCTGACGCAGAAGAAACCTTCTCGTACGTGAGCTCGTTAAGGGATTGAATGTTTAGAAAGCCGCGGGTGCTCGCCATGGCGCGAGCCCCCCTATGGTCCCTGTTGGTCGAGCGCGTCGAGCGGCTTGATAAGCAAAAGAGAGCTCGTTTGGAGTGACTTGGCCAGTGGGAGGGCAGAACCCGAGAGGATAGGGCCTAAAGGGTAGTGGCAGAGCCCGAGAGGCAGCAGAGCCTGAGAAGCGATAGCCGAGCCTGAGAGGCGATAGAGACCGAGAGGCAATAGCTGAGCCCGAGAGGTGATAGAGCCCCAGAGGCGATAGAGCCCGAGAGGCAATAGCTGAGCCCGAGAGGTGATAGAGCCCCAGAGGCGAAAGCATCGCTTGATAGCAGAGCCCGAGAGGCGATGGAGCCTGAGAGGTGATAGCAGAGTCCAAGGGGTGACAGAGCCTGGTAGGCGATAGCAGAGCCGGCGAGGCGATAGAGCCCAAGAGGCAATAGCAACGCCCGAGCGCTATATAGAGCCCGACAGGCGATGTGGCGGAGCCTGAGAGGCGACGGAGCCCAAGAGGCCTTTGAGCCCAAGGCGCCAAGGGGCGGTAGCGAAGTCCAAGAGGCTATAGAGCCCGAGAGGAGACAGCAGAATCCGAGAGGCCATAGAGCCCAGAGGGGCGACAGGAGAGCTCGAGGAGACGGAGCCTGGAGAGAAGTTCGCAGAGCCAGATAGGTAGAGAGCTCGAGAGGCAATAGAGCCCGCGGGCCAATAGCTGAGCCCGAAAGGTGAAAGCTGCTGAGCCCAAGAGGCGGTAGCTGCTGAGTCCCACAGGGGATAGCTGCGGAGCCCAAGAGGTGATAGCTGATAGCTGCTGAGCCCAAGAGGTGATAGCTGATAGCTGCTGAGCCCGAGGGGCAATAGCTGCTGAGCCCGAGAGGCGATAGCTGCAGAGCGCGAGTGGCGATAGCTGAGCCCGAGAGGCGATAGCAGCTGAGCCCGAGAGGCGATGGCTGCTGAGTCCGAGAGGCGACAGCTGCTGAGCCCGAAGGGTGATAGCTGCTGAGCCCGAGAGGCGATGGCTGCGGAGCCCGAGAGGCGATAGCTGCTGAGCCCGAGAGGCGATAGCTGTAGAGCGCGAGTGGCGACAGCTGCGGAGCCCGAGAGGCGATAGATGCTGGGCCTGCGAGGCGCTAGCTGCGGAACCCGAGAGGCGATAGCCGCGGAGCCCGGAGGCGATAGCTGTTTAGCCCGAGAGGCGATAGCTGCTGTGCTCAAAAAGCGATAGCTGCTGAGCCTGAGAGGCGATAGCTGCTGAGCCTGAGAGGCGATGGCTGCGGAGCCTGAGAGGCGATAGCTGCTGAGCCCGAGAGGCGCTAGCTGCTGAGCCCGAGAGGCGATAGCTGCTGAGCTCGAGAGGCGAGAACTGCTGAGCCCAAGAGGCGATGGCTGCGGAGCCCGAAAAGCGAAGGCTGCTGAGCCCGAGAGGCCATAGCTGCTGAGCCCGAGACTCCGAGAGGCGATAGCTGCTGAGCCCGAGAGGCGATAGCTGCTGAGCTCGAGAGGCGAGAACTGCTGAGCCCAAGAGGCGATGGCTGCGGAGCCCGAAAAGCGAAGGCTGCTGAGCCCGAGAGGCGATGGCTGCGGAGCCCGAGGGGCGAAGGCTGCTGAGCCCGAGAGGCGATAGCTGAGCCCGAGACGCCGAGAGGCGATAGCTGCTGAGCCCGAGAGGCGATAGCTGCTGAGCTCGAGAGGGAGAACTGCTGAGCCCAAGAGGCGATGGCTGCGGAGCCCGAAAAGCGAAGGCTGCTGAGCCCGAGAGGCCATAGCTGCTGAGCCCGAGACGCCGAGAGGCGATAGCTGCTGAGCCCGAGAGGCGATAGCTGCTGAGCTCGAGGGGCGAGAGCTGCTGAGCCCGAGAGGCGATGGCTGCGGAGCCCGAGGGGCGAAGGCTGCTGAGCCCGAGAGGCGATGGCTGCGGAGCCCGAGGGGCGAAGGCTGCTGAGCCCGAGAGGCGATAGCTGAGCCCGAGACGCCGAGAGGCGATAGCTGCTGAGCCCGAGAGGAGATAGCTGCTGAGCCTGAGAGGCGATAGCTGCTGAGCCCGAGAGGCGATGGCTGTGGAGCCCGAGGGGTGATGGCTGCGGGGCCCGAGTGGCGATAGCTGCGGAGCCCGAGAGGCGATAGCTGCTGAGCCCGAGAGGCGATAGCTGCGGAGCCCGAGAGGCGATAGCTGCAACGCCCGTGCTAGCTGCTGAGCCCGAGGGGCGATAGCACCTGCTGAGCCTATGCTGAGCCCGAGATGCAATAGCTGCTGAGCCCGAAAGGCGACAGCTGTGCTGAGTCCAAGAGGCGATAGCTGTTTAGCCCGAGAGGCGATAGTTGCTGAGCCCGAGAGGCGATAGCTGCTGAGCTCAAGGGGCGAGAGCTGCTGAGCCCGAGAGGCGATGGCTGCGGAGCCCGAAAGGCGAAGCTGCAGAGCCCGAGAGGCGATAGCTGTAGAGCGTGAGTGGCGACAGCTGCGGAGCCCGAGAGGCGATAGATGCTGGGCCTGCGAGGCGCTAGCTGCGGAACCCGAGAGGCGACAGCCGCGGAGCCCGGAGGCGATAGCTGTTTAGCCCGAGAGGCGATAGCTGCTGTGCTCGAAAAGCGATAGCTGCTGAGCCTGAGAGGCGATAGCTGCTGAGCCTGAGAGGCGATAGCTGCTGAGCCTGAGAGGCGATAGCTGCTGAGCCCGAGAGGCGATAGCTGCTGAGCCCGAGAGGCGATAGCTGCTGAGCCCGAGAGGCAATAGTTGCTGAGCCCAAGAGGCGCTAGCTGCTGGGTCTGAGAGGCGCTAGCTGCGGCGCCCGAGAGGTAACAGCTGATGAGCCCGGGAGGTGATAGCTGCTGAGCCCGAGTGGCGATAGCTGATGAGCTCGAGAGGCGATAGCTGCGGAGCCCGAGAGGCGATAGCTGAGCCCGAGAGGCGACAGCCGCTGAGCCCGAGAGGCGATAGCTGCGGGGCCCGAGAGGCGATAGCTGCTGAGCCCAGAGGCGTGAGCTGATGAGCCCGCGAGAGGCGTGAGCTGATGAGCCCGAGAGGCAATGAGCTGATGAGCCCGAGGGGCAATGAGCTGATGAGCCTGAGAGGCAATGAGCTGATGAGCCCGAGAGGCACTGAGCCTGAGAGGCAATGGCTGAGCCAGCAGAAGATAAGAGGTGAGAGCTGAGCCAGCAGAAGATAAAGTCCCGCTGAGCCGGCCGAAGATAATGTCCCAACCGAGGGGCAATGAGCTGATGAGCCCGAGAGGGCCCGAGAGGCAATGAGCTGATGAGCCCGAGAGGCAATGAGCCTGAGAGGAAATAGCTGAGCCAGCAGAAGGTAAGAGGTGAGAGCTGAGCCAGCAGAAGATAAAGTCCCGCTGAGCCGGAAGAAGATAATGTCCCAAATCCCTGTTTTGGGTAGGGTGGGTGGGTAATCAGTCAACTGCCGAACCCTGATGCGCTATGCGAGGCTGCTGGGTAGTCAAGGCTGTCGTCCCATTGGCCGTCAACGAAGAGGAGCCTAGACAGGCTCGGTCAAGGGCGGGCGGCATGGCTGAGCCCGAGAGGCAACAGCTATTGCTGAGCCCAAGAGGCTTAGCTGCGGAGCCCCGAGGAGCGCTAGCTGCGCAGCCCAAAAGGTACTAGTTGCAGAGGCTGAGAGGCAATAGCTGCGGAGCCCGAGGGGGCGATAGCTGCGGAGCCCGAGATGCGGTAGCTGCGGAGCCCAAGAGGCGGTAGCTGCGGAGCCCGAGAGGCGGTAGCTGCGGGGCCCAAGTGGTGCTAGCTGCGGAGCCCGAGAGACGCTAGCTGCGGAGCCCGAGAGGCCCGGTAACTGCGGTGCCCGAGAGGCGGTAGCCCGAGAGGCGCTAGCTGCGGAGCCCAAAAGGCCCGGTAACTGCGGAGCCCGAGAGGCGGTAGCTGCGGAGCCCGAGAGGCGATAGCTGCGGAGCCCGAGAGGCGATAGCTGCTGAGCCCGAGGGGTGGTTGCTGCTGAGCCCGAGGGCGGTAGCTGCGGAGCCTGAGGGGCGGTAGCTGCGGAGCCCGAGAAGCGATAGCTGCGGAGCCCGATTGCAAAGCCCGAGAGGTGAAGCTGCAGAGCCCGAGAGGCGACCGAGAGGCGATAGATGCCGGGTCTGCGAGGCGCTAGCTGCGGAACCCGAGAGGCGATAGCTGCGGAGCCCGGAGGCGATAGCTGTTCAGCCCGAGAGGTGATAGCTGCTGTGCTCGAAAAGCGATAGCTGCTGAGCCTGAGAGGCGATAGCTGCTGAGCCTGAGAGGCGATAGCTGCTGAGCCTGAGAGGCGATAGCTGCTGAGCCCGAGAGGCAATAGTTGCTGAGCCCAAGAGGCGTTAGCTGCTGGGTCTGAGAGGCGCTAGCTGCGGCGCCCGAGAGGTAACAGCTGATGAGCCCGAGAGGCGATAGCTGCTGAGCCTGAGTGGCGATAGCTGATGAGCTCGAGAGGCGATAGCTGTGGAGCCCGAGAGGCGATAGCTGAGCCCGAGAGGCGACAGCTGCTGAGCTCGAGAGGCGGTAGCTGTGGGGCTTGAGAGGCAGTAGCTGCGGAGCTCGAGAGGTGATAGATGCGGAGCCCGAGAGGCGGTCGCGAGTGGCGATAGCTGCGGAGCCCGAGAGGCAATAGATGCTGAGCCCGAGAGGCGGGGAGCCACAGAGGCGATAGCTGCGGAGCGCGAGGGGCGATAGCCGCGCCTTGTAGCCGCGGAGCGCTAGGGGCGATAGCTGCAGAGCGCGAGGGGCGTAGCTGAGCCCGAGAGGCGCTACCCGAGAGGCGATAGATGCCGAGCCCGAGAGGCGATAGCTGCGGAGCCCGAGAGGCGATAGCTGCGGAGCCGGAGAGGCGATAGCTGCGGAGCCCGAGAGGCGATAGCTGCGGAGCCGCGAGAGCTGATATAGGCTACGGAGCCGCGATAGCTGAGCCTGAGAGGCAATAGCTGCCAAGCCTGAGAGGAGGTAGCTGATAAGCCCAAGGGCCATAGTTGATAGCTTAACCGGAGAGGTGATTGATGCTCAGGCGCACTCAGGCTCACTCGGGCGCACTCATGAGGCAAGCTGCCAAGCCTGAGAGCCCGAGGGCAAAAGTTGATAGCTGACTCGGGCGCACTCATGAGGCAAGCTGCCAAGCCTGAGAGCCCGAGGGCAAAAGTTGATAGCTGAACCTGGGCGCACTCAGGCGCAATCGGGCGCCTTAAGGCGTCACTCAGGCATCACTCGGGCGCACTCAGGCGCACTCGGGCGCACTTAGGCGTCGCTCGGAAAAGCCTAACGCGGTCAGCGAAGGCAGCCTTAAGGCGTCACTCAGGCATCACTCGGGCGCACTCAGGCGCACTCGGGCGCACTTAGGCGTCGCTCGGAAAAGCCTAACGCGGTCAGCGAAGGCAGAAGCCAATCGCTGTCGACCTTTGGGCGACACAGCATGGGTCCGTACGGACGCTGTGCGCTTGGTACGTGGGCTGCGAGGCAGCTCTGTCCTTTTCACGGAAAGGACGCATCAGCCGCGGGTTCTCAGGTTGGCTATGCTGGGCATCAGCTGCGGGTTCTCGGGTTGGCTGCTGGGCAGCGTGCGTGCTCAGCGCAGTGGGGCGACTCTGGTCCTTTTCAGGTTCGAGTGCTTCCGCCTTGGGCGGTGGCTCGGGCGTCGCAGCTAAGCTGCGCGCGGGCCGGAGGCTGCATAAGCTGCTAGCCAAGTGCGCATAAGCTGCGAATGGGCTGGCTCGAATTCCGATTTTTCAGGTATTCGAGTGCTGCCGTCACGTAGGGATGGCGCAGTATATCGCATGCAGCTTGGGTCAGCCAGGGACGCTGCATGCTAACCGGAGTTTGGCGGGCCTGTGAGATGCAGGCGGTGCCGGAGGCTGCATAAGCTGCTAGCCGAGTGCGCATAAGCTGCGAATGGGCTGGCTCGAATTCCGATTTTTCAGGTATTCGAGTGCCGCCGTCACGTAGGGATGGCGCAGTATATCGCATGCAGCTTGGGTCAGCCAGGGACGCTGCATGCTAACCGGAGTTTGGCGGGCCTGTGAGATGCAGGCGGTGCCACAGAGTGATGCCAGGCATGGTACTCGATCGCTGTCGGGGCGCAGGGGTGAAGGCGCTTGAGGCGATCGTGTCCGTATTGACCGGCACTGTCGTATCCTCCACAGTCACCGTAGGGGGCTTGGAGAGGCTCTGTTAGAGGTGGGCGGCGGCCATCGCCTGAGCTTGGGTCAGCCAGGGACGCTGCACGCTAACCGAAGTTTTGGCGGGCCTGTGGGGCAGGCGGTGCCATGTACCAGCACCGATAGATTGTGCGGCCGTGGTGCTCGATTGCCGTCGGGGTACGATATTGTGCAGCCGTGGTGCTCGATTGCTGTATGTGCCAAAGGCCTGAGATGCAAATCGGGACACTGGGAGATGTGCGGGCAGCTAGCTGCGCCTCCGAGGCGATAGCTGATCCCAAGGGGCGATAGCTGCAGCTGAGCCCAAGAGGCGAAAGCTGCTGAGCCCAAGAGGCAATAGCTACTAAGCCCTATCAGCGATAGCTGCCGAACCCGAGAGGCAATAGCTGGAGGCGATAGCTGTAGCTGAGCCCCAGAGGCGTTAGCTGCTGAGCCCAAGAGGCGATAGCTGCTGAGCGTAAAGGAAATGCTGCTGAGCCTATTGAGGCAACAGCTGCTGAGCCCGTCAAGGTGATAGCTGCTGAGCCCATCAAGGAGATAGCTGCTGAGCCCATCAGGGCCATAGCTGCTGAGCCCATCAAGGCGATAGCGGCTGAACCCACCGAGGCAATAGCTGATGGACCCGTCGAGGCTATAGCTGCGGAGCCTGTCAAGGCAATAGCTGCTGAGCCCGTCGAGGGCTTTGATGAGACGTCGAGGCGAGAGCTGGCAATAGCTGTTGAGCTGCTGAGCCCGTCGAGGCGATAGCTGCCCGTCGAGGCGATAGCTGCTGAGCCCGTCGAGGCGATAGCTGCTGAGCCCGTCGAGGCGATAGCTGCTGAGCCCGTCGAGGCGACAGCTGCTGAACTGCTGAGCCCGTCGAAAGGCGATAGCTGCCGAGCGGCTGAGCTCGTTGAGGCGACAGCTGCCGAGCTGCTGAGCTCGTCAAGGTGACAGCTGCTGAGCTCGTCGAGGCGACAGCTGCTGAGCTGCTGAGCTTGTCGAGGCGACAGCTGCTGAGCAGCTGAGCCCGTCGAGGCGATAGCTGCTGAGCTGTTAAGCTCGTCGAGGCGATAGCTGTTGAGCTGCTGAGCTCGTCGAGACGATAGCTGCTGAACTGCTGAGCTCGTCGAGGAGATAGCTGCTGAGCTGCTGAGCTCGTCAAGGCGACAGCTGCTGAGCTGCTGACCCCGTCGAGGCGATGGCTGCTGAGCTGCTGACCCCGTCGAGGCGATAGCTGCTGAGCTGCGGAGCTCGTCGAGGCGATAGCTGCTGAGCTGCCGAGCTCGTCGAGGCGATAGCTGCTGAGCTGCTGACCCCGTCGAGGCGATAGCTGCTGAGCTGCTGACCCCGTCGAGGCGATAGCTGCTGAGCTGCTGAGCCCGTCGAGGCGATAGCTGCTGAGACGTCGAGGCAATAGCTGCTGAGTTGCTGAGCTCGTCGAGGCGACAGCTGCTGAGCTGCTGAGCTCGTCGAGGCGACAGCTGCTGAGACGTCGAGGCGATAGCTGTTGAGCTGCTGAGCCCGTCCAGGTGATAGCTGCTGAGCTGCTGAGCTCGTCGAGGCGATAGCTGTTGAGCTGCTGAGCTCGTCGAGGGGATAGCTGCTGAGCTGCCGTGCTCGTTGAGGCGATAGCTGCTGAGCTGCGGAGCTCGTCGAGGCGATAGCTGCTGAGCTGCTGAGCTCGTCGAGGCGATAGCTGCTGAGCTGCTGACCCCGTCGAGGCGATAGCTGCTGAACTGCTGAGCTCGTCGAGGCAATAGCTGCTGAGCTGCCGTGCCCGTCGAGGCGATAGCTGCCGAGCTGCTGACCCCGTCGAGGTGATAGCTGCTGAGCTGCTGAGCTCGTCGAGGCGATAGCTGCTGAGCTGCTGAGCTCGTCGAGGCGATAGCTGCTGAGCTGCTGAGCTCGTCGAGGCGATAGATGCTGAGATGTCGAGGCGACAGCTGGCGATAGCTGCCGAGACCGTCGAGGTGATGGCCGCTGAGCCGCTGAACCATCAAAGCGGCTGAGCTGCCGAGCCTATCGAAGCGACAGCTGCCGAGCCTATCGAAGCGACAGCTGCTGAGCCCATCGAGGCGACAGCTGCTGAGCTGCTGAGCCCGTTGAGGCGATAGCCGCTGAGCTGCTGAGTCATGGAGGTGATAGCTTTGCCCGTCGAGGCGAGAGCTGGCGAAAGCTGCTGAGCCTGTCGAGGCGGTAGCTGCTGAGCCCGTCGAGGCGAGAGCTGCCAAGCTTCTGAGCCCGCCGGGGCGATAGCTGCCAATCTGCTGAGCCCGTCGGGGTGATAGCTGCTGAGCTGCTGAGCCTGTCGAGGCGATAGCTGCTGAGCTGCTGAGCTCGTCGAGGCGATAGCTGCCAAGCTTCTGAGCCCGTCGGGGTGATAGCTGCCAAGCTGCTGAGCCTGTCGGGGTGATAGCTGCTGAGCTGTTGAGCCCGTCGAGGCGACAGCTGCTGAGCTGCTGGGCCCGTCGAGGCGATAGCTGCTGAGGCGGTACCCAGGCGAAGGCTGTGGCGATCCCTGAGACGACGCCCGAGACGATGCCCGGGGTAACGGCCGCAACGGTGTCCAAGGAAAGGTCGCGGCGATGGGGGCGACAGCTGAGGATAGCTGGGATGATGCCCGAGGCAACGGCCAGAGGGATGAGGCGAGAGCTATGGCGAGGCGCCGGCTGTGGCAATAGCTGCGGCGATGGCTGCGGCGAGGGCCAGGGCAGTGGCCAAGGTGACACGAGGTTAGGCTCAAGGCGACGCTCGAGGACGACGATAGGATGACGAGGCGATGCCCGAGGCAATGATTGGGGTGGTGGCCGAGGCAATGGCTGTAGCGAGGCACAAAGTGGTGCCCAATGCGCTGGCTGTATGCCTAAGGCGGCGACCGAGGCGACTGGCGAGGCGAGTTCCGAGGTGATACCCGAGGCGACCCGAAGCCATGCCCGAGGAACTGGCCAGAGTGATGGCCGGGCTAGACCGGTCCTCAAAGACGCCGTGGAGATCCGCAACAGAGGCCACCGCTGTGGTCTCCAACGACAAATGGAGTTCCAAACGTGCAAAGACGGGACCAAGTCCCCAGCGGGTAAGATGTGCTCAACGAAGAAGGATAAAGAGCCTCCCAATTGCGGCGATGGACCCGAATGAAGAACCGATCATCGAGAGCGGAGTCATTCTCATGAAGGTGGCCGCCGCAAAGGCGCAAGAATACTCGATGGGCAGAAAAGAGCAAGCTGCCCAACGGAAGATGCAGTCGACAGAGCCCACAAAACCGGCGTCGGAGCAGCAGCCCTCTGGAGGGTATGAGTGGCGACGATGCGGCGCGATGGTATAGAGATAATGTCCCTGTTTCGCTGAAAAGTCGCCGAACACGCGAACGTGTGTTGGCCCTGACTGCTGCGCTGAGAGCTTCGTGGGGTTGCTCTTGGGAGCGCCGCCATTTCGTTTTGGCAAGACAGAGATGCCTGGGCGGGACGAAACGTCTGCCGGCGAAACGTTTCACCGGGGCGCCCAGCAGGGCCCTGCCCCCCCCGTTGGATGACGTTTGGTATGGTCTCACACCGTTGGTGTATGTGTGCCCATGCGATAGAGACCGATAGTCTCGGTTGGTTCTTGTAGGCACACACCACTGATCGGATATCAACCCTGCCCAGCGGGTGCTCAGCCAACGGGTGGAGCGCTCTCCCACCGTACCCTTCGGCTGGCTGCGGAAGCGAGCCTTGCCCGCTCTGGTACCTCACTCGCCGGGGTTACCTTCACCCCAGCCCAACCGCCCTTCACTGTTAACTCGCTCCTCGGCGAGAAGACAAATCTGACGCAGAAGAAACCAGGGCGAAGGGTTAGGAACCGACCATGCGACGTGGCTCATAGGTCGGAGGTGTGTGGCTCGAGGACCTTACTGGGTCCGTGTGTGGCGTCTTCTTCGCTCGGTATGCTGTATGGTTCCCGTGGGGCGCTGGGGCCTAGCTGGGGCCGCGCGTGGCAGCACAGAGAGGTCCCGTCTCCCGTGCGCGCGTACCCGTGTTTGTGTCGGAGAACCACTGACAGGCGCTGCACAGGCGACGAGGGTTAGACGAGGGTGCAGTAAGGGTGCAGGGTCGACCGGACGGGGATCCGGTGCTCGGTGTGCGCATGCGAAGTGTGGACGCTCGGCATGGGAGCCCCCATTCACAATGAGAAAAGAGGGGCTGCGTGCTCTCCGTCATCGATACAGTACATGTCGCATACTTTGGACTGTGCCCCGACGCGATTGGCCACAGGCCGATGGCCTCGAGCTCCTCATCAAAAGCTCCTTCTGCATCAGACAATGCGATGCGAATGGTTGTCGCTGCGGCGCTGGTGACTCTGGGCGCTACAGTGTGGCGATGGAAATTGCGCCGAGCATACAGTGTGGACACTGACGATGCTGCCGCCATGGAAGCATCTTCGGTGACCGCCACACCTTGCGAGGCTTTGCCGTCGTCGTCAACACCGGAGGTGCAGTCTCACACTCCTGCCGCTCTGACGACATCAGTGGAACGCGTAGCATCAGCCTCTCCAGCGTCGATCAACTGCGCGGATGAGCTGGCAGCACGTGTGGCCGAGCTGCTCGCCGAGCTGCGGCCGACACTCGCCGGCAGCGAGGAGCGCAGGGTGTGTGTGGTCGAGCTGCTCACGACGCTGCAGACGGGTTCGGCGCTCGGCACGGCGCGCGAGCAGCGAGCCGTGGCGCGCGCATTCGTCGACCACGCGGGCCCCGAGGTAGTGTATGAGATGGAAAGCTCCATGAACGGGAATTGGATTGCGGATGCGAAGAACGGGACAATGCAGAAGCTGAGCGACATTACGCGACTTCCAGGACCGATTGGAAAGGCTATGACCAATTATCGGTTGCTCGCCGAGAAGAACAAGCTCGATGCCGCGGAGCTGCGCTGCATGCACCACCTGAGAGCTCAATCAACCACACGCGCTCAGTGAGCGCTCTACATAAATGACATTGACCACATTAACCACACGCGCTCAGTGTGCCGGTCTCGCGTGCCTTGAGAGTAAGAGGAGAACTAAATCAGATCATACCAAACGGAGAAACGTCACGATAGTACGGTACGCGTGTTCGGGTCACAATGCGTCACTCGACTCACCCCCGTCTCCCACAGCAGGACTACCACCGAAACTGCGCAATCGTGTACGTGGGCCGCTGGCCGTCGTTGGCCTGGAACAAGCGCTCGAGGATGTCACTGGATATCTCCATGTCACTGGTCAAGCACGCACTCGCCTGCATGTCACACTCCGAAACCGAAACCGTCTCATCTCGACTGGCCAACGCCCTCAGCTCCCCAGAGTGGATGCCAGCCGCGACGAAGAGGGAGTCGAGGCCCGCTCTATTCGCGCCGGCCACGTCGTGAGCGAGCGAGTCGCCTACGTGCAGCACGCGCGCCGGGTCCGTGGCCTCAGGCAGTAGGGCGAGGCACTCGTCAAAGCTCTGTTTGTGCGGCTTTCCAAAGAACACGACGTGGCCGCCCATTGCCTCGTATGCCTCCGCGAGAAGGCCTGGCATGTGGCCACGCGATCCATCAGGGAGAGTCACGTGCAGGTCTGGATTCGCGCAGATCATCGGCACGCCGCGCGCGGCGCAGAGGGCAAGCGCCGCCTCGGTCACATCCCCCAACTCCCCCGAGCGAAGCAGGTTTGTCGGGGTCGGCTCGGCACTGCCATCGCGGATCATGCCAGACCCCTGGCAGAGCACGAGGTCGCACTCGCTGGCGGGTGCGAGGCAAATTTCGAGGCCGTCCAAGTACGCTGGGTCCCATGCTTGGAAGTTGGGATCCCAGCTGAGCCACAGAACACGCTTGCCGGCGCAGGTGGCGCGCATGTACTCCCATGCGGCCTCGCCTGAAGTTACGAAGCCTGTGAGCCTCGCCGGATCGAAGCCGAGCTTAGGCAATTTGGAGAGTGCAAAGGCTCGGCGCCGCGAGGTGTTTGAGAGCACGATGAGTTTCTTTCCAGCTGCAGCCAGGTTGTTGAAGCAATCGATGGCGCCGGGTATCGCAGTCGTGCCGTCATGGAGCACGCCAAACTGATCTAACAAAATGGCGTCGTATCTGTCGGCGATGACGGAGAGCGAGGGGATAATCAAATGCGACTGCAGCGAGGCCAGCGTCGCGAGCGGCCTCAACGAGGCCACAGACGAGGCCACAGCGAACGCGAGCCTTCGCATCGTCTGCACTTTTGTGAAAGTGAATGTGTGAATGTGCGTCGACGTGGTCGTTTCGAGCCTGAGGTACCGGCTCTCCCCGGTGCCTTAACCGACACCTTCTGGAATATATTCACACACTTTTCACAGCCGCGCCGCGCTCGACGAGTGTGTGTGCTTCCCTTGCAAAAGCGGCGGAGGCCCACATGACGACCTCAACTGCGCGCCGGACGCACGACGGCCTGGATCCAAAGCATCTTGATGACATGTCGCCCATAGCTGGCGTGGTGGCGCAGCAGAAGTCCAGACTTGCACTCTTCGACCTGCCGGCGGCGCTTGCACTGCTCTACTTCCTCAACTCGTGTGCTCAAAGCTTCCCGCTGACGGCGACCACAGGCTTCTTAAACGAAGAGATCAACATGCCTCAGCAGACCCAGTCGCTGTATTACGCCGTAACGTTCATGCCATGGAGTCTCAAGCCGCTGTACGCCCTGATTGCGCAGTTGCTGCCGATCGGCGGCTACCATTACAAGCCCTGGCTTGCGATCTCGTCAGCCGGATCGGCAGCGTGCTACCTCATGATGGGCGGCACTGTCACGACCGCGGGTGGCGCCTTTGGCGTCACGCTGCTGCGTGCCATTTGCAACGCCTTCGCCGAGCTGATGCTCGATGCCCAACTCGTCAACCACGCTCGCCGCGATGGCAACGGCTCCGCAGCGACGCTGCAGGCTGCGGCCACGAGCATGCGGTATGCGGGCACGCTCGCGTGCGCTCTCGTCGGCCTGTACCTGTACCCTTGTGGGCTCATGCAGAAGCGCCTCGCCGATCGCACCGTCATCGCTCTGACGGCCGTCTTCCCGGGGATCGTCTCATTGATGAGTGTTGTTCTCCTGGATGAGCCCCGCGACGAGATCTCTATCTCGCGAGGCTGTGGCGGCTGTGGCGGCGGCGGCGGCGGTGGCGGCCGTGGCGGCGGCGGCGGCGGTGCAGCGTGTGGCGGCGGCGGCGGCGCAGCGTGCGCCTCCGCGCTCTCGTCCTCGTCCTCCAAGGGTCAGCACACGCGCCTCGCGCTCGTCTTCTGCCTGGCGCTTCCGCTCCAGGCTGCCGTCCTCTGGGCGCAGGCGTGCTCCCCCTCCTTCTGCGCTCTCGTGCCGGTAGAGACGTGGCTGCAGGTCCTGTACGGGCTGATCACAACCTCGCTGGTGCTGCCCGTGCTCGCGTGGCTGTTCTACCTCTTCTATGCCCGTCCCCTTCGCGCTCCAGTACACCCAGGGCTGTGCCACGTCACGCCCTCCAGTTTCGTCACTCCAAGGCAGTGCCACGTCACGCCCTCCAGTTTCGTCACTCCAAGGCAGTGCCACGTCACGCCCTCCAGTTTCGTCACTCCGGTTTCGTCGATGGGCTCGCCGTCGGGCCTAGGCGAGGGGCTTCTCGACTCGAACAGCGCTGCCAGCCACGCCACCAGCCACGCCGAATCCAGCAGCCACGCCAGCAGCAGCCACACGGCTCCCGCCGTCGAGGCGATCAGCGCTGTCGTGAGCGGCCACATCGCCAGCGACGACGCAACGACGAACCTTCGGCCGTCGATGGCGCCCGGCGCAGCGGTGCTGCTGCTGCTCGCGTTGACGGTGACGCCCTCCGCCTCCATCCAAGTGGGCAACTTCCAGTATGCCCTCTTCAGTGGCGCCGGGCTGCTCTGCGAGACCCAGTACCTCGCGCTGATCGGCTACACGTCGACCATTGGAGCTAGCCTTGCCCTCGGCCGAGCCTTTCGAAAGAAGCCGTTGAGGCTCGTTGTGCTGGTAGCTGGGCTTCTGTCGACCCTTGGGGGGCTCTCCGACCTTCCGTTGCCGCTCCTCTGTGCCCACTCGCCCGCTCCCTTGATGCGCTACCCTCCTCCTGTGCTGCTGCCTGTGGCGCCGCCCTCGCCGCCTCTGACGCCGCCCCCCCCGCCGCCGTGCAACATGGACGTTGCGTTTGCGACGGCGGCGGCCTCAGCGGCCTTCGGGGGACTCATCTCACAGCTTGGCTTCCTGCCCAAACTGGTCGTCGCGACCGAGGTCGCCGCGGCGCTCGCCGACGCGGGCAGCGCGGGCAGCGGGGGCGCCGCCCAGTACTACGCCGTGATGATCACCATCATCGACGTCGGAGATGCAATCTCCCTCCAGCTCACCGCGCCGCTTGTCGAAGCTTTTGGCATCACGTACACCAACTTCAGCGGGCTGCCGCCCTTGATGCTCCTCACGGCGGGCTGCTCCGTCCTCGTGCTGCTCGGGCTCGCGCTTGCCTGGTTCATGTCCTCGCGCTGCTACGCCGAATGACGCGCTTGCCTGTGGTTGATGCCCTCGCGCTTGCCTGGTTGATGCGCTTGTGTGTGGCTGCTGGCACGGCTGGTCTGAATACTGCTGGAACGCAAAGGGGGTGAGGGCGTCCGTTTGCGCTGGTTGTGGAAGCTGCTCGCTGAAAGGGCAGTGACGAGCAACTGCAGCACAAATGGTGCACTCATCTGGGCTAGGGGCAGAAGGCGAGAGGCGGGGGCGATGATGTTGAACTCGGACACGTGCAAGACTGCGCGTCTGGAGGGAGCGGATCGAGCGCCGCTGTGCCCACTGTGGAGCGCTCGATGTGGAGACGTCGTGATCGTGGTCTACTGCACCCGGGAGGTGCGGTCGCGCGTCCCTCGCCTCGGGAGCAGGGTGGAGACTCAGACCAGGCCAATGGACACTTTGCAGACTTTGCATGCAATGGAAACTCAGACCAGACCAATCGAATGGACACTTTGCACTGTGGAGTGGAGTGGAGTCGACGCGAGTGGAGTGTCGCGTGTCGGACGGACCGGAGCGCCTCGCGCGCTGCCTCGGCGCGGCTGCGGGCCGACCGGCTACCGTATACGATAACGACCGGACCCGACTCCCGAGCATACGATCTACGACGGATCAGTCGACGGGTCCGCGGGACTAGTCACACGTAATACAGTACTGTAGCGGAGTAGATGGCAAAAATATAGTCGAAGCATCTGATTTCGGATTATATCTTGGGAGATTTACTACCGTGATCCTAGTGACGAAACCAACCAGTTACCTAATACAGATATGACGAAACTATGTGGTTTAGTGAAACTCGACGAAACCTTTTGTGCGGAATCGCGCGCGTACGGATCCACGCAGTTAGAACCTGTACTTGCACACATGGCAAGAGCCGACATTGGCGCTGGCTTGTGCACCCGCCCACGCACGTGTATGGCCAACGCATCGACAGCACCGCTGCTCGTCTACCATCCACAGGGCGGTCTCGGTAATGTCCTCTTTGGCCTTGCGAGTTCCACACTGCTCGCCACAGTGCTGTGCCGCAGGCTTGGCATCGCGTGGGGCCACAATACCAACGTTCAAGCTTTGGGTTCGTTCGCTGAACTGTTTCAGGTGCCAGCTGGCGTGGAGTTCCTGAACGAAACTGAAGGCAAAGCACAGATCGTCGCGCTGGATGGTGGCAAGGTTACGAGCAACTGCACGGCGCACATGGGTAAGACCTGGACGGAAGGCGGCAGTCGACTCGCCAGCTTGATGCATCCTCGCGAATTCACATTTGCTGGACCGGGGGGTGAGCGTATTTCAGCCTGGCAGTGTCCAGTGCTCCACGTGCGCAGCAACATGTACTTTGCGCCTGCCCTCCTCAAGAACGTTGCTGCCAATCCTGCAGCGCAGTGGCTGCGTACGCATGGGCTCGCTTGCACCAGAACCATGACTGCCGTCTCAGCAGGAAGCGCCCATGAGCCTAGCCATCAGCGTCCCAAGCATGACACCGGTAACGCCAAGGTCGTGCCATACTTTGGTGAGCTTTCTTATCACTTGCTTGTGCCGCGAATCAAGCGTATCGAGCTGGCAGACGAGAGCATGTCCAGCACCACGAACATTGCAGTGGTTGGGGTGCACGTGCGCATGGTCATTCTGCTGGCGTACACCGTGAAAAGGCTCAATGCCACACTTCAGAGTATACCTGCCGCGGTGTCTGTACCGTCGCCCGAGCACATTCTGCGCGACTTCGGCTTCCTAGACTGCATTGCCAAAGTTCGCGCTCAGATCAAGGCAGACGGCGAGCAGGCTGCCCCCTCTCGAGTCTACCTTGCTGCTGATAACCACGCAGTGCGGGTTGAAGCCAACGCCACACTGGGTGTGAATGTATTGCTGCCACCGCCGAGGCACATCATGCTAGGGGCCGAGCGTCGCGGCAAGATGGTAACGAAGCGAGGGTCATTGGCAACCCAGGGCGCCCTTGACGAGCTGCTGATATTGGCAAGGACAAACGCCATGGTCGTGTGGGACCTGAAGGACTCAACCTATTCTGCTGTAGCCTCCAGTTGGGCTGCTCACCGTGCAGCCGGCCAATCACGCGGTGGTGGGCGCACGTCCCGCCCTTGGTGGGGGGTATACCTCGTGGCACACGGATGCCAGAGAGTGCCCGACGCAGAGGTGGAGCCTAGGATGGCTCCGCTGTTTGACAAATGACCTGATTCTCGATTATACGAGTACAAGGCAAAACAAGGTCGCGGTACTATTGCCATATGGCCGAGATACAGTACCGGTATGAGTATCTCGGCTTTACATAGGGCGGGGGTAGGGTACAAGTGAGGGCCATAGATTGGTGAGGGCATTACGGCGTACAACGGTAAAAGTGTCCATATGGACAAGAATCGCGTAAAACGGTAAAAGTACAGGCCTCTTGCCTGGTTGATGACGGACGAGGCACTTTGAGGCGTGTTTCAGGTCCAGAGGTCCTTGAAGGTGTGCATGGAGGTCATGATGGAGGTGCGGTGGGACCATGCGGTGGGACCAATGGGCGGGGGCCGGGCCGAAGTCACACAAAGGCTCACGCGCAGCACGCCGTCGCCGTACGCCGATGAAAAAGGGGGTGTTTGCGGTACGAAACGGTAAAACGGTAAAACTAAGTGACAGTGTGACACGTTTGTGACACGTGCATCACACTACGCGGAGCTCTACATTTGGAACGATGGGCGCCGTGGGACGGGGCGTACAGACGTCTACACGAACGGAACGAAGTTGCGCCCCGTGGGGCGAGATTCTCGATCTCGTAAAACTGGAAAAGTTCCGGGCGCTCTGGAAAAGCTACCCCCCGCGCCCTATGCTCGGGGCTATCCGGTATTATAGAACGGAATACACACATACATGCCGATCCTTTGATATTGCTCCGCCCCGCGTTCGGTAGTTACGACGGGAATATCATGTACGTCATCAAAGCGTTTAGCTTCAAAGGCCGGAGATGACCAAGGCGTCAAGGGCGGTGGCTCAGCGCGGGAGCTCGCGTGATTCAAATCCAAGCGGTGGTTCAGCGCGGGAGCAGGCTCGCTACCTGACGCTCAAGCTCGACACGGCGCTCGTGCTCAGCGCGCGAGCACTCCGAGGCAGATGATGCCGCTCATCAGCGCGGGAGCAAGCTCGCGAGGCAGATGATGCCGCTCACGGCGCCGACCGTGACCATACCGTATCCAGCAACCTCACGCGAGTAGAGCGAGTGGCAATATCGTCCGTCCTCGCTGCCCCCCACCGGTGCGATCAGCAGCTGCGGACTTTCCGTCTCGGCCATGAGCAGCAGGCCCGAGCGCTGACGCTCGATTCGAATGGCTCCCGCGTAGAGTGCGCCGGGCAGGCAGAAGCAGACCATCATGCCGGCGGTGCACCCGCTCACTTGGAACGCGAAGGCGAGGTTGCGCGTAACGTCGGCAGCGCAGCCGGCAAGCGCGACACCCACCGCCGTCACACCCACGTGCATGGGCGTGCTCAACGGCGGGACGGCGCACAAGTCGAGCAAGAGCGAGCGCAGCGGGAGCACTACTAACGGCAACTTGAGAATGTTGACCAGCGCGAGCGCCGCGGATCCCGCGAGGACGAGCTGGCTGTCTCCAAATGCCGTGAGGATGTTGGGGACGGTGCGCGCGCCGAGCAGCATGTAGCCTGTCGTCCCCACGAGAGCGTAGATGACGCACGCAATCGCGATGGCCGTGTGCACGATTGCCGGCAGCATGGGGCGCTCGAGCGGCGGCAGCTCGTTCTGCAGGTCGTTGATGTTGAATTGCGAGCAGAAGGCGAGCGCGTGGATGGGAATGCCGAGGCTCCAACGAACCTGATGAGGGATGTCATCATAGGTCATCAGAGGTCATCAGAGGTCATCAGAGGTCATCAGAGTTCATCAGAGGTCATCAGAGGTCATCAGAGGTCATCAGAGGTCATCAGAGGTCATCAGAGGCCATCAGAGGAATGGCGAGGCTCCAACGAACCGAAGGTGGGAGCACAACGAACATGATGAGGGATGTCATCAGAGGTCATCAGAGGTCATCCGAGGCTTCAACGAACCGAAGGCGGGAGCATAACGGCGTATGTATCGTCGACGTGTTGGGGATCGATGTGCTCGCGGTTCTGGGCAGTGAGGCACCCCTGCACGGCTAGGCCGATGATGCATCCGACCGAGAAGAGGATGGCGAGCACGCTCGCAGACGAGAGGAAGCGCAGCGCGTGCAGTTGCTTGGGCAGGCACAAGGGCACCGCACCGAGCGTGATGATCGCCGTCACGCGCTCGCGCGAGATGTTGATCCCGACAGCCTCGACTGCCAGCATCTCGATCAGGTCGACGACACAGATCAGGATCTGGACGACTGCGCCGACCAGCAGCGCCAGCAATGACCAAAGGACGAGCTGCCGACCGCTTCTGCCGTAGACGCGCTCACCAAGATCGGCGTACGAGCTGGCGTGCATCCGACTCGATGCGCTCGCAATGAAGCGCATCGACGCGCCCGAGAGATAGGCAAAGAAGCAGAGGATGACTAGGCCTGGGATGAGGCCCGTATAGGAGAATGAGATCGGAATAGAGAGGACGCCGGTGCCGACCGTGGTGGCGATCAGGTTGATGCACGCCGCCCGTGAACGCGACGGCGCGTCCGGCTGCTGTTCCTTGATCCCCGATAAGAGCGGCTCTTCCTTCATTGTGTGTGCGGGCGCGCGCGCGTCCTCTCACACGTGCGAACGCGCGAACGAGTGTGAGCGAGCGACGCGCATTCTCATCACAGCAATGCGTTGCGATCTCTGTGCGATCTCACGTGGTCGTATTGCGGGTCGTTTAACTTCGTTTGTCAGTTCAACGTTACTTCTGACGTTTCACTCGCGCAACACAGCAACAATCGACTCGGACAAGTGTTGAAGTGTACCGGTACAATTGAAGTGTCGTGCCAAAGTGCCCGCGGCTCGGCGGATTCCAAGCAGCTGTTAGCAGCTGGCTTCAACACTAAACCAGAGCGTGCGCGCGCGCCCGCGAGAGGTGCCCAAGTTCTGGACCTCTGAAGTACCTCGAGACGTCGAGGAAGTCGAAAATCAGTCAAGACCGGTTACACCGGGTACCGGTACCGTACAAACTTCGTTCCTGGGATGAGGCCCGTGAAGGAGATTGAGATGGGAAGAGAGAGGACGCCGGTGCCGACCGTGGTGGCTCCGAAATCCCCCGAGATTGCGAACCTCATCAAAGACTTCGTGGCGCTGCATCGCGGGAGCGCCGCGGCTTGGTGAGAGGGGATCCGCGCGAGGAGGAGGAGACGCGCGGCGGGAGTGGTGGATCACGGCGGTGACCCATCATGCCGGGAGGGCAGTCCAAGATGCCCCCCAAGCCAACTACCAAGCTACTGACGGCGATGGAGAACCCAAACGTCATCCCAGAGCCGCCGCGGGCGCGAATCGGTGAGACCCTTGGCGTTGATGAGCTGGAAAAGTACGTGGCCCGTTTGCAGTCGCTGCTCTCGCAGCTGCACCTTTCATACGAGTATTTGACGGCCGAGAATGAGGAACTGCGCCTCGCGCTCTCTCCGGGCATTGTGCCCGATCCTATTCGCATCACGATCCTCATCGACGAGGCGACGGCACGCATGTCCGAGATGGAGCTGCAGGCCACGGACGACCCCGTGGCCATAGCGAAGGCCTTCTGCGCACGGCACGGCATAAAAGGCGAGCGCGCGCGCGAAGTGCGCGTCAGCGCCGAGCGTGCCGTCAGCACGCGCAAGGCGACGCGTGCCACCGCCGAGGCGGTGAAGAAGGGCACTCCGGGCATGGCCTTGAGCCCCTTGAGCTCCCGCGCGAGCCGCGCCGCGGATGTGGCGCCGCCGCCGCTCGCGCCGACAGTCAGCTTCGATGATCTTGTTGGCAAGGCCTCCGCGGGCGGCTCTGCCAACGGCTCTGCCCGCGCGTCCAGCGCTGCGAAGGCGTCGTCGGCCCCGTTTGAGGCGAAGGCGTCGTCGGCCCCGTTTGAGGCGCGGTTCGACGACGGGTTTGCGGCGAGCTTCGGCGACGGCTTCGACGCTGTCGCTTCAAAGGGCGCGTCGCTGGCGACACAGCGTCCTGCCAGCGGGGGCGCTGCGCCTGCATCGTCGGCCCCATTCGAGGCGCGTTTTGACGAGGGGTTTGCGGCGAGCTTTGGCGATGCCGTTGACTTCGGCACCCCCCTTGGCGCTGTGTCGGGCACCCCAAACGGCGCTGTTTCGGGCACCCCAAACGGCGCTGTGTCGGTCACCCCCAACGGGGTTGGGTCGCAGGCGATCCGGCATCCGGCCAACGGGGCCGCAGCGCGCACGCCCGGCACGGCGGGAGGCGGCGCGAACGGTGGTGTCCAAGGCGGTGTCCAAGGCGGTCTCCATGGCTTCGGCGGCGCGACCGGGCATGCCAACGGCTGCGATTCGAGCACTGGCTTCGAGGCCGCGTTCCTTCACAGTCCCGGCGGCTTCCTTCACAGTCCCGGCGCCTTCGCGGCGGCCTTCGAGCCGTCGCGTGCCAGCGGCTTCGAGCCGGCCTTTGAGCCGTCGCCGTTCGCACCCACAGCAGCAGCGGCGGCGGCGGCAGCGGCCTTCTCTCCCCTTTTCGACGCGCCTCCCGCGATGATGGCCGACTTTGGCGCTGTGTCGGGCATCCCAAATGGCGCTGTGTCGGACGCGCCTCCCGCGATGATGGCCGACTTTGGCGCTGTGTCGGGCACCCCACAAGGCGCTGTGTCGGGCGCGCCTCCCGCGATGATGGCTGACTTTGGCGCTGTGTCGGGCGCTGGCTTCGGCGCCGACTTTGGCGCCCCTCCCACCGGCATGTCGGGCGCTGTGTCGGGCGCCTCTGCGGGCTCGTCGATGGCGTTCGGTACGCCGCCCGGCCCGTCGCCTGGCCGTAGGCTGAGCCGCCAGGACTCCGGCTCCAGGCTGCTCGCGGGCTCGGGTCCGCCGACGGTTGGGGGCGATCGGCAGGATTCCGAGGCGTTCGACGCGTTTGACGAAGCGGAGATTTCGGGAGATCTCTTGGACGAGGCGGGATCGGCCGAGATCGGCGGCTTCGGCGCGGTCGACCTCTCGTTCGATGATTTCGGAAACGACTTTGGGGAGATCGAGGTGGAGTGGAAGGAGGCTGGCGCGCTCAAGCTCGACGACGAGGGCAGCCGCACGCTTGGGGTGGGCGCCGTCGTGGGCGCCGCCTACAGCTACGCCGCGCCGCCGCCCGCGTCGGACATGAGGACGGGCATGGGGGCAGCCCCCTCGGGTCCGACACGCATTCTGATCCGGATCATCTCAATGGCCAAAGGGCTCGGCATGACCCTCGCAAAGCCGGCGCCCGGGCAGCCCGAGGTCTTGCGTGTGCGGGCGATCAAGGCAGGCAGTGCCGCGGACGAGTCGGGTGGGCCTCGCCGGAGCACATCCCTCTGATTGCCTCTGATTGCATGCTGATGGCCTCCCTCATTGCATGCTGATGGCCTCCCTCATTGCATGCAGGGATGCGGGCCGGCGATCGGCTGCTCAAGGTCAACGGCCATCCGGTCAAATCGTCCGCAGATGTGCGTCGGCTGCTCAATCCCGCCGAGCCCAACACGGTGCTGGTCGAGCGGCTTGATCGGGTGGAGCCGAGCGGGCCGGTGGAGGCGGCGGCGGCAGCGGCGATGGCGACAGCGGCGGCGACGGCGGCGGCGGCGGCCGAGCGCGGCGCCGCAGCCGCGGGCGCGCTGGGGAGCTTCGCGCCGGCCCTCGAGCACCCGGCGGTGACGAAACCCGAGCGCCCGATGGTGACGAAACCCGAGCACGAGGTGGTGACGAAACCCGAGCACGAGACGGTGACGAAACCCGAGCACGAGATGGAGATTGCCGCCCTCCGCGCCACGCTTCGTCAGCAGATCGACGCCGAGATTCGCGCCGAGATTCGCGCCGAGATTCGCGCCGAGGTGCATGCCGAGGCGCTGGCGGAGGTGCGGGCAGAGGCGCTCGCCGCGCAGGCGTTTGCAGACACGGGGATGGAGGTGCCCACGGCGGCGTCTTCGATGGTCTCGACGCCTCCCTCGATGGGTCACATGCCGCCCGCAGCCCTACCGCTGGATATCTTTGGAGGTGGAGGCGCCGTCGTGGGCGGTGGAGGCGCCGTCGTGGGCGGTGGAGGCGCCGTCGTGGGCGGTGGAGGCGCCGTCGTGGGCGGTGGAGGCGCCCTACCGGCTGATCTGTTCGCCGCGCCTTCGGATATGTTCGCTGCGCCATCAGCTATGTTCGCTGCGCCTTCGGATATGTTCGCTGCGCCAGCGGAGGCGCCAGCAGGGGCGCGGGCGGAGGTGAGGGCGGAGGTGAGGGCAGAGTTGAGAGCAGAAGTGAGGGCGGAGGTGCGGGCGGAGGTGGAGAATGAGTTGCAGGCGCAGGTGGCGGCGCAGGTGGCGGCGCAGGTGGCGGCGCAGGTGGCGGCGCAGGTGGCGGCGCAGGTGGCCGCAGCGCAGGAGCAGCAGCAGCAGCAGCAGCAGCAGCAGCAGCAGCAGCAGCAGCAGCAGCAGCAGCAGCAGCAGCAGCAGCAGCAGCAGCAGCGGTGGTTTGAGGAGGAGCCGCCGCCGCCGCCGATGCCAGCTGCGAGCGCAGCCGAAGCATCAGAGCTTGCGGAAGCGCAGCGGCGGCGGGTGGAGGCCGAGGAACGCGCCATGCGCGCAGAGGCGCAGGCGGAGGCTGTGCGCGCGCAGGCGGCGGCGCAGACGGCGGCGCAGGCGGCGGCGGAGGCGGCGGCGGAGGCGGCGGCGGAGGCGGCGGCGCAGGCGGCGGCGCAGGCGGCGGCGCAGGCGGCGGCGCAGGCGGCGGTGGAGGCAGAGCAGCGAAGGTCCCTTGAGGCCGACTTGGCCAGATTCAAGGAGATCGCGCGCGAGCTCGAGATGCAGCGTGACGAGCTCCAGGGGAGATTGGGGAGATCGGGGAGATCAGGGGCCGATGATTCGCTGGCGCCGGCGAGTGCGCCAGCCGGCGCCGAGGGGTTCGTCAACAGCACTCCACTCTCGCCTCTCACCGGTTGGGTGGCCGGGGCGCATGTGCGCGTACATGGGCTCAAAGCGGCGGCGCAGCACAACGGCAAGCTCGGAGTGCTCAGCGGGCGCCAGCAGGAGGGCCGCGAGCATCTACGGCTCGATGGCGGCGGGAGCTTGCTTGCGAAGCGCACTAATCTCGAGCTCCTCGGGACGGTGGAGGCGCACGCGGCGGCGGCGCCGTCGGCAGCCGCCCCCGAGCAGCACGAGGCGGCGTTGAGCGCCGAGATGAGCGCCGAGTTGAGCGCCGTGGTGAGCGCCAAGGAGGCGGCGGAGCGAGGGCGTGATGAGGCCGCTCATCAGCGTGACGAAGCACGCGCCGCGCTCGACGAGGCTCGCGCCGCGCTCGCCGCCGCCACAGCCGCCGCCGCCATGGCCGCCGCCGCCGCCACGCCAGCCGCGGCCGGACGAGCCGACCTGGCAGAGGGCGCAGCCGCGGCAGCACTAGTGCCATCGGTGGCTTCCGCAGAGGCGCTCGCGACGGCGCGCGAGCAGGCACGGGCGGAAGCGCTGGCGGAGGCGGCGGCAGAGGCTGCGGCGATGGCAGCGGCCAAGTCGGAGGCAGAGGCGGCCGCGAGAGTGGAGGCGGCGGCGGCGGCGGCGGCACGCGAGGAGTTGGCGGCGTTGCGCGAGGCGGCGGCGTTGAGCGAGGCCAAAGTGGCAGCCGAGGCGACCGCTGAGGTTGAGCGGCTGGCAGAGAAACTCGCTGCCGCCGAGGCCGAGCGTGATGTGGCCAAGGCGGCCGCCCAAGCCACGATGTCGGAAGATGCGCTTGCCACGGCGCGGGCGCAGGCACGTGCTGAGGCGCTTGCGGAGGCGGCGGCAGAGGCTGCAAAGGCGGCCGCAGCGCAGCAGCAGGCGGCGGCGGCGGCTCAGAATGAGCTCACGACGGCGCAGCAGCAGGCGGCGGCGGCACGCGAAGAGTTGGCGGCGTTGCGCGAGGCGGCGGCGTTGAGTGAGGCCAAAGTGGCAGCCGAGGCGACCGCTGAGGTTGAGCGGCTGGCAGAAAAGCTTGCCGCCGCCGAAGCCGAGCGTGATGTGGCCAAGGCGGCCGCCCAAGCCGCCGAGGTGGCTATGAAGGAGGTCCAGGCTCCGGCGATCACCTCGAACGGCGCGTCCGCCGAGGAAGCCAAGCTGAAGGAGATGCTCTCGGCTGCGGAGATGGAGCGAGATAAATTCAAGGGGATCTCCCGCGAGCTCAAGCGGCAGCGAGATGATGACAAGGAGCGGCTGCGCGCGCTCCAGGACGAGCTGACGAAGCTCAAACAATAAACACCTACTATCTCTTTTTGCGACTACTGACGTCTACTCCGCGACAAGTTCAGAGACAGAGCGCCGCACGCAGGTACGTAGCAGGTGCGCAGGGGTGCACGGCACTCGACGTGCACACGCGTGAACGCGTCGAGACGACCTGCGCACCCTGAGAAACGGGGCGAGAAATAGGAGGTCTACCACACTTATATTGGATCGGATGAGTGAGCGTGTTCCGTTCGGAGGCCGGAGAGCGCCTGGGTGCGCTCGAGCGCGGCACGTTCTCGGTTTGTGGAGTGGAGAGAATACAAATCAACGTAGAAAAAAATACGTCAACTCTCAGAAGGAGTGACGACAAATGCCGTAACAGGCGTTAACGCTAGCCCACCCATCAGAGCCATAATAGACGCACAGACTCAGTCACAGTCAACACCCGCGGCTGTCGCTGCTGGCGAATTGGCACGCGAATTGGGGAATAGCTATTGTGTACATTCTGGTGTAAGGCACATGGCTGCCTCTATGGGAGCTCCCGAGGCAGCGCCGCATCACGCAAGATGGCCGAGGCGACGAGCCGCGCGCGGGGCATCTCCGGCGTTTCCCGGTCACTCAGTCCCTCGAGGCTGTCAAAGAGCTTGTTGTTGTTCATGACGAACTCCTCGATAAGCGCCATGCTGCGCATGGCGCTGAAGGCCGTGTCGAGACGCAAGGCTTTGTCTGGGGACTGATGACCGTCGGAGTTGCGGAAGGTGTGTCGCACCAGACCTGATAGTGGCAGCGGCCCTTGGTCCGCTAGAGCCTTGCGGAGAGCAGAGGAAGAGCGGCTGTGGGCTGCAAAGCGCTGGACGACCTCCGCCACGATGACGACGTGGCCAGCGCGCATGCTGCTACGCACGCGCTCGCTGCCGCGCAGGAGCGCGCGGTACAGTGTTCGTGCGACGGCCGCACTGGACATCTTGGCAACCAGGCCGCGGATCAGTCCGATCCCCTCTCTCGGGCTTCGCAGGAATTCTTTTGACGAAACGCCGAAACTTTCTGAATAGGGAACTTTGAAAAAGGCTCCACGCATGAGCATCTCGTCAAACACGCATGCCTCTCCAGCTCACACCGAGACGTCCGGCTCGACTATATCGAAGAACAGCTGGAGGCGGCAGCGGAAGGACGCTCCGGCGAGGCTGACGACCGCCGCATTGGGCGCACCACCCGTCACGCTCCCCGGCTCGAGTCGCACGTCGCCTGCGGCGAGGGCTGTCGCGCCATCGTCCCACGCGTCGCTGCACAGCTCGGCGCGCAGCAGCGGCGGCCGCTTGGCGTTGCCCAGCTCGAGCACCACAGTGAGATCATCCCACGCGAGGAAGGAGCACGTCGTGGGCGGCACGGGAGGCGTCGAGATGAGCGGTTTGCTCGCCACGGCGCTCGCCTCGGGCACTCCGAAGCGCACGCGCAGCCCGGACAGGATGCCCAGCGCTGCGAGCTGTGCGAGCGGTGCGTCGTGCAGCTCAATGCCTCCGAGCAGCAGCGCGGCCGAAGGCGGCGGGATGTATTCACTGATCTCGTAGGTGAACGAGACGAGAGAGAACCACGGCTGCTTCTTGCCATCGTAGATGCCCACCCCCTCCATCGGCACACGGAAGTAGGCCCCCGACGTCTCTGTCAGCCGGAGCACCGTCTCGCCCAGCAGGTCGACGTCGCCATCCTCGCCCGCCTCGGCCACGTCTTCGTCGAGGACCGCCAGGTGGATCAGCGGCTCCTTGGAGCGAGATGGCAGGGAGCCGGCCGGGATGATGAGCTCAATCACGTCGGACCACACCGGGTTGAGGCTGTTCTGGAGCGCCTTGGTGCACGAAGAGATGCGCTTGTCCTCGCATTCGAGCAGCGTGAAGCGAGCAAACGGGTCGGAGCCACCCACTGCGTCGGCATTGGGCAGATCCTGCGCGCAGATATCGCGGATGACCAGCTTCAGCGCTTTGGGCGGAGGGGCCTTTTTCGCGCTCGCCGGCTTGACACGGGATGGAGTGCCGTGGCTCACGACATCGCGGCTCTCCAGCATGATCCGCGCGTCGGCGCCGCGCACATCATGCCCAATGCGAATGGGCCGCTCGGCGCTCGCTGCGGTCCACTGTTGAGCGCGCTCCAGCTCCGCGTTGGTGCGCTTGAGCCGTGCCTGTTCGCGCAGGTATTCGGTGCTTTTGAACTTGTCGCGTGTACGAGGCAAGGTCCTCGAAAGAGAACCGGTGTTTGCAAGGCCCTCGAACGAGGTGCTTAGCATTGCCAATGCAAACTTGTTTTGGAAACTAGAACTTCACGCTCGGCGCAACCGACCTCCGAGTGAAAATAGCCCCCTACCCTCCCTCAAGAGGCTCTTTTCGCTTTTCACAAGTTTTTACTTTGACTTGACTTGTCTTGTCTCGCTTGACTTGATCTTGGCGCGTTCAACTCTCTCGGCTGTGTGCTGGCCCCTCGCACGCCATGTCGGCCGCGTCGACGACGTGGTTCGCGACGTATGTCATCGGTCCCTGCCTGTTCATGCTGCTGCTCGTGGTGATCGCGATGAAGCTGGGTATGATTCGTAAGGAGCTGCTTCCAGACTCGTCGCAGACGGGCAGCATCGTCCAGGCGCTCACCCGCAAGGCGAAGCTCGTAGCCTACGGAAGCTACTTTCTTGTGCTGTCCAAGGACGCTGTGAGCTCCAAGGACCTACAGCGTGCGCGTGCCAACGCCGAGGAGCTGCCACCGAACGCCGCCACCGAACGGCACATTCGCCTGATCTTTGTGCGTCACGGGGAGTCTGTGTGGAATTACGTGTTCAATCGCGGCTTTGGCCCCTCCTTCCTCGTGCGGCTGCTCCGAGTGACCCTCCACGAGCTGTATCTGCTCCCGTTTGAGGACTCGGCCTACCTCGATTCGCCGCTGTCGGAGTACGGCCTGGAGCAGTGCATCAAGCTGCAGGCGTTCCTGAGGAAGCCGTGTGTCGACCTGGCAGCGAGCCAAGACTTTGCCGCCCTCACCACAGGTGAGGGCTCTTCGCTGATCGTGTCGTCGCAGCTGCGGCGCGCCGCGTGCACGCTCGCCATCGCGCTCTCGGATCGGCTCCGTCGCTCGCGCGAGGCAGTCGTGCTGCACTCCGCCTGCCAGGAGATTTCGCGTAACTTCGACACGCTCGCACTCGCGCGGCCTTCGTGCTCGCCGCCCCTCGACGCCGTTCTCGAGGTCTGCGCGCCGGGGGCCCGCTTCGAGAGCAAAACGAACGCGGGCAACAAGACCCTCGCCTTCCGCGGCATTGCGAGGCTTGAAGCCTTCGCTGCGTGGGCAGCGGACCGTCCCGAATCTACGCTGATCGTTGGGGGCCATTCGCTCTGGTTCCGCTCGTTTTTCGCGCGCTTCCTCACGGGCGAGCATCAGGCGGCGAAGCGCAAGATCGTCAACTGCGGCGTCGTCGCGTGCACCCTCATCGTCGCTCGAAGTGCCTCTGGCGGCGTACAGTACCGGATCGAGCCCAGCAGCGTGACCGTCGTGTACGGCGGCTTCGAGTCCAAGGGCTGACGGATGGGGTTCGATCGCGTCGCCATTCAGGATGGATTCAGAGGCGGGGGCGTTTGAGGAGCGGCTCGGGGTGCACATGCCGATTTCCGGGGCCTTATTTACATGTGAAGTTGGCGCGCATGTCTGTCTTTGGAGGGGTGCTGCTGCCTGTGGCGCACGACCCCGCCCGCACGTATTCGAATGACAGAGAAACGTGTTCTGAGGAGGCGTCGGTCCTGGGTGGCTTGTGCCTTCCTTGACCTCTTCTTGCGGAGCAAATCCTATGAAGGCGCCCAAGACCACGCGCGACGAAATCGCAGAGTCCGCAAATCACAATGGCGTCCCGACACGGGGCCGACGTCGCCTATCCGTACGGCACTTCTTGGACCGTCCGACGATCGTCAGAAAGCGCCATAGATATCCGATCGACGTCGACGCCGTGCACCAAATGGAGCATGAAGCTCCAATGAGATCAGCCTCTCCCGATCAGCAGCCAGCGCCGCACGCGCCGCCGCCGCCCCCGCCACTGCCAACAGCGCCGCTCCTTGTGGACGAGGGCCTCTGGGAGCATGCCTATGCCTATGCGCTGCTCGTGACGCCGGGGCTGGAGGCAGTAGCGGCCGCCTCCCTCGAGGCCGAGTCCGGCCTGGTGCTGCCGCAAGCCCGACTCGTGGCACCCGCGCCACCACAGGTGGCTGCGGGCTTCGCCGCGGGCGCGGCCGGCGGCGTGTCGCCCCTGCTCGTGGGTGCGCATCGTCCGCTCATGACGGCGCTCGGTAATCCAACGCTGCTCGCCGCACTCGCGCTCGTGCTCTGCCAAGACGTGGTGGGTCTCGAGTCGGCCACCGCTGCGGAGGCCCTCGGTGCAGTCGCACGAGCGCTCACGGGCGATCGTGCGGAGAGTTCACAAGGCTGGTCACGTGCGCTGCGCACGTGGCGGGTGCACGTGGCTGATTGCAAAGGCGGCGGCGGGGTCGACGACGGCGGCAACGGCAGCCGCAACGGCAGCGGCAGCGGCAGCGGCAGCAGCGGCAGCGGCAACGGCAGCGGCGGCAGCGGCGGCTGCGGCAACGGCAGCAGCAGGAGCGAGGGCGGCGGCGGCAGTACCGGTACCTGTCTTGCCGCCCCCAACGGCGAAGACGCGGGCGCGCCGCTCCGTTTGAGAGTCGCTGTGCTCCGAGGCGGCGAGCATGCAATCTCGAGCCCCGAGATCGCCGCGGAGATCGCCCAAGTGGTGCTGACGTGGCAGCCCTCGTGGACGGTCGATCTGGACGCGCCCGAGATCACGCTCGTCGGCGTGCTCGTGCAGCGCCGGCTGCTCCTTGGGCTCGTGCTCCCCCCCTGGGAGGCACGGCGCACGAGTGTGCTGCCGCCTGAGAAGCGCCCGTGGCTCCTGCATGGCCTCTCGCGCGCACACATGCGGCCCTCGCGCGCGGCCACCATGGTGCGCTCACTACGGCGCCATCGCCCATCGGCGCGTAGCATGCACGCGCTCACTACGGCGCCATCGCCGCCCTCGCGCCAACGCCCTGGTGTCTCTCGGCATGCAAGTGCTCACCACGACGCCGTACCTGCTTCCCCACAGGTGCGCTTACTCGCGCCAGCCCCCGGCGACGTCGTGCTCGACCCGTGCGGCGGCCTGGGCCTCCTCAGCATCGAGGCCGCATGCCTCGCGCGCGTGCATGCAATCTCCCTCGACACGGACGCAGCGGCGAGCAATGCGGCGCGCGCCAATGCAGCCGAGGCTCGTGTGCGCGGCTGGCTGTGTGAAGGCGCCGTCGTGAGCGTTCTGCACGCCGACGCGACCTGCTCGGGGCTGCGCGCGGCGAGTGTCGACGCGGCGGTCGCCGACCTGCCCTACGGGATGCTGCACGCTCGAATGGATGTGGGAGCGCTCCTTCGAGAGCTCGCGCGCGTGCTTCGTCACGGGGGATGTGCCTTGCTTGTGGGCAGCGCGGGGAGCACGGGCACCGCGATGGCATGCGTCCGATCCGCGCGTCGCTTCCCGCCCGGAGGTTGGGTGCTCAGTGAGCAGAGGGCGTGCGCGGTCGGGGGGGTAGCCTGCATCGCCGTGCGACTCACCCGTGTGCGTGCCCCTGCACGTGCCCTTGCACGTACCTTTGCACCTAACCCGAGCACGGCGGCCTCGGCGGCGCGTGCCGATGGCAGCGGCGGCGGCGAGGGCGGCGGCGAGGGCGGCGGCGAGGGCGGCGGCGAGGGCGGCGGCGAGGGCGGCGGCGCCCACCACGGCGCCTCTATCCCTCGACCGAGCATATGCCCGCTATGCGCTGAGTGCGAGGGCAGCTTCAAGAACGTACGCGTCTACCCGAAGCCGGGCGCGAGCGGCATGCTCACGCGCATGTGGCGATGCCGTGCTTGCCGCGGCCTCTTTGCGCACGACGAGCCCGCGACGACGCGACGGCGCCGAGAGTGTCACGGGGTCTCCATGCGGATCGGCTTCGCCGTGGATGGCCGGAGCGTGTCTGTGGCGCTGAGCATTTGCGGCTGAGCTTCGAGTCTTCGAGGGTCCGCCATCGTGAGCGTGAGCTAGACGCTAGTGCACTTCGCAATCTTTGGAAAACTTGGGTTCGAAGAAAAGCGAGCGGCCGCCGAAAAGGCGGTGTCCGACGCAACTCTCAAACGCTCACCGTCGGCCGCGTCGAGCCGTCCGACTGAGGAGGACATGCCCGTGATGAGCTCGCCCCCAAAGATGCGCCAGCCGTCCAAGTTCGAGCAGTGGAAGGCGTCCAAGATGCCGCCGGCACAGCCCCTCGAGGTGGACGTGTGCGTGCCGCAGCCGCGGCCGCGGTCCGAGCGGCCCGCCAACGGAAAGGCGAAGGCCGTGCCCAACAACCTGATCAAGCCGTGCATGGAGGTCTTCACGTTTGATAGCACGGACTGGAACAAGATTCCGTCGCCGCCTAAGCCCGAGCCCGAGCCCGTGGCAGCCCCAGCCGCCGAGGAGGGCATCTTTGCCGCCGCTAGCCGGCAGTGCAGTCCGCCTGCCGAGGATGCGGCGCCTCTCGCGTGCCGCGGCCTCTCGTTCGACTACCAGGGCTCGGCGTCGCTGCTCGACTCGCTGCTCGAGCAGGGGCTGCCAGGCCTGTCGGTCGTGGACGTGCGCCGGCTGGCGCAGACCTCGAAGGCGCAGAAGAAGGCTTTTGACGACAACGAGGTCTGCCGGCTGCTCTGTCGCGCGCTGGCGCTCGAGTGTGGTCTGTACGCTCCGGGGGCGTGCGAGCACTGGCGCGCACTTTTCTTCGACACGCTGTGGCCGGCGCGCAACAAGTGGAAGGGCGAGGCCTCGACGGAGGCCGTCGGCTTCCGCATCCGCGTCGCTGTGCGTGTGCGTCCGCGCAAGCACGACGGCGGGCGGGCCGACGGGCTGGTGCTGCCGCTGCACCAGCGGCTTCGCATGCTCAAAAAGGGCGAGAAGCTCGGCGCGTTCGAGGCGGAGCAGGCGGGTGCGACGCAGGAGCAGCTCGCCGAGGCGCTCAAGGGGCAGGGCGACCTCTCGCCCGAGCTCCTGCAGGCGCTCCTCGAGGCACAGCAGTTGGGCGCGGTGATGGGCGAGGTGGGCGCGCAGGCGGCAGGGGGGCCCAAGCACAGGGCGATCGAGGTGGATGCGGACGCGGGCGAGGCGGACCACGTGGCGTCGGCACTCGCGGAGGCGGCGAGTACGGTCGCGCCACTCACCAAGGCGGACAAGGAGTACATCGACCAGGCCGAGGCGGAGGCGAAGGCGGCGAAAAAGGAGGGCAAGGAGGACAAGGAGAATGAGGACGAGGGCGCGACGAGCGCGAGCAAGCAAGGTGGCGCGAAGCTGCTGCTGGTGCAGCCGTCGCGGATCGTCATGTTCGTGCCCGGCTGCGGCATCCGCCCCTTCCTCTTCTCGAACGTGTGCAGCGGCGACGTGAGCCAAACGGCCGTGTACCAGCGCGTCGCGCAGGACGCCGTCGTGTCGAGCATGAACGGCATGAACGCGTGCGTCCTCGCGTATGGCCAGACCGGCAGCGGCAAGACGCACACGGTCTTCGGCCCGCCGGGCGTGATCGAGGACGCCCATGCAGCGGCCGAGGCCGCCCAGCGACGCGACCGGCGCGGGTGGAGCGATTCGGGCTTCGGCGGCGCGTCTATCCTACCCGAGTCGGCGGGCATCGTGCTGCGCGCGTGCGACGAGCTGCTCTCGTGCGTGAACGCGCCAGGCGCCGCGTGCACCTCGCTCTCGCTCTCGGCGCAGTACGTGCAGATCTACGAGGAGACCCTCACTGACCTGCTCTCGGGTGGGCCGGTGGTGCTGCGCGAGGTGGGCGAGTACGCGGATGCCTCGTCTGTTGGAGCGACCATCCTTCAAGGCGCGATGCACGTCCAGCTCGAGACGCTTACGGATGCGATCGCTCTGCTGCGCGCGGGCGAGCTCCACAAGCGCGTCGCCGCGACCGCGATGAACCAGACCTCGAGCCGCGCGCACACCGTCTTCCTCATCACGCTCACCCAGCGCGGCGCCGTGTTGGGCGAGGACGCCGACGGGCACGAGCGCCTGATCTCGTCACAGCTCGCGCTCGTCGACTTGGCCGGCTGTGAGCAAGTGAAGCAGTCCAAGGTGGTAGGGCAGCGGCTGCGCGAGGCGGTGGGCATCAACTCGTCCCTCCTGGTGCTCGGCAAGTGCATCACGGCGCTCTCGGAGGGGCGCCGCCACGTGCCCTACCACGAGGCCAAGCTGACGAAACTCTTGCGCGGCGCGTTTGGTGGCTCGTCGCGCACCACGTGCGTCATCGCCGCCTCCCCCGACGATGCGCACGCTGAGAATACCGTTCAAGCGCTCCGATTCGGTGAGCGGTGCGCCACGATCACCAACTCGGCGCGCGTCGCCGCAGTGTCAGCCGTCGAAGCTCTCAAGGTCGTCGACGAGGCCCTTGCGGCGTGCGTGGCCTCGATGGCGGCCCTCGAGGCGAGGGAGCGCACCAACCTGCCCGCGTATGGCTCCCTCAAGGCACGCCACGCGTCGCTCTCGATGCGGCGGCAGCAGCTCGGCGGCGGCGCGTGAGCCGCGTGAGGGGGGGGGTGGCGCCGTGTTGGGCGTGCGAGGCGCGCCGTGTCGGGCGTCTCGTCGGGGCGTGCGATGCGCGCCGTGTTGGGCGTCTCGTCGGAGCGCGAGTCAGGGCGGCGGCGCGGTCTGCCGCTGCGGCCAGCCGTCGCGGAGCACATTGTGTTGCAAAGGCGCGCGAGCGGCAACTGTGTACGTATGCACGGCTGCCGCGCTGTTGATGATGAGCGATGTCTGTATGTGCTGGGGAGCGTGGGCAAAAGCCAAAAGGCGGGGGGTGGGCCCGCGTGGACCTTTGACGGCTGAGGAGTCGGACTTCGGTACCGCGCCAGACTGCACAGATGTTGAGACTTCGAGTGTCCACTTGGGGTTCGTTTTTCCTGCGATTTCTGTCGGAGGTGGTTTCGGTTGGTCCGATTCTTCATGAGACTTGAGTGTGCTCATTTTTGGCAGTTTCAGACTGCGAGCACTTCGCTCGGTCGGCAACGGCACCTCTGTGGGGCCGCGACGGAGGGCCCTCGCGGATGGAGAACCAGCCAACGCTGCACTGGCAAGGCCTCATTTCGAGAGAGCAAGGAGAGCCCTGGGCCCTCCTTGTCGGTGGTGAGCAGTGGGGCCGCCGCTCTCCGTCCACGTTCCAGCAGAATCGGCCGTCGTGGCAGCAGCACCTGGCCAAGCCGGCGACCCTTCGTCTCACGGGAGGAGTGCACCAGCTGCGCGCGTGCCGGCGTGCCAAGTCGGCGTGCGCGACGATTGAGAGGAATGCGGACCACATCTCAGCCACGCTGCACGTACACGGCGCTGGTGGGATGCTCCGCGTGAACGACGCTTGGATCACGGAGGAGGACGGTCAGTCCTTGGAGATTGTCGCAGGCGATGTGATCGAGCTGGTTTGCGTGCAGCATCCGACCGTGCGACAGCCATCGGGCTGGTACACACCCAATTGCCACGAGCGCGATCGCAGCGGCGCGAACTTGGTGTCGCTCACGTGGCGATTCGTGCCGCAGCGCTCGTGCATCCCGATGCTCTCGCCCACGGAGGACGTGAAGCGCTTCTTCCCGCCGCGGCTGCCCCTCCAGGAGGCCACGCTCACGGGCGACGACGACGTGCTCCTGCCATCGCCGACGGCCTGCGCTGACGACGTCGCCTCGCCTGCCCCACCGAGCAAGAGGCTCAAATGGTCTGCCGTCGTTCTACGGATGAGCTCGCTGCCCGAGCTGCGCCGCGCGTCGCCGTCGCCTCCGCAGCTGACGCCGATGCCGCTGCCCGTCGACGCGGAGGATTTCACGTGGTCCTAGCTGGTCGATGTGCCGCCGAGGCTCAGGGTTTGGAACCCGAGCCGCCTACGAGCCGCCGCCGACACGCGACAGACCTTGCAAGTAGGAGCTAGCTCTCGTTGTGATCGTTGTCGCATACGACGCGGGAGTCCTGTTGCGTCGCGTCGCGTGGGGGCACCTTGTTCGTGCATGGGTTCGACGCCCGTTGTGTGTTACCGATGCAGACCGATGTCGTTTTGAGCCGTGCAGCGTGCATGCTGCAGATGCCAGATCGGACTTTATAAGACGTGATAGATGCATAGATCGGACGTAAAAGCCACTGATTGGTGATAGAACTTTAAATAGAACTTAGATGTGATTTAGCGATCCCGCGATCGGCGCGGGTCTCGACGCTCGACGGCGAGTAGACGGCGAGAGGGGCGTCGAGTCAAATGCGACGCGAAATGTTACGAAATGGGCCGCACATGCGGCTGTCACACATGTGTTACATCGATGCCTCATCGCTCATCGCGAAAGTCGCAAGAAGCAAGAACGCCCGCGTGCCGCGATGCATCCGAACATAGCGAGTCCTCGCGGCCCGAGGTGCGAGGTTTTTCCGGGGTTTCTTCCCCGCATCCGCACAGATCATCAGATCATCAGAGCCGCGCGGCGGGCCGTTGGGGAGGCGTCGAGGGGCCGCGCGGAGTCGCTCCGCATTGGACGACACGCCCCGTTTCCCGCGCGGTGAACCTACGCTATGTGCAGTCAGAGAGGCAATCAGACAGAGCCTCGAGCCGAAGGCATGCCTGTGGCCGAATTGTGATGATCATCAATCTGGTTTCGCACAAGTTTGCGGCCCTTCTTTCGCGATAGGAAAAGTCTTGGTCTTGTGCAGTCCATTTCCGTGGGCGCGCGCCGGGTCGAGAGGTACGTGACTGTGACGCCATGGCGTGCTCGTGTTAGCGCTGGCCCTCATCGGGCGTGCGCGCTGGCCCTTGCGGCCAACTCGGGAGCCCGGCCGGTGCCCGTTGAAGCGCCCTTGTGGAGCTTGTCATGCTTCGCACCTTTGGGGCCTCGGGAGCCTGACTTTTGCTCCGATTGCGTGTCAGGGAACTCGTCTGCCGACCCTCGCGCGCCGCTGACACCGCGGAGCACATGGGCTGGTTCGGTCCCTCCAAGGCCGAGAAGGCCGCCGCTGCCGCTGCCGCTGCCGCTGCCGCTGCCGAGAAGGCCGCTGCCGAGAAGGCCGCTGCCGAGAAGGGCAGCGACAGACATTTGTGGCAGGCCGCAAGGGCCGGCGACGAGGCGGAGCTCAGGCGGCTGATCGGCCTTGGATGGAGCGTCAACTGGCACAATCACAATCCTTATGGGGTGCGCCGCCGCATGTGCCTCGCGTGGGCGCCCGCGTCCTCGCCGCCTCTGCTGCTTTCGCCGCCGCGCTCGCCCGAGACGGCGCCATTTTCCCCAGAGCTCGCTGTACAGCGCGCGGCCGCGCTGGCTGCGCCGCCACCCCGCCGCCCCGCCGAGCTTGGCACACGCGTCCTCGTCGCATGGCGCGCGCCGCACCCCCGCGTGCTCGCCCACGCTCCTCGCGTGCTCTGGCACTCGATGACGCCGCGTGTGCTGCATTTGCCACAGTTCGGAGACACAGCTTTGATAGATGCCTCAAGGAAAGGGCACGAAGGGTGCGTCCGCCTCCTCCTCGCGGCCGAGGCGATCGAGGTCAACGCCAAGGTAAGCCTCGAGCATGCCCTCCCCCAGCACATGCGATGGGCCCGCTTCCATGTAGTCATTCCGCTTGGCCTCTCGTTTGTCTTTAGAACGTCAACGATTGGACAGCATTGCATATCGCGGCATTCTGGGGCCGCCTCGCGATCGCCAAGCGCCTTCTCGAAGGGGGCGCCGATCCGACGCTTCGAGTCAAGGACGGCGAGACGGCCATCGACCTCGCACGGCAGCAGGGCAAGAGCGAGGTCGTGGCGCTCCTCAGCGAGCCTCGGTACGCCGCGCGCATGCACACTGATTGCCCAGCGCTGCCGAGCGGATGTGCAGAGGCGCCGTCTTGGGCGCACGCGGACCACGGGTTTTCGGCCGCTCGGCGAACGAATGGCGGCCAATCGTCATGGGATGAGGCCGAGAGGACGCCGCGCACCCCCCATGGGGCCACACGGCGAGTCGCGATCGCACATCCTCAAGATTTTAGGACGGAGTCCGCACGGGCCACTCCCACGCGCCGTGGTGGGCACGTCGGGTGTCGGCGGCGGACTCGCGGC
>Ga0210248_100428_pt1 | contig 37235 bp, 16 predicted proteins | sample ChrtobMetP3_32mM_FD_155493 | JGI IMG/M metagenome (GOLD analysis project Ga0210248, IMG submission 155493) | Chrysochromulina tobin associated microbial communities from unialgal haptophyte culture, Seattle, Washington, United States - P3_32mM | ecosystem: Host-associated > Algae > Haptophytes >...
CCAGAGGAAGGCCCGAGAGGTCGGCCGTCTCGAGCTGGTGCAGCCACCAGGTGAGCTCCTTGCGCACCTTGGTGGTGATCATGACGCCTAGCAGCTCGCCCTTGTCAACCCCCAGAAAGATCTTCTTTGCTGCGTTGACCGCCTGACGGAGATGGAAGAGGTGCGGGCGACCGAGCGGAATGACGTCCGAGGCGTGAAGGAGCTTGTGGATCAGCGAGTGCGTCTGATTGAACTCGGCGACGCCAACCCCGTTGGGCATGACTCGTTTCGTGTCGAGCGTGTGCCGCACGATGGAGGCGTAGGAATCGGCCTTGACTTTCGGAAGCAGCCGGCGCTCTATGTCGAGGTGCAGGCCGATGCCGAGGAACACAATGCGCTCGTCCGGGCCGTCCTGCTTGTCCTCGGGGCACTCGTGCAAGATGTACAGGGCGATCTTGATCGCTGCCTCCGCGTAGACCTCGATGCGAGACTGATGGTGGCGCGTGATGACGCCGGCGGCGTCCGTGATCAGCGTGATCTTGGGCGCGCCTTTGGAGTCGTACAGCTTGTCGTCGAACGTGAGCAAGCCGCCGTCGTCGACGTAGAAGCACATCCAGAAGAGCACGTCCCAGAGGAACTCATCGGCGGTCAGTGAACGAGCCCTAAGATGCGCCCTTGAAGCTAGCCAGTGAATCAAAGGTGGGACGGTCGACGGGTACTCCTTGTCGAGCCTCGCCAGCTCGCGCTGAGTGAAGAAGTTGAGACCATCGGACTCTCTGCACGTGTGGTCTGGCGCGTGCGCTTCTCCGAAGTTCGGCCGCATATCGACGCTGTAGCCGTCCTTGAACAAGAGTCCTGACTCACGCCATGCTAGCCTCTGCTTCGGGTGGAAGCGAAAGAACGCCTTGAGGTCAAACTTCTTCATCTTGAGCTTGACGTCAGGTGCAGGCAGGGCTACCGACCTGCACATCCGAAGCGGCGCGCCGAGGATGGCGGCGGCTCTGGCGACCTGACGCACCGTGACCAGGTTGAGGGAGCCTGCGGTCTTGGCCTCCTCTGCTAGATTGACTAGCGTGTTGAAGGGGGGCATGTCAGGCCGGCCGGAGGTCCACATGCTCTTGTCGATCGTGAGCCTAGGCTTACCGTTTTGGATCACAATGTTGCACGGGTCGATAACAATCGGCCAAAACTCCGGGAAATTGCACGCCGCCGAAATAAACCCAAGTTTGATGTTCTTGGCGTTTTGTTCATCGAAAGCCTTGGCCTGCTTGAGCGCTCCGACGTGCGGGGGCGCGAGCACTGTGCCATTGGGCAGGTTGACTCCCGGGAAGCCATGCTGGATCCACGAGGTGACCTGCTTGTCGGGGAAATCTTCGGCCGCGGCGAGCTCTGAGAAGCGCTCGGCGCTGATCAGATTAGGCTGCCCAGCGCAGGGCTGGTCATCGGGGTACGACGAGGGCCTGATGGCATCCCAGAGCGACTCCTGAGTGAGAGGGGCTTGGGCGTCGCGGCGCCTCCAGGCAAAGCCCCGGCCGCACTCGTTGAGAGCCTCGGATTCGGGGAAGGCAACAGGGGTTGGGCGGAGCTTGCGAGCTACGCGCCAGCCGTTGGGGCCGCCATCTGCCCTTCTGAGGACCTCGGTGACCTCGCTGGCAAACTGAAGCACTTGTTGTTGCACTGCGAGCGGAATGAGCTGAGCGGTGGTGAACGGGCCCGGCGGCTCAGGCCGCACCGGGGCGAGGTCGGGCTCAGTTCTTCTCGGAATGTTCGAGCGCGGCAGTGCTTCCACGAGGAGCACGCTGTCGAGCTCGGGCTCCAAGCAGCGCAGACTGCCGAGCTTGTGAATGCGCGGGGTCGGGAGCTGGTCGGCGTGGCCGCCGTCGATCGCATGCGGTCGAGCCGAGCCGACGTGCATGTTGCCCTTGGACGAGGATGGGGTCTTGGAGGACTTTTTCGATGAGCTGCGTCGGTGCTCGCCGACCATCGCGCGAGCCAATAAGACGTTGAAGCCGATCGGGAGGTAGGCGGTCCTTGGCGGCCTGTCTTCGCCGCGGTGGTCCTCGAGAATTGGAAACTCTTCGTGGATCACATGGTCGCAGAGAAGTTCGCTGGTAAGAAAGAGGTTGGGCATCTTGGCGGAGGTGAGCACGTCGACGTAGACGCCAAAGGGGGAGCCACACTTGCACAGTGGGACCAAGGTCTTCTTGGCTCCGCCCTTGACGAGCTCGATGATCGCGGGCTGTTGCCAGAGCTGGCCCCAATCGGCGTGCTCGGGGTCGAAGGCCGGCGATCCGGGATCGCCGTGCTCGGCCGGGTTCACCATGCTCCACAACGTGCCGTTCTTGTCAGCGGCCGCCGCAACGCGGGCGGCAAAGTCGGCGAGGTCGTTGTGCTTGCGCAGGTACTTGCTGAGCTTATCGCCGGGGCCTGCTTCGCCGAGCACGCCACGAGCTTGCGCCTTTGAGCGGATCTGCACCCCGCGCACGACGGCGTACGAGCCTTCGGGCACGGCGATGTGAACTGCTTTGAATTCTCCGTCGAGGATGCGGCTAAGGATGTTGAGCTGCAGCTCGACGTCGCAAAGATCTTGATGCGTGTCGTTTCGAATGTCGTACTCCTCGACCGACGCCTCGTCATCCTTGAGGCGAATCTGGTCGGCGAGCCGGCCTGCGGCGAGCTTGTCGCCGGCGAAGAGGATCAGGTACTTGTCGTTCGCCGGTGGTTCGACGAGCTGCGTGCTGTCGCTCTTGGACCGTAGGAGCCGAGCCTGGTCGGCGACCATGCTTCTGATGTGCTCTGTGTGGCATCTCTTGTCTGCCGGGCAGGCGCAGCCGGCGGCGATCCGATGTCCTTTGGAGACGATCTGGGCCAGCTGGTTGAGGCCTCGAACGCGGAGCTCGGAGGCGGCGATCTCGAGGCCGTCCCAGGAGTTGGCACGCACGATACCAAACTGCACGCAGATCTCGTCGACGGTGACCGTCCGGCGGCGCCACCATTCTTGGTAGGCGTCGCAGACGAGGTTGCGCTTGGACTCGTCCTTGCCCATGCCAAAGGGGTTGGAGAGGATCGATGGGCGGCGCATGTCGAGGACGGGGATGTTCCTGAGCTCGTCCTTTCCTCCCATCTGCGAGTAGCAGATGTCGCCAAAGTCCTTGGCCTTGACGGACTTGAGCTGCTGTCCGAGCTCTACATCACAGGGATCGCAGAGGTCAGGGGAGCCGTCGAGGTCGTAGTCGTCATCGTCGTCGCAGCGCCATGCTCGAAACACCAGTGGAGATGAGCACCACAACCGCCCGCACTTTCTCAACCGCAGGCGACAAGTGTTTCAAACACCAAGCTCAGGGCGCACACCAGGGCCAACTCGAGGCGATCAGCCCCCTCGAGGTCAAGATAGCCCAGGCGAAGACGGCAGCGGCCTCCGAAGCGGCCCGCCGCCCGCAACGGCCGCCTGACCACGCCGGTCAACGGCCTGAACCCGCGGCGCCCGCCTTGCCGACGAAGAGGGCCCACCCCGAAGGCCACTACTTCATCAACAAGGACGCGCCAAGAGAAGCCTTCCTTCGTCGGAAGCGCGCAATGCTGTTGGCCAGCGAGCCCAAGCCAGTCCGAGACGAGGCGCCTGAATCCACGCCCACGCTGTTCCGAGATGAGGCGTCTGAATCCACGACCCAATCTTCATCCCAACGGATCCGAGCGATGACTGAGCCACCTATGATCGCTACGGCCGTCACTGGAATTTCGGTCTTGCCGGTCTGTTCGATGCTGACGGTCAACGATGAAGGCCCTCTACCTCGTCGCAGCGGCGTGGGCAACGATGAAGGCCCTCAACCTCGGCCGTGCAGCGCCGCCGCCGCAACCTTCAAGGTTTCGCTCATCGCTTCGCTCATTCCGGAGCTCAGCGTCTCTCAGCCCGTAGCCCACAACCTAGCCGCCGCCAGAACAAGGCCGTCTACTCTCGTCCCGCTCCCTGAGCTCTGGTAACTCCCTATTTCTCATGAGAGTTGTGGCACTTGTCTCCATACGGGCAGCCGCCCTTGAGGTTGAAGTGCATCCAGCACACGCCCTTCCCGTTCTTCTTGGGATTGTCCTTGTACCACTGTTGCATGATGGGGTGGTCGCCCTTGATGCGCTTGTGGTACTTGCCGTGGGCCTTCTGGAGGTCCTCGTCCTTGTCGGCCCAGACGTCCTTGAGCGGATGCGGGTTGTCCGGGGCCTTTTTGTTCTTTTTATTCTTGTGACGATCATCATCGTCGTCACCGGGGGCTTCTTCGGCTTTCTTTCCGGGCTGCTTTGGAACTTTCCCCGGGCCTGTTCCGGAATTGGAACGGCTTATCGAGGCGGTGGCCAAAGCGGTGGACTCCGCGATGCGGATGGCCTCCTCGTGGTCGCGCGTGGCTCCGAGCTTGGCGAGGTCGAAGTCGAGGTGACCGGAGGAGGCATCGCCATTGGCAAACTTGACCATCGGCTTCGTGACCTCCTCGAGGATGTGAGCATACCATTTGGACAGGTCGGTGTGCTTGACGTCGGAGTCCACGAGGGCCGCGAGGCGGGTTTGCAGGCGGCTGAAGAAGGACATAACTTCGCCGACCATGGAGGGGTTGCTAAACTGGAGGATCATTTCCAGCTGGCGAAAGGCCAGAGCCAGGCTTGCCTTCTGCTTGTCCTTGTTCCACTTGCCGAGTTGTGCAAGCGGCGCCTCCTTGGTGCCGCAGTCGTCTTCGTCGATGAGATGGAAAAGGTGCAGGCGCCGAAGGTGCCCGCAGCGAGCGGCCCTGATGGCCAGCTTTTGCCGCGATGTGAGCGAGGCCGTCGCCCCGCCCGTGATCGCGGCCTGCATTCGCTCTTCGAGCTTGCAGCGGATTGAATCGATGTGCATGGCGAGTTGGGGGAGCGCACCTTGCAAGTGTTTCGTGAGGTCGTCGCCCTCAGAGGCCAGAAGGCGCTTGAGCTTCGGGCTCGTGACCGCCTTGACGGCGTCCTCGAGCAGCTTGCCGTCGCCGGCCGCCCTGATCTTGATGAGGGTCTCGAGCTCGGCCGAGGCGAGGGGGTCGTGAGCCAACGCTTGTGCATCCGAGCGCAGCTGGAGCACATCCCTTGACGTGTCAGCTGCTTTCTTGTCGTTGAAGACTACTTGGACTCCAGCCTGATGCCCTTGGAGCAACTGAAGTTGGAAGGCCGAGAGCTGAGCTTGGTTCTGAGCGGGTTGAATCTGAAACGGGTTCTGAATGTTGACAGGGTTCTGAAGGGCCGGAATTGGTTGGGGCTTGGGTGCTGCCAGCTCGCTGACGAGGAGGAGGAGCGAGCCACTGTCCTGATTGGCATCAAGGGCGGCGAGAGCGGCGGCGGAGGTGGTGCGCCGGAGGAAGTGCTCGAGCATACCGGTCATGATGTAGGAGTCTTGCCGTTTGGACTGGGCGAAGACGTGACGAGCGGGATCGACGGTGATCATCCAGTGATCGGCGAGGAGCTTGTCCCATTCGCCAGAATCGATCGCCTTGGTCTTAAGTGCCTCCGCGAGGGGGTGCTGGGGCGAAGAGGGGTTGCCACGGTTGAACGCAGATGCGAGCGCCTCTCCAAGTTTCTTGGCCGAGTCGGAAGGCCAGAGAAATCGGTTGGGGTGGAGTGGCACGAACGAGGAGAGCTCTGCATTCAGAGCGTGGATGCCGTGGACGATGGAGTGGATGGGGCCGCCGGGAGCATCGTCGGCGGCGGCGCCCTGGACGGTGAGGGTGAGCTTCGCGAAGGTGGAGCTGTCCCCGTGCCGGCCGATGAGCGTCGTCAGAGCCTCTCTGGCGTCGATCGTGTGAGCGTCGCCGAACTTAGCCGAGACGGTGAGCTTCTTGATGAGGCCGAGAAGGGGGTCGAAGGTGGGGTCCAACAGAATCGAGTAGCCGGCTCCGGATGCGCCTGCGCCTGGTGCGGGCGGTGACGCGGAAGGGGCCTTGCCGCTCTGCAGCGCGTCGGAAAAGCGCTTGCACCAGTCCTTGAGTTGCGCTGCGGTGTACTCGCAGTCGGAGTTCACTCCGTTCAGGTTGTACGACAGCGTGTAGACGTCGGAGGCTAAGTCCTTGGATGCGACTGTGGCGAGGACGTGAACGAAAGCGCCCGCCGGGTCTTTGACGAAGATCTTGACGAGGCGGCCGAGGAAGGGTTCGAGCGCGGGCGATGGCCCCACGCCCGGAATGGTGCACCAGTCTGCCCAGTTGGCGGAAAGATGGTGAAGATCCGCCTTTTTTCGAGACAAAGTGGTGACGAAGCCATTGAAACTGGAGGCGGATGGGGCAGCGGACGGCGGGACGGTGGGGTTGACGACCCACGCGTCGTGCGCGTGGAGGAAGGCTTCGGCTTCCGACTTCTCGTTGAAGACGACGAAGGTGCCCTCGAGAGTGGGCTGCGCCGCGTCCTTGTCAAGTATGCAGACGGCCCATTGGTCGATGGTCGTCTTGGCGTGCGCGTTGGACTTGGAGAGCTGGACGATAGTGCCGTGGGCGAGGAACATAGAGGCCATCTCGTTGCGAATATCCAACACTCAGTGAAGGAAGACCGAAGGTTGGTCGCGTCCGAGCGAGCCGAGCGTCAATCGATTGAGAGCGTGTTCGACATTGCGAAAGCCTCAACGGATCCTGGGGAATCTATAAGTGAGCACTTGGACGGGCTGGCTTGCATGCTGTGGGGAAATGAGATTCCACAGTGCCTGCCCAAGTGAATCACTCCTCGAACCTCCCCCAGTGTAACTGATTGACTCTGACACTCACGCGCCGCATCCCCATCACTCGAAACGAACGGACAGGAGTGGCCGCCCCCGAAAATATCAAAAATGCCCGAAGCGGCGAAGGGGCGAGGGGCGAACGAGTAAGTTAAGTAAGTAAGCGAAGTAAAACATGGGCGAGGGGCGAACGAATCGTCAATCTACAATCCAGAATCCTAAGACTTAACGTCAATCGATAGCGAAGGAAAAAATTGCAAATTATTAGCAAGATCATCTTGATCTTCCCGACGTCCGATCTTCAAGATCAAGCTTTTCGCCACCGGGAGTGTACGCTCCACCCCCCGCGCTGATTTTTTCTCGAACCCCAGTCACTGGTTGTTGGCTGGTGGCGCCGCTCACCCCTCCGAGCCACCGTCTAGACACCCGGGCAGCACACTCTCTCGCCGGGCCTCGCACCCGCCCGCCCGCTCGCACTGTATGGTCTCTATCCGTCTCGCCCGCCCACGCGCGCGCGCCTCGAAGGCCGCGCTCATAACATGCTCATAACATGCGTGCCGACGAGCAGGGCGTGCAGGGCCCCGTCTCACGGCACAATAGATCTGCAAAGGACACGTAAGTGTCAGGGCGTGCAGGGCCCCGTCTCACGGCACAATTGACACGTAAGTGTCGCTCAGGTCTCCGCGGCTCCATGAGGAGATCCCTATCTCAAATGAGGAGATCCATATCTCAAATGAGGAGATCCGCGGCTCCATGAGGAGAAGGTTCGGCGGGTGGGACAATAGGGCGCGCTCACCGCTGCCACTGGGCAAGGAGATGTCGCGCGGGCTCGCGCGGTGGTTACCGCTCTTCAAGCCGCGGTCGGCGCTCGGGACCCCGGCGCTCGGGACGGCGCCTCTCAGACGAGAAAGCTCACGCTCCCAGCCCTGACAAGCTCACGGCAGATCCGCTCCTCCTCATCCGCATGGTGGTTGGCCGTGTGCGTATCCTCCATGTAGTGGATCTTGCCGTCGATCGCCTTAAAAAAGTCGAACCCGTGCAGCACTGGCCGTATGCCCTGGCTCACAAAGAAAGCGATTGTGATCAGGCCGGACGACGGCCAACGGTCGCCAAAGTGGTTGGCCTCGACGAGGTTTTTGACCACCTCGATTGGGATGAAGGTGCACCGAGCGAGCTGCTCCTCGGTCAGGTCTTGCTCGAGCTCGGCGCGCCTCTTCTTGTAGTACGGCTTTCCCATAAAGTAGTACGGGGTCGCGATCAGCACCGGCATCGTGCGCTCCGGATACTTGTTGATCAGCTTGACGCAGGTCCAATCGGAGACGACCCAAAGGTCCACCTTCTCCCCCACGTCGGACCGGTAGTCAGGTCGGGGCGCGTTGGGGCCGACGGGCTCCGCGACGGTCACATAATCGTTGAAGCGCACCACCGTCGCGAACCGATCGATGAGCGGCCCCGCGCCCACGCCGAGGACGCTCCGGCCATTCCCTATGATGCACGCGCCCTGCGCAAACCGGTCCCTGAAAGCCTCGAGCTGCGCGCAGGCGTCAAGGAACTGGGCACGCCTGTTGCTAAGGTTCTCGTATGTCAACGCGGTTGGGGGCGTCTTAGACGCCGTCGCCTTGTGCCCGTGCGTGGGCGACGGCGACGTGCTGCCGAGCATGCTGCGCCCAGCCGTCGGCGACGGCGACGCGCTGCGGAACATGCTGCGCCCGGGCGTCGGCCGCACTGCACCGTGTGGCAGCTTGGTCAACTTAGAGGGTAACTTGGGCGACGGCGACCGCGGGGGGGCACCGGACGGCACGGGCGAGGGTGAGTCGGTGCCGTCGAGGCGCGCCAGCTGGTCGACAAACTGCCGCATCATCGATCCGGAGCTCACGCTCTTTGGATCGAAGCCCATGCCGAGCGCTTTGGCCGTCGGCGAGTTTGCGAGGAGGCTGAGCAAATCCATGTCGTCGGCGGAGTCGAAAAAGGCGGCGTCCGAGGGGCTCGCCCCTCGACTCGCCCCACGCCCCTCCTCGGCGTGGGCCGCTACTCTCCGTAGCATGCTTCGGGAGGGGCGCTCGAGAGGCGGCAAAGGCCGCGAGCTTTGCCTCGCCGCAAGCTCCGCGAAACAGAGAACTGTGTCGCCCAAGTTTAGACCCAAAAACGGAACAAATTTGACTGAGAGCAATTTTTTCCACGCCGGGCGGTGTCCTGGGTGTCCACAGTACATGTACATGTAACCTTTCGCGGTGAAAAACAAAGCGACACGCGGGTTTACATCGGTTTCACGGGACATGGCCGCCTCGCAGCAGCGCCATCATGAGGTTTCGGGCGGCGCCGCGACGCCTGCGAGCCCTGGCTCCGCGTCCATGCAACCTGCCACCTTCTCGCTGGGCCTGCTCACTGGCATCAAACGGACGGCAAGCACGCCCATCCTTCCTCTCACGGTGAGCGATAAGCTGCACGCCCTCTCAGATACGCTCTCTCGCAAGCAGGGCCCGGAGGGCCGGCAGCGGCTCTTTGCGGGCCACTCGCACGACGTGCAGCAGCTGAGGCAGATGGTGGCCTTGCTCACCGCTCGCGCCTCCCGTCAGCACGGCGCCCGCGGCAGCATCAGCGACGCGGGCTTCATTGAGGAGAGCCAGCTATACACGTTGTGCATGCAGGAGCTCGCCGTGCAGCTTACGGTGCACTCGCCGGCGCTCTCGGAACTGTGCGGACAGCTCTTTCAGGGCTTCGTCCAGCTCTTCAAGCGTTCGGTACAGCATCAGGAGGCGCGTCTCGCGCGCGAGCGCGAGGCGCACGCCGCGACCAAAAATGGAGCCGACCTTGCAGATAGCGAGGCGAGATTCCACCAGCAGCAGCGCGAGGCCGCGGAGAAGCAGGTAGCACTGCTGAACAGCCGACTTGATGAGCGCGACCGGCTGCTACGGGATGTCGAGAAGAAGGCGCAGGCCTCCGCTGACGACGCCCGCCGCTACCGCCAGCAGCTGCAGCAGACGTTGGAGATGATGAGCGGCGGTCGCAACGGCCGCGGCGAAGGCGCTGGAAGCGGTGGTGGTGGCAGCGGAGGAGGAGGAGGAGGAGGAAGAGGGGGAGAAGGTGGCGGCGGTGGCGGCGGCGGCTTGAGCAGCGGCCGGGGCGGAGCGTTAGCCCGCTCCGCTTTGGCAAAGACACTCTTTAGTAGCGCCGTAGCGAGCGCCGAAGGCAGCGCCGTAGCGAGCGCCGAAGGGAGCGCGCCGGCGCCCGCGCCGCCTTCGACGAAGAAGAAGAAGGAAGGAGAACGAAGGAAGGAGATGATCGATGACGCGACCTCGGGCGTGAGCGAGCGCGTGCGCGACATCGAGGTCTTCCTCAAGGAGGCGATGGAGGGCGCGGAGCTCACCGAGGTCAACGCGACCAACTGCCATCGCTTGATCCATTTATGGGGGGAGGTCGAGAATTATGGCGTCGCCGGCCCCTCCGGGTACATGACCATTGTTCGGCCCGAACTGAGCGAAGCGACGACCCAAACGGACGGCACGGGCGAGCTCGAGCGGGCGATCGAGGAGCGTCGGCAGCGGCTCGCCGTCCGTGCCGGCGCCGTGGGTCACGCCGACTCGCCGATGGAGCGAATGTTAGCTCTGAGTCGCTCTGGGCAGCGCGCGGGCCGTTGGCCGCCCCGGGTCACCGCGCGCACCATCCTGCAGATCTACCTCGAGAAGCAGGGCAGCGCACCCGCCGAGCCGCTCAGCTCGTTCACGTATGATTTTTGCCTCCAGACCTACGGCCTTCGGTCGATTGCGGAGCGCAATCTGATCGCTCTCATCCAGTCGTCGATTGAATGGTCGACACCGCCGCAGTCGAGCGGAGACGCGCGCGTCGGGTCCGCTCGTCACGACGCGTCGGTCGCGCAGCGGTGCGCTACGTTTGCCAAGGTCTGCGCCCCTCCCAGCATGCAAGCGCTCACCACGGCGCCTGTGGGCCGGCTCAGCGCCCCTCCCAGCATGCACGCGCTCACCACGGCGCCTGCACCCCTTCCCCCACAGGTCTGCGGGCTGCTCAGCACCCCTCAGAGCGACCGCGTGCGAGAGGCGACCGCCGAGGTGGTCTGCTGCCTGTACGCCGAGATGCACGCCGCGATCGCCGAGTACAACGCGGCCTTCAGTCACATGCCGGCGTCGGCGCAGGCGGAGCTGAAGCTGCCCATCGGCGACGGCTCGGGCGAGGGCGGCATGCAGATGCTCTGCTTGCGCACCACCGCCGTCAAGGTCCTCAAGACTCTCTTCGCGCCAACTACCAGCGTGCATCCCGAGACGCTCGAGGGCATCGTGTCGGCGGCCGAGGCGCTCGCGGTCAATCGCAGGGGCAAGTTGGTCGTGGACGTGGATGCGCTCGTGGCGCTCACGATTGATCATTGGGAGGCGGCGCGGGAGTCTCTGCGCGAGGCCGCGAGCACCCTCTTCGGCGCCACCGATGTGAACAACGATGGCCACATCTCGCTCGACGAGTTCACTCAACTTGTCCTCCTCCTCCACCCGACTGCCTCCGAGGAAAGCATCTTCCATGCCTTCCGAGAATGCATCGACCTGAGCGCGGAGACGCGCGCTCGAGACGGCGCTCGTGAGGGCAGCGGCGCAGGCGCCGCGGCGAGCGCAGATGCCCTCGCGGCAGCCTACGCATCGTCGTCGGCTCCCGCCGGCATGTCCACGCCCGCCGACCCTGGCATCACGGCGGCTCTCTTCGTGACGGTGATGGAGGTCCATGGACTCCTCGGCGTCACGCTTCCCACCGCCGCGTCCTCGAGCGCCGTGTCGGGCGCGGGGCAGCAGGGTCGCTCTATGGGCCCTAATAGGGGCGCTGCCGTGGGCTTCTTGAGTCCCTCGCTCCCCCCGCCCGCTCTCGCCCGATACGACGCGAGCAAGGTGCTGCGGCGCGACTTGCTCCAGTGTGAATGGCAAGAGGCCGAAGTGCACGTGACGAGCTGCCTCGAGGCGACGAAGGCGCTCCTCTCGGCGCCCGACTCGGCGCTGCTCTCGGGGCTCTCTGCCATGCCGAGGGGCGCACTGCTCGCGGGCTGTATGCAGGAGCGCACCACGCTCCTCGCGGAGGTAGACGACGTCGACGCAGCGGTGCACCGGCTGCGAGAAATACTCCCCACAGAGCTCTCGGACGCCAAGCCCGCCGCCGACGTCAAAAAGGGCCCGGCGCCCTTTGCGGAGATGGACGAGGCCATTGTCAAGCGCGCGTGGGAGACGTACCGCAGCCTGCACCTGAAGCTCACGCGCGTGGTCGCACGCGTGGGTGAGCTCGAGCAGACCGTGTCGCGGGGGGGGCGTGCAGCCGCTGGCACTCCCGCGGCCGCCACACCGGTCAAGGCCAAGAAGAGCGCTGGGGTACCGGCGTCCGCCACACCCGTTAAGACCAAGTGAGTAAGGCCCACACCGCACACGCCTCGGCCTGCGTGTGTGTTAGAGAGTTCGAGTAGACGGACATGAAGGACAGAAGCGTCTAGCGTGGGGGGACCGCGACGAAACTGACTGACTGCAAGCAAGCAAGCTAAATAAGTCGAAACAACACAAGTACCTTGCTTGCTTGCTAGGACAGAAGGAGCTGGCTGGGAGCTTGACTCGTGTATGTACGCCGGTCCGGTGTCTTGGGTTTCGAGCTATAACATTGGGGGCTGTGAACCCTTTTTTTCTAATTCACAGCACGCGTGCCAGGCACACTGCGATTCTCTCAGCCCTTGTTCATCCCATAGAAGTCGCGTCGCCCATCCCTAATGATGCAAGTCGCTGTTCCCGGAGTCGTCGACCTAACCGCCGATGAGTATCACGATGAGTACGCCCTCGAGCTCCAGCACGAGGAGCTCCTGCGTCAGCAAATACTCGCACACGACGAGGCGTATGCCCAACAGGTGGCTATGGGACTCGAAGAAGGCATTGAGGACCATGATGCCCTAGCAGAGCAGCGTGCGCTAGCAGAAAGCATTGCCGCTGTCGCCACTGCGCGCGACGCCGTGGTCGCTCGCCGCATTCATGCTGCCCGTCACGTGGCTGCCGCCGATGCGGCCGTGGCCGGGGAACTCCAACAAGCGGCCCATCTGCAGCATCAGATTGCACAACGGGACAAGGAGCTCGCCCGGAGACTCGACAGTTGCCCGGAGAATGAATGGCGACAGAGAGGCGACCTGATCGAGCACCCGGACGCCGGTGGCGACGGACCCTTGCGCCGGATGCTCGCGGATGCTGTGCGCGTCGCCGCGCGAGCGACGGCCGCAAAAGAGGCGGCCGAAGAGGCCGCCCGCGCGGCTCAGATGGACGACGGGGGTGCCGATGGGCGCGGGCGGAAGAGGCGCGCAGACGACGGGCCCCTCAGACAGGACGCTGCGCGGCCTCCTCCCCAGCGCGGTGACGAGGAGTCGGCGCTCGAGTCGGCGCTCGAGCCGAATGAGGAGCCCGCCGACGGTCGTCGCTACATTATGTACCACGGCACCCACCCGGAGGCGGCTGAACAAATTGAGAAGCACGGGTTCGTGCCATCTGCCGATGGGATGCTGGGGCGCGGCGTGTACATGTCACGTGACGTCAACAAGGCTGCGCGCTACCCGCTCGACGTACCACGTGGCGACACGACGGGTAGGGTCATCCTCAAGTGCCTCGTCCGCGTGGGACGGGTGAAGAAGATTGACGCACCCGACCATCCGATGCGGCGGACGTGGTCTCAGCACGGGTACGACACGGCGTGGGTGCCTCCCCATTGTGGGATGGTGCCGAGCGGTCTAGAGGAGGATTGTGTCTTCGACCCTTCGCGCATCATAGTGCTGCGCCGCATGCCGGCGCCGTCCACGAGCGTCGTCGCGAGCGTTGCCTCCCGAAAGCGCAAGCAGCCCGTCCTCGTGATGGCGTGCCTCATTTGCCTGGAGACTAAGGATCCGGAGGAGTGCGTCTGCTGTGAGCTTCCCGACGCAGTGCTGGCAAGCAAGGCTGCAGCCGATGGCCGCGGCGCGAGTAGCAGCGGCGCGGGTGCCAGCGGCGCGGGTGCCAGCGGCGCGTGTGGCAGCGCTGCCGGCCCCAGCGGCGGTGCAAGCAGCTCCGGCGGTGCGCTAGGCGCAGCCCAGTGTCAGCACTGGGTGTGCCGGCCGTGCATGACCACATACTGCGAGAAGGAAGCCGACAATCAACGCTCAGCCTTCGTCAAGTGTGTCCACCCGGACTGCGGTGGCCGCGCGACAAACGCTCTGTGTGAAGAGCTGCTCGGTGTTCACAGCGTCGCGCTCAGCAAGCTTCGCCAAGCGCAAGCCATCTCGATCATCCCGGTCGAGAAGCGAATCTACTGCCCAAGCCGCGAATGCTCCGCCGTCTTCGAACGCCCCGAGGAGGGTGAGATCGATGGCTGGCCACGCGCCCAATGCTCGCACTGCCACAAGCCGCTCTGCGTTCGTTGTGGGGTGCCGTGGCATGAGGCGTTGGACTGCGTAACCTTCCAGAACCTGCCAGCTCACCTGCGGCAGGCCGAGGATATCGCCCTGCTGCAACACGCGCGTGACAAGGGCCTTCGCTCGTGCCCGCGCTGCCGTGAGCTTGTCGAACGACAGGGCCAAGACCAATGCAACTTCGTCGAGTGCCGGTGTGGCTGCGCCTTCTGCTACGCCTGTGGCGTGGCGTACCGCTCGACCGCCCCGACCGCTAACAATACGCACGGGACCCCAGGGTGCGAGTGCGGCCTCTTTACGGGGATCGTGGCACACGCGAACGCTGCCGCCGTCGTCCAGCCCGCTCCTGGCAACGCACGGGGTGCGGAGGACGACCGTCCGGCGCTACCACCACGGAATCCCAGCTTTTGTCGAGGACTGTTAGAGAACGGGCGCGTTCGCTGCCAAAACCAGCGCTCGCTCCGTTGCCAGCATCATATGTGTGGCCGCTGCTGCGGGTGCGGTGGACACGGCCCGGGGGGTCGTAGGCGGTAGACATGCTCTCGGGCATGAAGCGCAACCGGAGGGAGGCCAGATCTATAGCTCGGGCGGGTGTGGTGGCATGGCACCTCGGTGAGGCAATCGGGCGCGCTCAGAGTCGACCGGATACGGGAATTCAAACACAAACTGAGTGCTTTACCCATGTCCCAAGGGCGAAGAGGGAGTAGGGTGGGAATATACATGTATCCGGATCGACAGCTGTACCTTGAATTCAAAATAGACGTGATCCCGCCATTTCACACCCCTCGCCACGATTCCCGATATGTTGTGGCCCGTGCCGACGAGCGTCCTGCACCTCGTGCTCGCTGCGCCGAGAGCCCCGCCACGTGTGACTGTGCCCACGGCGGGCGTGCCTGGCTTTTGCACGTGGGTCACGGAAACCGCGCCCGAGTGCCTCATCGAGGTGCCCGATGGCTTCTCCGCGTCGGTGGTCGCGTTTGACATGAATGCCATCCTGCACACGGCGCTCCGCCGCGCCACGAGCTCGGACGATGCAATCAAGCTGTGTTATTCGAAATTGCACTCCACGCTGCGCCGCGTTGTGCCGGGCTCGGTCGTCCTCCTCGCGGTCGACGGCCCGGCGCCTCTGGCAAAGCTCGCCACGCAGCTGAAACGCCGCCGCAAGACGTTCAACAAGGAGGCCGCATCGTCGAAGAAAAAGGGCGCGCAAGCCGTCTCGAGCCTGGCCATCACGCCGGGCACGCGCTTTATGGACGACTTCGAGAACGCGATGCTCTACTTTTGTTGTGCCGAGCTCGCGGCCTACCGAGCGCGCGGCCTCACGTTTTGGATGTCCGGCTCCGATGTGGCGGGAGAGGGTGAGATCAAGTTGCTCGGCGCGCTTCGTCAGATCGAGCAAGCGCGCGCACAGCGCGAGCAGCGCGGCCGGGCGAGCGATGCTCGCGAGGCTGGGCGCGGCGCCTCGCGCACGCAAGCCTCGCCGTCCGCGGCGCGAAGGAGCAGCGTCGTGTTGGTAGGCCAGGACGGCGACCTCGTGCTTCAGGCGCTCACCCTCTCTCCAAGCTGGCAGGTGAGGACTCGGATTCGCTCCGACGGCCTCTGATGGGCTCCACTTCTCCCCTGATGACCTTTGATTGCCTCCCTCATCAAATCCGCCGACATCTCGCGCCTCTGATGACCATTGAGTGCCTCTCTGATGGGCTCCTCTTCTGATTACCTCTGATTACCTCTGATTACCTCCGATGGGCTCCTCTTCTGATTACCTCTGATTGCCTCTGATGGGCTCCACTTCTGATTACCTCTGATTACCTCTGATTGCCTCTCTGATGGGCTCCACTTCCGCTCTTCTGCGTCGGGCTCCTCTCACGCGCTCGCCCAATACGGTTCGCAGGTGTCCGTGCTACGTGAGCTACCACGTTCCAGTTCGGAGCCCACGTCGCTCATCTCCCTCGATGCGCTGTGCGCGAGCCTCGGGCTCAGCCATGGCGCCATCGTGGGCTCCGGCGCCGTCGTGGGCACTGGCGCCGTCGTGGGCGTCGAGAAGCGCATCGATCCTTCCGACGGGCGCAGCTACACGAAGCAAGAGTTTGAGGACTTTTACGGCCGCAGCGCGGACGCGCGCTGGGCGGCGGCCAGGCCGTCCCGTGCGCGCGCCGCTGGAGCCGCTGGCGCTAGAGCTGGCTCGAGCGCCGTATTGGGCGCCGCCCCGGCGGATGCAGCCGCTCCATCGAGTTCATCGAGTCCATCGAGTCCACTGATGATGACGAACCCATTGACGAACCCGAGTCCATCGATTCCACCGCTCGACCTCATCGTGCTCTCGTGCCTGATGGGCAATGATTACCTGCCCAAAGTGCGTGAGGCGACTTTTGAGCGATGCTGGTCAGCCTACCGCGCCGTGCGGCGCTCACGGCGCTTTGCAGCGAGCGCCTTGCTCGAGCCGAGCCGTAAAACCTTTGAGTGTGCGCTGCTACTCGCCTTGGTCCTGGTGCTCAAAGACATCCATAAGGTGGCGACCGCAGCTGCTAGCCAGCTCGTGTCGGCTGAGGGGATGACGCCATCAGCCGCACGGGCCGCCTCTGTGGGGGTGGGTCTTGAGCAAAAGCGGTTGGGCGCCTTTGCGGTGAAGGCGGTGGAGGCGGTGGAGCGGATCGAACGATCCAACGGCTCAGATCACGGAGCACAAGCCTGTGAGCCGCCCGTGCCGCGGCCGTTGGAGGAGCGTGGGTTCACACCCACGTCTGCCTTCACACCCGCGTCTGACGAAGACCTGGCGCCCGCCGCCGAGTTCCTTCGGGGCGTGCTTTGGACGGTGCAGACGTACGCAGATGGCTCGTGATGACTCCTGATGACTCCTGATGACTCTTGATGACTCTTTATGACTCCTGATGACTCCTGATGACTCCTGATGACTCCTGATGACTCCTGATGACTCTTGATGGCTCCTGATGACTATTGATGACTCCTGATGACTCCTGATGACTTCTGATGACTTCCCAGGTACGCCGATGGCTCGTGCCCTGACTATACATGGGAGTACCCCTTCGAGCATGCCCCGAGGTCCTCCCAGCTTGTCGCCTTCCTGAGCGCGCAGCTCCAGCCGGTCGGCACCGACGACGGCACCGTCCGCCTGAGCATAGCGGCGCCAAGTGCGCCAAGTGCGGCAAGTGCACCTCGAGGCGTGCTCCGGGCACCGTGCTCAAGTGCCTCTCCATTACCCTCGCCGATCATCGCAGGGCTCGTACTGCCCAGCGCGGCAGTTACAGAGCTCGCTCCAGCGGCACTGGCAGAGCACTTGGCGCCTGGCGGATGCCTTGGGCCCGCGATCGAGCTGGCGAGGCGGCTCCTGCACGAGGACGCTCAGGACGACGCGAGTGCTCAGGACGACGCGAGTGCCCAGGAGGACGCGAGCGCCCAGGAGGACGCTTTGGCGCAGGACGAGGTGGTCGCCCGCGAGGCGATGCCAGCACCGGAGGGGGCAGCGACTGAGGGGCAGGCGGTGACGGCAGCACCGGCGAGGATGGCGCGTGTGGCGAGGGCTGCCGAGGGCCCCATGCTGGCACGCAAGGCAGCGCGACGCGGCGAGCTGATGGCACTCTACCCCGCCCTCCTCAGCGCTGCCGCCGAGCTGCCAGGGGCCGCCTTCGAGCGCCCGCGCGTCCTCGCGAGCGCGCCGGCGTGGTTACGTCTCAAGCGAGCTCAGGCGAGCTCAAGCGAGCTCAAGCGAGCCAGCTCCAACGGCTCGGCACGGGCAAGTGAACGGGCAAGCGCCTCGGCGGCCGCTGCCCTGCCTTCACACCCGTCGGCCTTCACACCCCTGCCGCTCCCGCACTTGCCTCCGAGGCCCCCGACTAAGGCCATGAAGCCCGTGCGTCTGCCAGAAGGCGTTGAGCTTGTATGCGAATGGGTACCAGCGGATGTGGCGCCGCGTGCGACGTGGGTCTAGTCGGCCGACTCGCGACACCGAATGGGGAGTAACCGGTAAGCGACCGGTAAGCGACTCGCGACGCCGAATGTCCCGGGCCCCGCGCAGTCGGCGGCGCAGCACCACCGCTCTGGTTGTTGTTCGTTTGCGCGGCCGCGCAGTGTGCACGCATCTCAGTGCACTACAGGTACAGCACACGCACGCAGCACGCCGGCGCGTTCCGTCGTCGTATTTCTCGATTATTTATTGTTAGATTCCCACTACATACTAAGTAGTACGACGTCAAACAGCGGTCCTAGGCGCTGTCTAGTACACGAAGAATGTCAAATCTGTCGTCCAGCCATGGTTCCAGTGCATCTCATGCATCCGGTAGATCTGAATGGTTGCTCAGTGCGCGATCTTCGAGCTGTTCTTCAGGGAGAGCTGACCACCATTTTCTTTCTCACGAGAGAGCTTTCGGAAACGAGCCTTCCACAGGGCCCTGGATTCGTCATCAAATTCCCAAGCGCACATGCCGAAATTGTTGCACGAAGTCGGAGCAGGGAAAAAGAACGGTGCTGCTGCCATGTTATTTTCCCACATTTCGCCCTCTCGCACATTCTTTTGCGCTGCTGGCCGTTGCTTCTGCTCGGTGTAGGCGCCACTTGTAACCACCAGGCGCGCGCCGCTCGTCACCAGGTGGTATGCGGCTTTGGCAGCACGGGCAGTTGGCATGTGGTTGAGCACGTGACGAGCATGTACCAGGTCGGGGGATTGTGGGCTCTCCTTCGGCCAAACAATCTGAGGCAGTGCGCATGCCGCAAAATCCCACGGCGCAAATTGCTTGTTGGAATGGTGCGCGAAGCGAGCAGCGTTGAGCTCGATCAGATGCGGCACAATGTCGAGACCAATGTACGCGGTGAGCGAGTCAGTCTCCCAAGCACCCAGTTGCCAATTGACATCGCCACATGGCACGTCGATCATGGTCGTCACATTAAATCGTCGGATGATTTCGATGAGCCAGGTGCGGTCGGCCTCTGTGTGCACGCCCAGATCCGATCCCATCCCCGACGCTGACGCGCGGTGCAGCGGGTCCTGGTAGTAATGCTGCGGACTGAACGAACGGACCGCAGACTGTGCTGCTTGATGTGCTATGTTGTGGACATTTGATTCGGCCTTTGTCCAACCAAAATTGTAGCGAGCGGAAAATGCACCCACCGCCGTGCCGCTTGCATTCGCGCAGGAGCTCGGCTCAATTACAAATGACTTGGGCAGACGCCGCCACTTAGGACTATCTGGCATGTACTGCTTGCGCACCTCCGAAATCTCTCTCTGCGGCACTGTCACTGGCCTTGGTGATCCATCTGACGATTTCCAGTATGACTCATGGTACCCGATTGCTGGTGCAATGGCTTGTAATACAACAAGAAGCCGATGCATCGTGTCTGACCTGGCGGCCTCCAGCAACTTCCCTACGAAAAGTGAACATGAACGAAATCGTATTTTTCTAACACAGCTCACAGGATAAAAGAGGAATGCATGCTCGCTCCCTCGGTTGAAAGTGTCATGAAGTGTTCCATGGCTGTAGCTCTGTTTTCCCGGATAGCAGTTCCGCGGTTGTCACACGGCTGGTTCAAGCCTTAACCCTTCCCTTGAGCTTCGTCACAAATCGCATGGCCTGCTCTGTCGAGACGACGCGACTGCGAACTGAGATGTCACCAGCCTGGGCGCTTGAGGTCGTCTTCGCGACCGCATGGTGCACAATATCAAGCACCATCTGCAGCGATTCTTCAACTGGCCGAACGGGATCGATGCCCCATGGCGTTCCCCGCGTGCTCAGAATGGCCATGTACTTGTCGTGATTCTCCTCGATCCACTGAGGCGCGTTGTCGCAACCTGCTGCCTTGAGCTCGGCCGCCGTCGGCAGGGCTTTCAGCGTCGAGGCACGGCACAAAGCCTCCATAAAGCCTTGGAACTGGATCATCGCGTCGCGCCGCTTTCCAATCTCTGTTCTAGTGTCCACAACGACCATTCTGGAAAAGGCAAAGCACAACATGGCATCGCGCTCCGAAATATCTTTGCCGATGAGCTTCGATTCGTAGAGAAAGCCCAACCACTCTCCCACTGCGAGTCGATCCTTCGAGCCTCGAGGCTTCATGCGGGCGTAACTTCTGTTGCAGAGCGCGTCGTACAGAGTTTCGAGCGATGGCAAGTTTGCCTCGAGCACCGTGCAGACTGGCTTTGTGTAGGCATAGCGCGCTCGAAAGAGGTTGGCGTCGACGACGAGATGCTCTCGATTCCTTGACTCAAGGGCGATAGCTCGATTCATGATGTCGGTGGAGACCAGCCGCTCGACCGCATCCGAAACGTCCGGGATTTCGCCGCCCTTCACATACTTGCAGATCGCCAGGCGCACCAGGGCCTGGTAGAACTCTAGGCGCGAAAGGGAGAGCTCGCCGCCACCGTCTACTGCGAGCTCGCGCGTGGACGGTTGCTTTTTAATCTCGCGCGCGGCCAACTTGGACTTCGCATTCACCTCGATGAAGATCAAGTCGACGTCTTTGCGCTGGCAAAACTGGCTCGTCTTGGAGACCAAGTTGAAATCATCGGTAAAGTCCGTCCATGCATTCAGGCCGATGCCATCGGAGATGCTGCCGCTCTGAATTGAGTAGTACGTGTAGATGCTGCTCAGCACATCGTGGATCTTCCACAGCACCATGCCCACGTCCTCCACCTCGTCCGGGATTCCATCACCGTCCTCATCCTCGACCCCGTCGTCGCCGCCATCGTCGTGCATTAATATGAGCTTGGTGATGCCGAGTCTGAGGAGCTCCTCCCAATCGATGCTGAAGCGATTAAATTCCACCTCGTCCGTGTCGTACACGTCTCTCGAATCGGCGTCTTTGCGTCTCGGCTCCCAGATGCTCTTGTACACATCAAAGGGCTTGGGCTCGATCACTTTCCCTTCCTTGGGTCTGCGCGCACGAGGGATCACCTTCTCGGCAGGTGCAACAGCCCGGAGCTCAAAGTAGCGATTGGTGCGCACGGCGAATAAAGCTTCGTCAAACTTGAGAGCCAGCGCGTCGCGAGGGCTTGTCGCCTTGCGCGAGAGTATGCACAGCTGGTCTGCCCTTGCACTTCTTGCGCGGTGCTTCGTATCGAAGCGCTCGGCGGCCTCCACGGACGTTTCTGGCATCTTCCACCAATTGGGGGCGCTCGCGCTGAGCTTGAGCAGCTCCTTGCGCATCAGTAGCGGACGTAGAATGCGATCCCTGGACGCCCCTCGAGACGCCCCTTGGAGGGTGTCGTCCCGCAGCACGCGCAGCGCTGCGATCGAAGCAACCCCCTGCTGCTTGACTTTGAGCCATTTCGCCCCCGCATGCGAGAGTGCCGTCAGCATCTTTGGAGCACCTCCGCGCTGCACACGGAGCTCATCGATGCGCTCAAGGAGGCTGTGCGAGTGTCGGTCGTTCTTCGAAAGTACGACTGAAACATCACCGTCACGGTCTTTGTGAGCTGGCATGGAGGCCGATGGTACGAGGGCAGTCTTCTTCGACACGTTGTGCCTGCCAACAGCTGGTTCAGTCGAGACCTGTCTGGCGGCGTGCTTCCCGATAGATGGTGCCGACACCGTTTGAGGATGGTTGATCAGTGGTTGTGGAGCCATCACCTTCGCCAGAGACTGCTCAAAGCGCCTTTCCGGCCAATGGCCCTTGCGCCCGTATGGCAATATGTTGAGGCTGCCGCCAGATCGTAGCGCATCCATGTACATCTCTGTAGGTGGCCCGGCGGCGGCGAGGTAGGATTGAACGTAGGCGCTCGGCTCGGTCTCTAGTTGAGTGATCAACGTTCTCCCATGGGAGAATTTGCTGGTCGGGTGCCTTGCCAGATCGGGCGCCGCCATCTGAAGCAGTGGCCGTCACACGCTGCTAAGGAGTCTAAGGAGCCCGCCGAGGCGGAGCCGCACACGAATGCACGAAACCGACAATTCTCACGAAACGTGTTGAAAGCGGATCCGAATCATGCATGCCGGGGGCAAAGGCCACAAACTGTAGGTACGACGGAAGATCTTACGTAACCGTCGGACCGTTCCTTAAATGTACTTCCAGGAGTCTTCCAGGAACTTCTCCCCGCTTTTCCCGCCCTCGGTACTATTGAAGACAGCGCGTGTATCGCGCTACCGATACATGTACCGGTAACGTTCACACCGCCTTCCGTGATCTTTCGTTGGATGGACGCAATTGAGCCTCAAGCAACCGATGAGCGCGGCGGCGGCGCGCGCGAATACGCGCGCGACGAAGCGTTCCTGAGGCGTTGGACTGGGAAACTGCCCGATCGCGTGCGGCAAGTTGTCGATTTTGCAAAATTCGATCTATTTCCATCCCAGCCGGTGAGAGCGCTGCGCCGCATCGAAGGCGAGTCAATTGACGGCAACGACTTCACCGTCGGGGTCGCAAATGCCTCAGGACCGTTTCAGGCTCTACAGGCACGGGTGCAGGAGCTGGAGGGGCGGAATCGAGAGCTGCAGGGACAGCTCGACGAATCCGAACGTGGCAAGCGTGAGCTGCGCAGCATGCTCGATGAGCTGCGCAGCAAGCTGGACGATCAGCAGCAACCCAACCGGCAGCTGACTGAGCTCGTGGGCATCACCAGGGCGTCGCCAGCGGCAGCAAGCGGGCAGCCGCCCAGGGTGGCCGCCGCCCTCCCTCATACAGAGGTCAAGGCGGACCCGAGCAAGAAGGAGAACGATGCCGCCACGAGAGTGCAGGCGAATGTGCGAAAGCACCAGGCTGAAGCAGACTACCAGAAGCAGAAGCTGCAGGCGGAGACGGAGGAGAAGCGATTGTTGCAAGCGACGGCAAACAAGGAGCCAGCCGTCGTGGTGCAGGAGGAGAAGACGGACGCTGTGGTGCACCTCGCACGTTACTCCATCGTCGACCTAAGCGAGGCCGCGACTCAATTAGGCGGCGCGATCGACATCGTCGAAGATCTTGAGGATGCGGAGAAGTACTACACGGACGTCACGAAGGGGAAACAGGCTCCTCAGAAAGACAGGCCGCGGCTGATCATAATGTATGGCCCGCCTGGATGCGGCAAGAGCTACGCGCTCAAGGAGCTATACAGGCTCAAGCGATGGTCGCCGGAGGAATTTGTCCACCTCGACCCCGATGATTGCCGCATGTATTGCCGCGAGTACCGCCTGTGCATCTCCGGGGCTCACGCAGCGAAGTTGAAGTCGGTGCAGGAGGAGTATGGCGACCGGCTGAAGCCTACAAAGTGGATTTCGCCCGACGGCCAGTTCCAAGAGGACGGGTTCTCTGTCGACGGTCACTACCTGGCGCTCTCGAGCGCCACCATGCGCTCGCAGTTCCTCGTGCGAAAGAAGATGCTCTGGCAGCCGTTCAAAAAGAAGGAGATGACGGACGCCTTTGTTGATCGTGCGTTCGTCGCTGGCTACCATGTCGTCTACGACACAATGGGCAAAGATCCACACAAGTTCCTGAGAGAAGTGATGCGTCGCGCGCGCACGAGCCACAACTACCAGGTCTTTGTCTGCGGCTGCTTTGCGCCCTGGGAGATGGTGTACAGCCGAGGCCGCATGCGCGCGCTCGAAACAGGGCGGGATGTCAACGCGGGCTTCGTACGCAAAGAGTTTGACAACATGTTCCCGGACGCGGCGAACGGGCAGGTCCTTCCGGGTCAAGTGGACCGATCGCATCACAAAGAATTCGAAAAGGAGCTCCAGGAAGGAGACGAGCTGTTCCTCTTCGACCATTCGGTTCAGGACAAGACTTGGGTGGCCTTGCACTCAGTCAAAGGATCCGACGCCTCCTCGCGAGACGGTGAACATCAACCGCCGAAGGTGGAAGAGCAGCAGCAGGAAGTGGAACCCGACCCTCTGAATGCTGACACGCTGCTCAAACACTTCGATCCGTCCAACCTGAGCAAGTCCGTTGCGCCTGTGGCATTGTGCGTGGAAGAATGCTCGGCGATGCTCAACGCGCAGACTCGGATGAGGACCACCATCAATGAACTCGCGCATCAGCTCAAGGAGATGAAGGAAATGGGCACGGAGTTGATGCGCGAGCAAGACCGTACTCATCACAACGAAGACATCACAGAGCTCGAGAAGAAAATTTCGGAGAAGAGGAAGGACTTGGAGAAGATGGAGAAGAGCTACCCTGAACGGCGTGACAACGCGATCTCGCAGTACAGGCCGCTCCTCAACCAGTCGGTCTTCCGTTTCAACGCAGCGTACGCAAAGCTGCGCAAAGACGAGAAGCAGCGCATCGAGGAGGGCGCACCGGCAATCACGGAAGACGCACTCGAGTACATGAAGGTGCGCTGCAAAGAGGTGAACAAGCTCAAGGTGGATATGGTGCAACCCAGTGGCGCCGGCGCCGACGATGCTCTCAACACTCTGCTGGCGTTGATCCACAAGGCGAAGAAAGCCGTTCCAGTGCTCGAGAAGGTTATGGACGCGGTTAAGACGCATGTTGAAAAAACGTGCCCAAAAGCGAAGGACAAGGTGACAGACGAGGGGGGGGCTTCAATCAAGGGCGTACCGCGCTGCTGCGCCAAGGTTGCTGAAGAATATGCCGGCAACTACAGGAAGCTTTGCGACCTCGTGCGTTGCACCCTTGTCTTTCCGTCCCTGCACGCGATGGCTGTCGCCTTGAGCTTCCTCACCAGCGGCGCCGACGGCGAGCTGCAACGTTCGACCGACGATGACCACGATGGCTATCAAGGGGACTCGGATCAATTGTCTCGCGCAATTGTCTGCCGCGCCAAGGATCGCATCAATCCCGACTACGACGCAATCAAAGCCGGTGGGAACCGCGACATCCTTCTCAACCTGTGGCTCAAGCTCGAGGATTCGGATTGGATCATCGCCGAGCTGCAGCTGCACGTCAAGCCACTCTTTGACCTCAAGCACGATCTTCACGTGCTGTACAAGGGAGCGCGCATCCTCGGTGCTCTCGAGCCGGAGACGGTTGAGCATCAGGGCAAGCTCACTGAGCAAGCACTTCGTCGCGCGGGTGAGGGCGTTGTGCTCCACCTCAAGTGCTCCAACTCAACGCTCGCCGATGGGCTTCGGGAGAAGCTGCAAAAAATGCTACAAGAGCTGCTGCAGAAGGACGAGTGCCCGCTACTTGAGCTTTCGCTGGCAGGCAATTCGGCTGCATGGCAGAAAACGTGGAAGGGGGAAAAGGGCAAACATTGGCCTGCTATCAAGGATTTGACGCGGCAGACAAAGATGAACGACTTTAAGGACTGCTCGCTGCACGACCTGCTCATCGCCCGGCGGGACCAGCAGCTCCATTGCCACCGGCTGCGTACGCTCAACCTCAAGGGCCGTGGACTGCACGGCACGCTCCCAGAGAAGCTCGCGACCTGTATAGAAATGGAGACCCTGCATCTGGGCTATAATAGCCTCAAAGGTATGATCCCGAGGGCCTTCAAATTCATGACGAAGCTCAAAAACTTGAGCCTCAACTACTGCGAGCTCACTGGCGAGCTGCCTGCAGAGCTCGGCGAGCTCAAAAACCTTGAGCGCCTCTGTCTGGACAACAACAAGCTGAAGGGCAGCATCCCATCTAGGTTCGGTGGCCTGTCGGGCGGGGAGAAGGAGGAGATGAAAGATCTCACGAAACGGAAAGAAGAGGCAAAGAATAGCGGCTCCAAGATGGGCAAAGAGGATGAGGCACGGCTTGACGAGCTCAAGCGGTTGCACAAGGACGCGGGCCTGATGAAGCTAAAGGAATTGTTCCTCAACAACAATCAGCTGAGCGGTGCAATTCCGGACACGCTCGCAAACTGCCAGGCGCTCGAAAAAGTGGATTTTACCAACAACCAATTGACCGGCACGGTGCCACCGGCGTGGCTTGTTGAGAAGCAGTGTACGAAGCTCGAGTTTTTCAGGCTCTACAATAATGAGCACATGACTCAGGACAGTGGCCGCCTCGAGCAGCTGGAGCAGATCGCTAGGGATGGCGACGCATACTGGGAGCGTGTCGTGGATAAGTCAAAGTGGCGATTCGTTCGCCTGGAGGCCAGTCGTTCGCCCTCCGTGGCCGCCGCCCTCCCTCATACAGAGGTCAAGGCGGACCCGAGCAAGAAGGAGAACGACGCCGTCGAGGGGGTGCAGGCGAATGTGCGAAAGCACCAGGCTGAAGCAGACTACCAGAGGCAGAAGCTGCAGGCGGAGAAGCGATTGTTGCAAGCGACGGCAGACGAGGAGCCAGCCGCCGTGGTGCAGGAGGAGAAGACGGACGCTGGGGTGCACCCCGACCATAGCAAAATAGAGAACGATGCCGCCACGAGAGTGCAGGCGAATGTGCGAAAGCACCAGGCTGAAGCAGACTACCAGAGGCAGAAGCTGCAGGCGGAGAAGCGATTGTTGCAAGCGACGGCAGACGAGGAGCCAGCCATCGTGGAGCAGCAAAATATGCGCATGGTCGATGCGCAGAAGCAGCGGAAGGAGCTAACGGCCGAGCGGGATGCGGATGGCATTTCGACAACTTAATCATATAGTTAGATACTCTCGTCGCTCTGAGCGGAGTACTCAGTACACTACAATCCGATGATGCAGAGATCAACGTACGGTACAATGCGTTCGGTTGATGCGCGCGTGAAACTGAAAAACTTATTTGTTATTAAACGTAGGTACGTGTAAAAAGCTGGACTGAGCCGGGCGCCGGGAACGACAAGTTACCATTAGTACCGCTGCGCCCGCGCTTCCATGAAGTGACATGCCGACGTCGTCTGTAACGCGCAATCGTCTATTACCGCAACGCGACGAGCCGTGCGTCGAGCTTCCCGCGCAGCCCGCCGCCCACCTGCGAAAGGAAGTGCTGCATGGCCGCCTTCTGGGCCGGTGCGAGCGCCGCCACTGACGCGCTGAGCTCCGCCGTCGCATCGGGCGTGCGTGTGGCCGCCGGGGCCGCGGGCGTGGGTGCGCCACTGCCACGCCCAAATGGGAGTTGCGTACCGGCAAAAGGGGTGGGTAGGTTGGCAGGCAGAGCCCGCAGCAAGCTAATCGCCTGCTTGGCCAGCTGCAGCAGCGGCGTGTTGGACACGCCGTCTCGGGCGTCGGCCTCGGCAGCGTCGACGAGCAGCTCGAGCAGTGGCAGTGCGGTGCGGACCGCCGCGAGCGGCGACTGAGCGAGCTCTCCGTTCAGCAGTGCGGCCGCCTCTTCGCCCAGGGAGGAGCGCGCGAGGTCCACGAGCGAGATCGCGTACAGCTCCTCCTCACGGCTGAGAGGCGGCGCGAGGGCGTCGAGCACCTGCTGGCCGCTCGTCAGCAGCGGTCTGAAGCCTCCGCCCAGTCCCGTATCGGGGGTCGGCAGCAGTAGCGGCAACGGAAGCGAGAGAGGCTCAGGCGGCGCCGGTAGGAATGGCAGCGTAGGTGGCTGTGGGATGGCAGCGGCGATGAGGGGCACGGATTTGCGCAGCGCCTGGCGCAGCAGCAGGTCCGCCGCCGTCTCGGCCTCCGTCGCGAGCAGCGTGCGCAGCGACGCCGCTCCCTCGGAGAGGACATAGGCGAGAGCCTCCGAGGGCGAGATGCCCGTCTCCGGCACCGCATCGAGGTCGACGAAGGCCTGGCCTTGCTTCTTCGCCACGATGCCGGCGGCAGAGTTGAGGAGGGACGCGAGGCGAGTCGGCGTGACGACGCCGCGGCTCGTCCCGCTGCCGAGCGAGCTGCTGCCGGCATAGAGCACCTCCATGAGCGCCTTTTGGAGCTCAGGTCGATCTGACGAGAGCAGCTTGCGCGCGACGAAGGGGTATGCCGAGATGATGAGGCCGTAATCGGGGTCGACGGAGAGGGCGAGGCCCTCGAGGGTGACGACCGCGCGCGCGAGCAGCGCAAAGTAGGGCGGGATTGAGAAGGGGATGTCGTTGAGCACCGTCAGCAGGTCCTGCGTCATGGCCTGGAAGCCCCCGACAGTTGCGTCCATCGTCCCGTCCATGCCGTACATCTGTTTGAGCTCGGCCTCGTAGCGCTTGGCGCCACCCCCCTTGACGTAGGGCGAGAGGGCCTTGTCCATCAGCGGGATCACCTTGCCACGGTTGCAGTCGCTCGGCAAGATCTCGAGATTGATGAAGTCATCCACAAGCGCCGCGTAGTCCTTGTTGGCGAGGTGCACGATAGCTGAGACCATCGAGTCCATCTCCTCCTGTCGGATGCGCGCGACGAGCCCGAAGTCGATGAGAGCGAGCCGGCCCACGCTCTGGTCGTGGGGCCGGAGCAGGTTTCCAGGATGCGGGTCGCTGTGGAAGAAGCCGGCCTGCAGCAGCTGCACCAGGAAGCACTCCTGCCCAATCTCGATGAGCTCCTTGATCTCCGACGGCTCGCAGTCCGAGAGCTTCTTACCATCGATCCATTGGGACACGAGGACGCGGCGCGTCGTGTACTCGTCGTACACGCGCGGCACGATCACGTCGACCACCTGCGCCTCGCGCAGCACCTCGGCCATCCGCTTCATGTTCGACGCCTCGTTGACGAAATCGAGCTCCGTGTAAAACCCCACAGCCCACTCGTTTAGTAGCGCGACGTAGTTCGTGCGTTGCTGTGGGGCGAAGCGCGTGATCAGGCCCTGGTAGATCTCGGCGGCGCGGCGGAGCACGTACAGGTCCTTGGACACGAGCGCCTGCACGCCCGGCCGCTGCACCTTGACGGCCACCCACTCGCCCGTCGAGCGTAGCTTGGCACGGTACACTTGAGCGAGCGAGGCCGCCGCGGCCGCATTCTCGCCAAACTCCTCAAAGACGTCCATCAAGGGTCGGCCGAGCTCCTTCTCGACCATCGCGACGGCCACCGAGCGCTCGAAGCCCTCGACGCCGTCCTGCAGGATCTGCAGCTCGTCGAGCGCCTCCTGTGGCAGCACATCCGGTCGCACCGACAGCATCTGTCCCATCTTGATGTACGTCGGCCCGAGCTTCTCGATGCCGACACGCGCGTCGCGCGCGAGGTCGCGCGCGTTGCTCTGCAGCTTGTCCGTGCCGCCAGAGATCAGCAGCCCCGCCACACGCGTCAGGAACGGCACCGTCACGCCGAGGAACTCGAGCCACCGCGACTGCAGCGCGCCGCTTTGGGCTGCCCAGTACTTTTGGATGGCGTCCTTGTCGTAGATGAGCGGTAGGCCCTCATCGTCGACAAGGCCCGCGCGCTCCGTGTCCATGGAGACGAAGGAGCTCTTGGCCTCGGGCGCGTCGATTCCCTTGTCGGCAACCGACTTGGACACCTCCTCCATCACGGCGGTCGCAGCCTGGGCCGCTACGGCGATGGCCGCGCCGTTGAGGCCGCCGCCGCCCGTCTGCATTGACACGATCGGCATGCGCTGGACGCTGTAGGACGGCGTGCGCTGGACGCCGTGCGACGGCGTGAACGATGCCAGGTAGCCCAAGCTGGCGGCGGCGAGGATCGTCGACAGGGCCGCCATTGTGCAAAAATCTTCGATGGAATCGGAAAATACGGAGAAGTTCCCATGCATATAAACCACCAACACAGGCGACGCGTATACCGGGTACCGTACGAGAGCCCTAAGCACAGGAGCCACATCCACTTCGGAGGCCGGGTGGGCTTCGCCGCTGCTCTTGATGTACAAACGACGACGCGCACGCCGACTCTAGTACGCCGAATGGACCCTACGCACAGGGGTTACATCCGCGTTGGATGGCTAGGGACCGAGAAAACTTGCTACGTTTCACAGGCCTTTCCTCAAGTTTACCGGTACGCTCATCTCGGCGCGCGGCCCGGAGACGTGCCTCTCTCTCTTTCAGCGGGCTCATGCTCGTCCTCTTCGACACGCCGGCCGGGCACGCGCTCTTCTCGCTGAAGAAGCCCGAGAAGCTCAAGGACCCGGACTCGCTCAACAAGTCCTTTTCGGATATCGACTCGGCGCACAAATTGGTTTCGCTGAAGGCCTTCAGCAAATTCCTTGACACCGCCGAGGCGCTGCAGTCAGCGACCGCGCTCGTCGAGGGCAAGCTGTCTTCGGGGATGAAAAAGTTCCTGAAGAAGAACTGCGTGTCGAGTGAGGTGCAGGAGACGCTTGCGGTCGCGGACGCAAAGCTGGGCAACGCGATCAAGGAGAAGCTCGATATTCCGTGCGTGTGGGACGAGGGTGTCATGCAGCTGATGCGCGGCCTGCGGTCGCAGATCGAGGGCCTGCTCGAGGGCACGACCGGCCCGGAGCTGCGCTCGATGCAGATCGGCCTGGCCCACTCGCTCTCGCGCTACAAGCTCAAGTTCTCGCCGGACAAGGTGGACACGATGATCATCCAGGCCATCGGGCTCCTGGACGACCTCGACAAGGAGCTCAACACGTACGCGATGCGCCTGAAGGAGTGGTACGGCTGGCACTTCCCCGAGCTGGGCAAGATTGTGCCCGACAACCTGATGTACGCCAAGGTCATCCGGCACATGGGCGTGCGCACCAAGTGCAAGACGATGGACTTTTCGAGCATCTTGGCGGAGGAGATTGAGGTCGAGATGAAGGAGGCGGCCGAGATCTCAATGGGAACAGAGGTGAGCGGCGAGGACATCAAGAACATCTTGATGCTCACGGAGCAGGTCATCTCGCTCTCCGAGTACCGCGCGCAGCTGTGGGAATACCTCAAAAATAGGATGAACGCCATCGCACCCAACCTGTCCGTGATGGTGGGCGAGCTCGTCGGTGCGCGCTTGATCGCCCATGCGGGCTCGCTGATGAACTTGGCGAAGCAGCCGGCCTCGACGGTCCAGATCTTGGGCGCGGAGAAGGCGCTCTTCCGCGCCCTCAAGGCCAAGCACGACACGCCCAAGTACGGCTTGATCTACCATGCTTCCTTAGTCGGCCAGGCGCAGCCCAAGCACAAGGGCAAGATCTCGCGCGTGCTCGCTGCCAAGTGTGCCCTCTCCATCCGCGTGGACGCGCTCGGCGAGACGAGCACGGCCACGATCGGCATCGACGGCCGGCTCAAGGTCGAGGAGCGGATGCGCATGCTCGAGGGCAGGATGCCGGCGGCCCCGTCGGCGGCGGTGCCCAACGGCGGACCCAAGCAGCCGATGGTCACGATGTACGCGGCGGCTGACAGCGGACGAGGGTACAGCACGGCTGCGGACTCGAGCATGGGAGCAGAGGCGGCGGAGGCAGCGGCCAAGGCGGCCAAGAAGGCGGCCAAGAAGGCGGCCAAGGAGGAGGAGGGCGCGGACAGCGAGAAGAAGGAGAAGAAGGAGAAGAAGAAGAAGCGCGACGACGATGACGAGGGCGGCGACGACGACAAGAAGGAGAAGAAGAAGAAGAAGAAGGACAAGGAGGCGTGAGCGCCCGGCGGCGCGGGCAGGCGCCAGCGGCGGCGCGGTGGTGGCGGAAGCGCTCTTGGTAGACGACGAGGACGAGGAGGAGTTGGTGGCCGTGGTGGAACGGAAGAGCGGAAAGCGACCGTGCGAATGCATTATGCGGAAGGGTGGCGGCGGCGGCGGCGGCTGTGAACTCTCCGACTCTCGACGCAATGATGATCTGATAAATTGTGTGCCCCCTTGGTTTTTTCCTGTTTAATTACATATCCATGCACTCATGAGTAATCGTTGTGGTATCCGCGGCATGAGGCGGGTGGCGTGCCGTGGACGGATGCCGCAACGCCGGGCGCGCACGATCGTCCACGACCTCCCCACGACGGCGAGGCACCGACTGAGACCCAGTACTGGGCTCGCGTTACGTCTCGCCGGAGTCCGGACACGGCAAGCCTCGTGGTCAACCAGATGGTCAACCCGCCGGCGCTGCGACGCTCGCCGCGTGGGCCACACCGCAGGGGGCGCCCCGCCAGACCGCGTTCCGTAAATACGCTTCCTCCATTCCGGCTGTGTCTTCCGTGTTCCGCCTCGGCCGCGCCGCCGCTCCGGCGCCCGCCACGGCGCCCGCACTCACCGCAGGCGCTTGACCTTCTTGCCCATCGCCACCTCCTGGAAATCTCCCTGTCGCACCATCGCATTGAGCGCGCGCTGCGCCACGGCGCGGTCGATGCCCTGATCGTTGAGATCGCCGAGCAATTTGGAGACGTTGACCGCCATCATGATCTGCACACGCTTCCGGATATGCTCTTCAGCTGTCCGCTCTGCACCTTCGCTCACGCCCTCGATCTCGATGTCGCCCATCTTGGCCGCGCGCAGCGTCGAGACGGTGAACATATGGATCGCCGTCTGCACATCGTCCTCGGTGGCCACCGGCGACAGGCGCATCTTGGCGACTGACTCGGCGATGCGCACGATCGCCTCGAGCTGGCGCACCTGATGAGGGGACGCCATCAAGGGCAATCAGAGGTCATCAGAGGCCATCAGGCACGATCACCTCGAGCTGGCGCACCTGATGAGGGGACGCCATCAAGGGCAATCAGAGGTCATCAGAGGCCATCAGGCACGATCGCCTCGAGCTGGCGCACCTGATGAGGGGACGTCATCAAGGGCAATCAGAGGTCATCAGAGGCCATCAGGCACGATCGCCTCGAGCTGGCGCACCTGATGAGGGGACGTCATCAAGGGCAATCAGAGGTCATCAGAGGCCATCAGACACGATCGCCTTCAGCCGGCGCACCGTGATCGGCACGGCGCGTGGCGCGCGTCCGCGGCGCTCCGCCTCCGCATCTTCCTGGACGAGCCCCTGGCGCACCGCCACGTAGTAGTTTTGCAGCACCTCGCGCGCCTGCGCGTTGAGGCGAGGAGAGCATTTGGCGAGGTCGAGCAGCAAGCATGCAATCAGTGGCCATCAGTGGCCATATGTGGCACTCAGTGGCACTCAGTGGTACTCAGTGGCACTCAGTGGCACTCACCTGCTCGTTGAGGCGAGGCGAGCATTTGGCGCGCGCGTACGCAATGTAGCGCTTGAGCTGCAGCACGTCGAGCTCCCCCTCCACCGGCTCCCGTACCTGATGAGGGACGCCATCAAGGGCGCTCAGAGGTCATCAGTGGCGATGAGCACGTCGAGCTCCCCCTCCGCCGGCTCCCGTACCGTCGACGTGCCTTGCACGTGGATCTTCAGGATGTGCGCCGCGAGCGTCCGATCCTTTTCGAGGTCGTACCTGTGGGGAGGAGAGGGCGCCGTGGTGAGCACTTGCATGCAGCCGTTGCGTCCGATCCTTTTCGAGGTCATACTCGTCTCGCAGGATGAAGATCATGTCGAAGCGCGAGAGGATCGTTGACTGGAAGTCGACCTGCTCCGCCGCGTTCTTCTCGGCATCGTACCGGCCGAACGTGGGGTTAGCGGCCGCGAGGACGGAGGTGCGCGAGTTGAGCACGGTGGTGATGCCCGCCTTTGCGATCGAGATCGTCTGCTGCTCCATGGCCTCGTGGATCGCAACTCGGTCTTGCTCGCGCATCTTGTCGAACTCATCGATGCAGACCACGCCACCATCCGCGAGCACCATCGCGCCGCCCTCGAGATAGAACTCGCGGCTGGCCGAGTCTTGCGTGACGGTGGCGGTCAGGCCGGCGGCGGAGGAGCCTTTCCCCGAGGTATACACCGAGATGGGCGCCGCCTTCTCGACAAACTTAAGGAACTGCGACTTGGCCACCGAAGGGTCGCCCAGCAGCAGCACGTTGATGTCGCCTCGCAGGCGGGCGCCATCGGAGAGCTCCTTGCGCGCACCTGCATGCAATGAGGGAGGCAATCAGTGGCACTCAGTGGTAACTCAGTGGCACTCAGAGGCCGTCTTCAGGTTCGGAGCTCCTTGCGCGCGCCGCCGAAGAGCAAGCACGCGAGAGCTTTCTTGACGTCCTCCGACCCGTAAATCGAGGGCGCGATCGAGTTGCTCAGCCGCGTAAAGATGTCCTCGCCGCGCGCGAGGGCGTGGAATGCCTCCTCCTCGGCCGCCGTGAAGACCGAGAGCGACGTGCCCGTGACGTCGAGCGACTCGAAGCCATGGCGCACGCCGAGCACCTGCAGGTAGGGTGTTCGGATTGCGACGCCCCCCGGCCCGCCCTTGCCCACGTTGGACATGATCGACATGATGCCCGTCACCGTCACGCGGTTGCCCGGGATCGCCTTGTCCACAAGGTTTCGGTCGACGGACAGCATGACTGAGCGCGGCATCTCTCCCGTGGGCACCATCTCGGGCGCCTCTTGCAGCTTCCACGTCTGCATGTCGACGTACTGGCATTTCTCGGGCACGATCGCGTACGGGTCGAGCGGGCACGGCGCCTCGCCCGGCTGCCGCACCTGGGCGCACTTGCGCGGCAGGTTGGCGCCGCCAAAGCCCGCGCGCACTGGGACCTGCGTAGTTGTCTGGCAGCCCTTGCACTGCGCGAAGATCTTCGTGGCCTTGGCCTTGACCTTGGACGACGAGATGACGATACCCGGGATGATGACTACGCGCGACACCTGCGACGAGACCAGTTCGCGGATCGTGATCCGCTTCTTCGTCGACATCAGCGTGATCTGGAACGAGGGCATGTCGAGCGCCTCCGGGTCAAGGATGTCCATCGACTTGGCCGCCTCGAGCGCTGCCTGCTCAAAGTGCGGCAAGTGGAAGGCCGGGCGCTCCTGCAGGTCGTCCGCGAGCACATCGTCCCATGCCATCACGTGGTCGAGGTCCACCTCGAGCTCCGGGATGCCGAGGCTCACCGCCTGCCGGAGCTTGTCGCGGTAGATGAACACGTTGCCCTCACGGTAGGTGCGGATGAACTGAAAGTACTTGATCCGCGCCGACGCCGGTGACTCTGTGTCCGCCCGCGCGCCGTCGCCGCGCTCCTGATTGGAGTAGAAGATGGAGCCCTCGTCGAACTCCATGGCGAATGTGACTCGGTGGCGCGGTCCGTCTTGGCGCGATAAATGCCTACTTGGAGGTGTGAATTGGCTGTTAACAAGGCTTTACACACAAGCTCTTCCACACGTGGGCGGCCGTACTCGGAAACCACATCACTCGCCTTGATTGCTCGCTGCAGCCTCCTCAAAGGCGCGCGCGGCCTCTATGGTCAGAGGCTCGACGAACAGCGCGCGGGCAATGTCGGGCGAGAAGGTGAATGTGTTGAGTCCAAGTGTGGCAAGCTCAGCCATGGAGTCAACGGTGCGGATGGACGCCACGAAGATGCGTGTCGAGGCGCCCAAGCCGTCGACAATCTCCTGCATCTTCGCAATCTCTCCGAAGCCGTTCTTGCCAGCATCCGTCATCCTTCCTAGGTAAGGAGCCAGGTACTCGCAACCAAGGGAAGCAGCCACGAGGGCCTGAGACGAGGCGTAGCATGCGGTGAGGCACACGCGAACGCCATTGGCTTGTAGCTGCGCGGCCGCCTCCACGCCCGCGGGCGTCACCGGCACCTTGATGACCGGCGCAGGGAAGCCCGGCAGTGTGGCGAGCGCTATGCCCTTGACAAACATCTCGTCGGCAGTGGACCCCCATGCCTGGCACATGAACTCCTGCGCGCCTAGCTCGTACACGTCCTTGGCGAGCTCGTGTATCGCTTCGACGGTGCAGGGAACCCCTGAGCGCTGAAGAATGGTAGGATTGGTCGTGACGCCGTGGAACATGCCCAGCGGCAGCAGCTGTGTGAGCTCTTCGCGCACCGCCGTATCGAGGAAAAAACGAGTGCTGCCGCGCATCGGTGCCGACAGGCCTGACGCCAGGCCCGATGCCAAGGGTACCCAGAGGCAGAGGAGCAGGCTTCCTTGCATGGCGGTGCGGGGAGAGGAGCGAGGGTGGGGGGCGATCCGAACGCGATCACCGACACATCTCCCGCTTGCCGTTTCTCCCGTAACTATACGTCGGAAAGGGGTGGGTGTGTGAGTACACGCGCTCACGCGTGCGTTGCCTTGGGCCGGTGTGTGGCCTTCGGTCGGCCGAAGATGAGCGTCTGGGGACACGCTGGTGCCGGTAGCCCCTCTACCAAAGTCGCATGCATTTCATTCGATAGAGCCCTTTTTTGGAACCTATTTGATGTTTCCGTTTCGATTTTTCTGTTTCAGACGCCGTCGGCGTCGCCTGTCTGCAATACCACGCACGTGCCCACGCTCGGCACGGCAACGCGCTTGTAGGGCGACCTGAGCGGTGCGACGTCCGTGCCCACCGTCGACGAGCACGGCGACGCGCTCGATCACGGCGCCGAGCGTCGCCTTCCCCACGCCCGTCCCATGACTGCTGACGCGACGCTCGTTTCCACGTGATCTGGTTTCAAGACGTCCAGATGACGGCGAGCGGGACGTTCGAGCCGGAAGGAGCGGCTCCCTGACTTCGGCGTGCGGTGACTCTCCCTGGAATCGCCGCGGCTCTGCGGTCGGCGCATCGGGCCGTGTTCATGAGGCTTCTGGCAAGCTGTGACAGGTGCTCCAGCCGCTGGACGCTCATTGAGTTGATGGACGCTCCAATTGTTGAGCGGCAAAGGCCGGACGAAACATCCAGCCGAGCTCGCCACCGTGGCTGCGCAAGCATCTGAGCCACGCACGTCTAGCTGCGGTAGCCGGCTTCCAGTAGCAAACCGTGAGTATAACTGTGGTACTGTGAGGGACCTACCGTCCTAGTAACGCTCTCCCGCAGTACCGTTAGTGCAGTTAGAGTAGATAGCTCTTCTTACTTGTGAACACGAAAACACGCCCGTCGTCACACTGAAAACCAATCACCCCCTGAACGCCCTCTCTCAACACCGTCTCGCTACGGCACTGTAACTGCCCTCGGAGTATGTGCTGACACGCGTCCGAAAGTTCGACTTCCCTGGACTTCACCCAGTCTTTCACTTGGTTTCACAGATTCTACAATATATTCTTCCGAACGCAACTTCCGACGGTGTTCATGCTTCAAAATATGAACACTACACTGTATCGAAACGATCGTGTGCGTAGCCGAACTTCGTACGACTCAATCTCACACTTTTACGGAGAAATCCCCCAGGGTGAGATCTGATATACCACCACACACTGGCCAAAGGTCCAGTTGAACGCACGACTACAAGTCGCAAAGGGGAATTGGGGTTCACCTCACATCGCGGGTGATGTGGGCGTATGCGCGGGGAGAATTGAATTCGTTCGAAGACAATGAGTTGTCCTTGTGTCAGTGAACGTGTTGGTGTTTGTTGACGTGCGCGGAGGTGGTGTGAAATTTCGTTCGAATGTGTGCGTGTGAAATGAATGATTTCACAGGTCGTCTTGTATCACATTTGGTGTTGTGAGATCACATTCACTTTGTGCAAACGCGACAAGGCGCGGTGATGAAGGAATCATCAAGCTGAGACTCCTCAGGATTCCGGCATCACCGCGATGGAGCATCGCGCAAGGCGCATTCGG
>Ga0210248_100431_pt1 | contig 37125 bp, 23 predicted proteins | sample ChrtobMetP3_32mM_FD_155493 | JGI IMG/M metagenome (GOLD analysis project Ga0210248, IMG submission 155493) | Chrysochromulina tobin associated microbial communities from unialgal haptophyte culture, Seattle, Washington, United States - P3_32mM | ecosystem: Host-associated > Algae > Haptophytes >...
GTGCAACGCACATCCAGAGACACGCACATGTATGCCATCGCAAGACAACTTTGATCCGATCCGAGGGCCGCGGGTCGGCAGCTAGTGTGAATCGTACAACAGACCGACTGCCACCGACGACTCGCGGTAAACCGGGGTGCCGTTGAGTTGGGCAAGCCGAGCCCGGATTCCGTATGACAAACCCTGGGATTTCTTGAAGGGTCCGAAGGCTGTCTCGACTAGTGGTGAAGCCAGCGCCTCGCGCCTACCTCGCGCCATTTTCTACGCCGTACTCGATGCCGCGACCGGTCGAGCGGCGGGGTCTAGCCTACCATCGACGTGGACATCATCAAGCTTTTCGAGACGGCGTGGGGCACATGTACCGCACGGGCGAGGTGGTATTCGCCCAGCTCTCCTACGAGTGGAAGATCAAGCGGCAGCTCTTAAAAGGCTCGGCGCCTGCAAGGCTGCTGCGATTCTTCATGTGGGACGACGAGGAGGATGCCTCGCAGGGCGAGAAGCGCCTGATGGTCGAGCAGGCGTGGTTGTGGAACCACGACACGATCATGACGGTGCCCGGCGCGGAGGAAGTGATCCCGGCGACGATCATCCACATGATGCGCGAGGACCCTAAGAAGTACCTGCAGGGCGACCTCATGACGTGCGAGGAGTTCGAGACCATGCTCTCGGACGCCACCTGCTACCGCCATTCTGAGGAGTGGGCCATGCCCGAGGCGGACGTGCATGCGTTCGTCATCGTGGGCGCGGTCGAGTTCGACATATCGCAGGAGGACGGCACCGTAGTCAATCGCGTCAAGACGTTCGCTCCATGGGCGGCGTCCAAGACGCTCTTGGAGTCCACGCCGGCCGCCGTGCGGGCCATGATCACCAGGCCCGCCGGCGTGCAGCCGTGCGACGCGAGCGACCACACGTGCCGTGTGCGCGAGGTACCGCTCGCCGGCGGCCCCGAGCTGCCGCACCTCGGTGAAGGCGAGACGCTCAAGGTTGGCGCCAACGACGCGCGCATCTTCGCGTTCGAGTACTTGAACTACCAGAAGGTGACGAAGCGGGCTTACGCCTACGGCGACCCGACGGCGGAGCCGCTGCAAGCCATCGAGCTCCTCACGCACCACGAGCTCGCGTCGAGCTCGATGGCGAGCGAGGCGACCTTGAAGCTCACGAAGACGCCGAGGGCCTCGCGCGTCTACCTCTCCGGCAACCCCGAGCGCGAGCTCGTGGCCACGCGCAAGCTCATCAAGGTGAAGCGCGACCAGATCACGAAGCTGATCATCGTCGCCACGCCGGCGCTGCTCGAGGGGCTGCAGCTCCATTACGCGCCCGAGTGCATCTTCTCGTTCGAGCTGACGCTGAGCAACGCGGGCGACCTCGTCGCGTGCACACGCCTCTCCGAGTCCATGGCGCTCCACCTGACGCGCGTCACCATCATGCCGAACGTCATGAGCCGTCGGCTCTTTGTGCTATACACGCTGCGTGAGACGATCATGGAAAGGGAGCTCCGCGCCGGCCTCGCAGTCTGGCCCATGAAGTTCACCATGAAGTTCCCCTTCGAGTGGCTGATGGCCATCCCTGGCCTGGCGAAGTGGAGACGCAGCTCGAAGAAGCGCAGCGTGATGGTACGAATCTTCGAGGACGACGCTGACGCCGAGGAGACGCTGGGCTTCAGCGCGTGGCACGCGCCGAAGGGCAAGGACGTCTTCAGGTACGCCAAGATCTCGGTGCCGCCGCCGAAGGCATCCGTGATGGCGCCGCCTACTACATCGAGCCGGCGCTCCAGCGAGCTCAACTACATCGAGTACGACACCGAGACGCAGTTTCTGGTCGGATTCCTCAACATCACCCACTTCGTCGGCCATAAGCGCGTCGGCGGCGCGCCCGTCGACCCTCAGAACAAGAGGGCCAAGACAGGCGAGGTCTTCAAATTGGGTGCGGGGTGGGTGAAGGAGGGCGAGCGGGCGCCCACGCAGGCAGCACTCTTGCGCTCCTTCCCCGGGGCGCCGCCCTGGGCGTCATTCGATTGAGCGTGTTTATGGTCTGTGGGTGTGTGGGTGTGTGTACTGCGTAAAATGTTGCTTTTGGGGGGAGAGCTTCCAGTCGAATTCGACGAAACGGCAAACTCGTGGGTCCATTATCGCCGTCGCGAGCGAGCGATGACGGTCGCGGCTCTGACGGTATGACGCTCGGGTCTATTTGCCGTTCCATCTCTGCATTTCAGGTTTACCTTTCCGTTTGATTTCAAATCCCATCGGCTGTCCTTGAGATGCTCACGTTGGCATCAGTTGCGTCGACGAAACTTGGTTTTACCTGCCAGACTTTACCTGCCGCTCTGTCTCCTTCTCGTTCTACTGGTTTTCTTTTACCTGCAAGACAGCTTGGGACAGATACTGTCGTGGACTGAGCAATGAACAGCTTGTTTGATCCACACAATTTGGCAACGCTTGCAGCAGCGAATTCGTTGGGGAATCGAACGAATGGACCGTTCGCAACACCACTTCATCTTCAGCAGGATATATCCGCTCGTGCTCGGGGTGGAGGTATGCAGCGACAAGCTGCCTTCTCGCCGGCTTGGCGGTTGCCGCCTACTTGTGGTGCGGCTCTTCCGTCGCCAGCGGCCGAGGTGGGCACCGTTGGGACGCTGCCAGGAAAAAGACCATTCGAGACTCCGCTCGATTGGCGGTCGCCAGCTGCTCCAGCGGTTGCATCTCCATCGCCGGCGGACGCGATGGGTGCGACCATGAGCCCGGCTGCCGTGCCAGGGCTGGGTGGAGGGCGGAAGGCAGGGCCAGGCGCGTCAGGGTTGGGACCTGCGCCGGGCGCAGCTCCTGAAACAGCGGCGCCGAATAGACCGACGCCGGCGACCGCTGAGGTGCCCGAGAACGACGTGGCGCGGAAGCGCCCTCGTTTGGAGTTCAAATGCTTAACTTGTAAAAGTCAGAACAACAATCTCAACCCAGAACTCTTTGCGAGCACGGACGGAAAGAAGCTTACCGCCGTACACGGAACATTCATAGTACATCAAGCCCAACCTCTACGCCGAAAGCAGGGCGGGCACGATACAAGTAGGCCACCCGGAGGCCGCCCCGCCAACGCCGCGCGACGCGATAAGCCACCATCTGGTTATGAATGGTACCAGCTGCAAGGCCGCCACACCGGCACATCAAATGGTTCCTGGGGGCTGCGGCCCATACAATCCCTCGCCGACAACCCTTCGGCGGAGGCCTTGTCTGCCTCGACGAAAAGAAGCATCGAAGTCAGCTTGGGAAATGTGTACTCGTCTGATCCAAAGAAGCCAACGGGACAATTCCGCAAAGCCGCCGTGGCGTTTGCTGTGCAGCATGGGGCACTGGGCAACATCAAGCGTAAGAGGAAAGGGCGGCAGGTCCAAGGAGCCATGGACGAGGACGGGGAAAGTGACAACGCCGAAGGCGATGAGAACGCGGAGCAAGAGGGCGAGGAGGGGGAGGAGGGCGAAGAGCGCCAGCGCCAGCGCACCGATGCCCGCCCATTCGACGAGTCCGCGAGCGCCAAGTGGGCTTTGCACGGCGACATGGTCACGACCGTCGAATTCGGGCAGGTAGTTCAATCCCTACAGGACCAGCTGCACGAGCAGCAGCTCCAAATCGCGTACCTGCGGGGCGAGCAGCTCGGCACGCTCCGTAAGAACACGTTCCAGATCCCTGGAGCGCACCTTTCTGACGCTGAGAAGCGCTATATGAACCGAGTCCTGCAAGCTGCGGAGCCACACATGCAACGCATTTGGGAACTCACGGATGGCGCCAATGACTCAAATAGGGGGATGACGAGTTTCTGGGTCCATCACTTGCAGGCAAGCATCAGAGGGTCGGGCGTGCACGAGTACAGACGCTGGCTCGATGGCCCTCAGGCTGTGCACGAGTTCATGCAGTTCAGACATGCGCGCAACCAGGTTGAGAAGGAGCGTAAGCTCGTCAAGTTGTTCCGGCCAACCACCTACATCGGACGTCAGCGCCGTAAAGGCGGCACCCAGCAAGCCTTGAACGGCTACCGCATCTTCATGTCGGGCCAGTGTTATAGCAACGAGACGTTGTTGGGCACGACGAAGGGCCTACGCCGGTGGGCGCAAGAATGGATGCCCTGCTCATGGAGATTCACGAAACCCGAGCTCGTGGACGAAGCCAATTGTGACCGCCGCGCGCAGCTCGATGCCGCTCGACTCGCGCGCGCCGAGATGGCCTGCGCAGCCGAAGAGTCGGAGCGACTCATGACGATGTCAGAGACCGAGATAGCCAAGGAGAGAGTCAAGGCGGAACGGAAGACGGCAGCGGCAGCGAAAAAGCACGCAAAGGACCAAGCGCGAGCAAAGGCGCAAGCGCACGCCGAGGGCGAGATCGAGGAGGAGGACGAGGGCGAGGGCGAGGGCGAGGAGGAGGAGGAGGAGGAGGAGGAAGCGGGCGAGGGCGAGGAGGAGGAGGGCGAGGGTGAGGAAGAAGCCAAGCTGACGCGCGAGAGCGGCGCGTACCTCGCCGGGCTTACCTTTGCCGAAGTCGTCGAGCACAAGGGGCGCCGAGCCTGCTTCCTGGTCGAGGTCTTGAAGAAGCCCAAATGCGAGATCAAGTTGTTGCCCTACTTGATGCGCCATCTGATCGAAGTCGCAGATGCCGACGAATTCCACTTGATCGTCAAGATCGAGGACGACGAAGGCAACGCCTGGACGCGCACCCTCGCCGCCCAGTGGATGTACACCGAACTCGGTTTCCGCGACCCCAAGAAGATGGATCCCGATTACGAGTACTTGCCAACGGCGCAGCCGAAAAGCAACCAGCGCTACCTCGTTGTCCCCAAACGCGTGCTTGAATGCCGCGTGCGCGACCTGCTCAAGGGCGGAAAGCGCAACACGTTTGGTCAGCTGCAGATGTGCGTGAGCGAAGAATGCACGGGAGAATGGGCCGGCGATGCGCGCAGCCTCATCGAGGCAGAGCATGCGGGGGCGCAGGGCGGGGATGGTGCGACCTTCGAGGACCTATTACCTGCTGATGCCGAGATTCGCGACGAGCACGACAAGGTAACGGCGCGCGTGGTGTCGAAGATCGTGATGCTTGCATTGGCAACCCCGTCAACGCACCAAGGTTGGCAAATTTTCACAAGGGCCGAGGCGGAGCGCGCCGGCTTGGGCCCTTCGCCGGACGCGCCCGCGCCCTCCCCGGACGCTGTGGTCCAACCGAAGATTAAAACCTGCGGGTCACCGGAGCTACACGCGCCAATGTGCATGCTACTTCTTGCGCGGCAGTGCGGCAACTGCCCTACGACGGGCAGCAAAGCTACAAAGATCGCGTACAAACTGACTAACGACAAGGGGTCCGTAAAGACTATGAACCGTTTAACGCATGGCATCAACGTAGCTCAAATGGAGCTCATATGCTACGGGGTTACTTCGCCTCACTGGGGTGAGGCAGCAGTGAAGTACCCGTATCGCCTTGCGAACTCGAGCGATTTTGTCGCACCCCTGCGCGTGTGGATGGACGTGGACAATCGTGAGGCAATGGACGCGGGATTCGGGCCGTTCCTCCCGCAAATGGAGCCTCTGCGCGCACCTGGCGGGCTGGTCGTGCCACACCTCATCCTTGACATGCCACCGATGGAATTTGATGACGATTGGAATCTCGAGAAGCAGCATGACGTCGGCAGCCCGATGGACTGGAACAACAGGCTTGGTTGCATCACCGACGTGCCGCACGAAGCGCACGGGGTAGTGTCCAACGACTTGAAGGCCACGATGAACCTGTGCGACAAACAGACGCGCTACGCGAATGACTGCCCGTCGTCGCCGTTCCACAGAATGCTTCACGGCGACCAGAGCCGCATTGCCCAGGTTCATGAGCTCGATGACAACGTGGACGTAGAGGAGGAAGTCCGCCGACGCTTCGATGGATTCAGCGAGGACAGCATCATGGCGTTGATCGATAGCATCGCGATATTGAACGACCCCAGCTGCGACTTCACGCACGCTGTCCAACGCTTGCCGACGCGCCCGAAACAGCAGCAGAAGCCTGTGGCAGCACAAGGCAGCAAGTCAAGAGTGCCAATAGGGAAGGCGGCGGCCGCGAGCGGCGCTTTGCAGGCGAAAGCCAAGAAAGGCGCGGGCAGCACTGAGCACGAGTGGGCGTGGGAGTCAATGCGCACGCGCAACTTCCAGATGGGCGAGGGGGGCTTCGTCCTCGATTTCAAATCCGACGTGGACTCGACCGAGGAGGGCTGGTCCACTGAAAAGTCGCCGTTCAAGCGCCTGCTCCTGTGGCCGGTCGTTCCGACATTCGGTGAGCGCATGGACATGGAGGTGTGCGGGGGCGATGCAGCGGTCATTCAGATGCATACCGCGCTCTGCACGCTGCATGCGGATATGCGCATGAAGGAGATGCTGTGCAACACGGCGGAGCGCGCGCTTCGCACAAAGGCAGAGGGCAACGCGGGCTGCGAATGCGCCAAGGCCTTCAACCGCACCTGCAAGGACGACCTGAAGCTTCGGCACAGGATCGCCTTCGATGAAACCGGCAAAGTGCGCGATTCTGCCCTCGACGGCAAGGACTGTAAGCTGCTGAATGAAGACTGGCTCCTTCTTGAGCACGATGATCTCGAGGCCCAACCGCCTGTGTGGAACGTGAATGGCTCGAAGTACTTTCGCAGCCTCGCCGAGGGCATCTCGAAGATGAGTGGATCGCACGAGCTGCTCGTCGCGCTCGGTCGGACAGCCATCTGCACGCGAAACTACGCACAGGCAATGCGGGAGCTCAGGAAAGGTCCGGCGGCTATCCGTGAGAGCGAGGGAGGGATGGTCGGTACGCACAAACGGTTCGAGGCTCATGCGCGCACCTTCGTTCTTCGGTGGATCGAGTCCGGGGAGACGCTCAAAGGCTATGGCTGGCACTTGTGGACCTCGCTCATCACCTTGTTCCGTCGCTACGGCTGCCTCGAGCTCATCTGCCAGACAGCAATGGAGGGGACGATTGGTAAGCTCGGACGGATCATGCCGCGCATCGCGCTGCATGCTCGCGGCCGCTACAACGCGGACACGCTGGCGGGAGGGCCGGAGGCGAAGCAGGCCGAGCTGGAGCGCCGGCGCACCATCGTGATGGAGCCGGAGGAGGCCATCTTCACCGAGCTGCAGATGGAAATGCTCTTCGCCGAGTACGAGATCTTGCCCTGCCGGAAGAGGACGCAAGGGTACAGCCACACTCTCAAGGAGCTCATGATCAAGGTCGACACGGCTATCAAAGAGGGGCGCACAACTCCGCACAAGGTGTACAACGCCAAGTGGCTCAAGTACCGGGGATACATGTTGGTGAAGAACGTGATGAAGGCGCGGGTCAAGATGCTAGCATCGCAACGCTGGGCGGCCAAGCTGCGGCGGCCCGGGCGCACCTATACGCAGAAGCTGATGGACGAGTATCGCGAGTACTATCGCTTGTTCCCGCTGCGCCGCCGCGGCGATGTCGACGACCTGCAGTACAACACGGAGATGCGCGCCCGTAAGAAGGATTATCACGACAAGAAGCTGAGGGAAATCAAAGCGCAGGAGGAGGCAGAGAAGTGAGAGCACTCACGTAGCCGCGCAGGCATAGTCGCGTTCGGGAGCGCGCACCTGCGTCCGAGGAGCTTGGGCGGTGCCTGCATGATTGTTGATCCGGAGAGCTACAATAAGAGGCTCGGAGTCCTGTGAGGAGTGTGTGCGTCACGACAAGAAGCTGAGGGAAATCGAAGCGCAGGAGGAGGCAGAGCAGTGAGGGCACTCACGTAATCGCTCAAGCATAGTCGCGTTCGGGAGCGCGCACCTGCGCCCAGGGAGCCTGGGCCCAGCATGAACCGGAGAGCTTGAAAGGGCTCGAAGGGCTGTGAGGAGAAAGTGTGAGGAGAGGAGAGGAGAGAGAAAAAAAGTGTCCCAACTGGATACGGCCCCGGTTTACCGCGGACCGGCCAAGAGACCGGCTCCCCGGCTCGCCGCGCGCGCGTCCCCGGTGTCGGCACGATTTCTCGTGCGCTGGCCCTTAGGCCTGTCAGGAGCGAAGCCCTTGTTTGAAACATATGTTTGCAATCATTGTTACCCAGTTTGCACAGTCGACAGTGAGTACACAGGAGTGAGTAGTCAGTAGAGCGCCTTGTCAGCTTACGGAGGGTGACTATACCACGGCTACGTTTGTCAATTCGAACCACTGACGTGATGCGCGGCCGGCCCAACGTATATCGCATCCGCGCTCGCGCCATCAGCCCATCTAAGCGGCACAGCTCTAATGAGCTCTCGCAGAGCTCATTTTGCAAGCATCTTCTGCAGTTCGCCGCTCTTGGCGGCAGCTTGCGTGGCTGCGAGGTGCACAATGGTGCAGAGGATGCGCGATGGTGAGCACGTGTAGCAGAGGCATGAGCATTCGTGAGCTGCGGCGCTAGCATGCGCAGTGTGCGCTAGGGAGGCGCGCACCATCGTTCCCGCCGACGTGCTTTCCGCCGACGAAAACATTGGGAACCGTCTTCTGGCCCGTGATCGAGAGCAGCGCTTCCTGCACCTTTGGCCCGTCATCCATAAGGTCGAGCTCGATGGCCGTGTACTTGACGTCCATCGAATCGAAGAGCGCCTTGGTCTTCGCGCAATAAGGGCAGTAGCTCTTGGAGTAGACCACCACCTTGGTGGAGCCGATGGTTTTCTTGATCTGGTCCTCTAGGCCCGCAGCAGCCATCTGCACGAGGGTAGCGCGCGGCGCCGCTGCCGCGTAGAGTGCAGGTTGCGATTGCGCGAACATCACTCTCAACGCAGTGCACGAGGCCAGTAGGCGAGCGAGCGTGAATCCACGGAGCGTCATGACTCCAGACGAACACGAAGGCGCAGATTCCGCAGACCGCCCAACGCCCGTGGGACGAAGTACAATTGTACGGCAATTCAAGATCCCCCATCCACAAATCCAGGCAAGCAAGCTAGCGTCCGCGGTGGCGGGCGGCATCCAACGAACCATGGATCATGCTCGATTCTGCACGATCGTGGCGGCTGCGCGCGGGTCGAACGATTGCGGTAGTCCGGTAGAGGGTCTAACTAGTAGTTATATTGGAGCAGGGTCGAGTGGATAGACACGTGTAACCTGTTTAACATCGAAACCATTTGAGATTGTCACACCCCCGGGGTGAGGGTCAGTTAACTGTCTCAATATTATCTTTGTTTACACCGGCGCACCGATTGTCTAGTCGTGCACGCGGGCGCGACCTGGGCACGTGACGTCCCGATCTGATGGCACTTGGCAGCACTCGAAAGGTGCATCCGCTTCGCACCTGGGATGCAGACGCGGCTTAGACGCGGCCGATCTGCACGTCATCGGCGCGCTGCCCTATGCTTCCCACGTGCTGGCGCTCGTGTTAGATCGCGAGCGGCGATGGTAGTTCTAGATCGCGAGCGCAGGATTCCAGCTTGGCTCCTTTATCTCCGCCTCCGAACGATCGCGATCCATCATCGCCGCCATGAACAGCTCGCCTGCCTTATACGAGGAGCGCACCATCGGGCCACTCGCCACGTACCGGAAGCCCATCGCCTCGCCCTGCTGCCGGTAGTACTCGAAACGCTCTGGCGTCACGTAGTCAACGACAGCGAGATGATGGTCTGTCGGGCGCAGGTATTGACCCAGCGTGAGCACGTCCACTCCGACTTGGCGAAGGTCGTGCATCGTCTGTAGGATCTCGGCCTCAGTCTCACCGAGGCCGAGCATGATGGACGACTTGGTGTACACACGCTGCGCCCCCGGCAGCTCGCCCAGCCGCTTCGCCTCCTTGAGTACCGAGAGCGACTGCTTGTAGCTCGCGCGCTTGTCGCGTACAAAGGGCTGCAGACGCTCCACCGTCTCGATGTTGTGCGCGTAGACGTCGAGGCCCGACTGGGCGAGCATCGCGACCGATTTAAGGTCGCCCTGGAAGTCGGACACGAGGCACTCGACACGCAGCGACGGCTTTCGCAACTTGAGCAGACCCACCGTCTGTGCAAAGTGCGCCGCGCCGCCGTCGGGAAGGTCGTCGCGGTCCACGGACGTGAGCACTATGTAGTCCACACCCCACTGCGTGACGGCGTCCGCAGTGTTCCAAGGCTCCTCCTCGTCGGGCGGCTCGGGCGCCGCGTCCGTCTTCACCGCGCTGCGCGCACACACAGAGCCGAGCGGGGCAGCGGACTCGCGAGTCAGAGAACCCCCGAGTGCGACGTATTGCGAGGGAGGGCCCCGGTGGAGCGTGGGGGCGGAGGGGCGTCGAGAGGACGCGGCTCGCACCAAAATTTGCACCCACGCGTGCACGTATCGCCGAGCAGCATGATCGTCGCCGTGCCACCATTCCAGCACTCGCCAATGTTTGGGCACTGCGCCTCCTCGCACACGGTTGCCAGCCGTGGCTTGCCCTCGTGGGCCGTTTTCTCCAGCGATTCCTTGAGGTCGGCGAAGCGTGTGTTGGCTCCGCCGGGCGCAGGCACATGAAACCAATCGGGCCGACGGCCTTCGGGCATCGGCGCACCCACCTTGGGGCGCATGGCCTCCGTGCGGCCGCCAGGCCCGTAGCCGAGGCTGGCAAGATGTGCGTCAGCGGCCTCTTTGGCCGTAATGCCTCCGGACGGGGCCGGACGTGGCATGTGCATGCGTGGCGGATGAACATGGCGGGCTGCTGGACCTGGGTGCTGGAGGCTCACGGCGAGCAGGGTGTGCAAATGAAGGCGCATTTTTACACCCCGGCCCCCGCCGGGTCGAGCTGGTGAGTGCTCGCGGCATCTCGATGCGCTTTCGTTCACAGATGGACAGCGTGCAGTTTTGCCGGGGACGTACATGTACTGTTCGGAGCGAGCCGTGTGGCACCAACTCCTGCCAACTCTCAGTTGTTTGGGAATCAAGTGTGAACGTCTTCCTGTCATCGCAATGCAAGAAGCCGAGCAGATTGCGGTGGGCGATGGAGACGAAGGGTGTTGCTGCATCAAGCCAGTATTCTAACCAGTACCCTAACCTGTACCCTAGCTTCGAACAGTCAGCTGCCGTGACGCCGGAGCAACAGCCCATCGCTATAGGCGTGCCCCAGCAGCCACCACCCATCGTTGGTGTGCTCCAGCAGCCGCCACCGCCCATGGCGATGGCGCAGCCCGTGGCTCCGGCATGGCTCCTGCCAGGGTACCCTTCTTCAGCTTCCTTCGTGCACATGGGGCCTGGGTTGGACACCGGCGTGCGAGTGCGGCTTGGCGAGACGGTCCTCAAGTACGCAAATGAGAAGCCCTTCCGCGAGTACAACTTTGTAATCGAGGTGCTCGGCATGGAGCACACGCTTTGCGGGCGCTACAGTGCCTTCGAAAGACCCATGTCAGAGTGGGCTGACGATTTTCCAAAGGATTGGTTCCACTTTGCGTACAACTACACGACCAATGACGACAACGTGGCCCAGCGTGCACATAAGCTGAGAGCGTTCCTCGAGCGCGCACTCAACCAGCACGACGAGGGCAGACGGCTTGGATCGGCGGTAACCCACGCCGCGCTACAGGTCGCGTCTTCTTCGCCCATGGCGAGCGCACTCTATGCCGTCGCAGCAGAGCGTAAGCGCGTAGCAGACGCGGCACGGGCGGTGGAGGCCGCCCGCCTCGCCGCGATCGCCACGGAGCAACGCGACGATTGCGCCTTCGCTCAGACGTTCAACTCTATGATCGCTTACTCGTCCGTGCCGCCTGGGGCGCTCACGACGATCACCTTCCCTCGGCCTCAGCAGTTCGAGCTCCGCAACAAGTTGGGGGGTTGGGGCGACGCGGTCATCAAGGGGCCCGGCGGCCATCCTTGGTTCAAGCTCGTGCGCACCAACCCCTCTTTCTTCGGCGAGCTCTTCAAGAATGCCCACTTTGCCATCACGACGATGAGCGGCGAGGTGCTGCTCGTGCTGCAGGAGAAGTTTCGCTGCATGAACTTTGAGTACGACCTGTTCCGCATCGACCCGAGAACGCGCATGCATGTGCCCGTGTGCAAGATCGTGCGCTCGTGTGTCGACAACTTTATGCGGATCAATGATAAGTACCGCATCGAGCACTACAACCAGGTCGGGCTCCACGGCACGGTCACGTGCTCAGGGTCGTGGCCAAACCAGTTCACACTCCTCGCTGGCGGCGCTGTCGTCGCGAGTGTGAACAAGCAGCTCGTCTCGCTGACGGAGACGTACCACGTGCAGATCGCGGCGCACACGGACGTGCTCCTCTTCGTGGGGATTGCATGCGCCATCGACCGCATCCACCACGAGGTCGAGGACGAGCGTGGGCGTCAGGAAAGCCGACGGCGTCGCTGACAACCTGTGACTGGCTGGGCTCAGCGGCAAAATGGTGAAAGCACCGGGGCCAGCGGAGCCGTCCCTTGAGACGGAGGCGGTTGGGGGACAGCCTGTGTTTTTGTTGCTGTGAAACTTGAGGTGTGAGGTCCGTGTGGCTTCGTGCTGGGCACCATGTCGCGCGGAGAGCCGACGCTCGAGTCCATCACGAGCTTCCTGAATGGATACATCAAGACCGCCGACCTCGAGACGGTCACCATCAAGAACATCAGGCAGATGCTCAGTACCGAGCTCGGTGCGGAGCAGGGCACGCACTACGAGAAGTCGTGGCTCAAGGAGAGCGTGGACCAGATTTGCTTGGACAGGATGAACGAAGATGCCCCGAAAAAGGAGGCGGACGAGGAGGACGCCGACATGGAGGATGCCGCGCCGGCCAAGGAGGGCGAGGGAGAGGATGGCGACGAAGCGGAGGAGCCAGCCGCACCTAAGAGGGCCAAGGTGCCCATGCCGCCACCGCCGGCTGGCCCGCTTGGCACCGTCCTCTGGGCTAAGCAGGTGGGCTACGTGTACTGGCCGGCGATCGTCGCGCGCGAGGAGCGGGGCCCCGACCGCCACATGCGCGACGGAGGCTGGACCTTTGTGCGCTACTTCGGCACGAACCAATTCGCGTACTGCAACCGCACGATGTCGTGGGCCGAAGGAAAGGAGAAGTGCCTCAAGGAGGCCGAGGTGGCGCACAAGAAGAAGCCCGCGTCGGTGCGCGGCTTCAAGCTGGGCGTTGAGGAGGCCGAGGCGGAGATCGCCAACCCGTCGCCCGTCGAGCCCGACCTCGAGATTGAGGAGGACGAGGAGGGCGAGGAGGAGGGCGAGGAGGAGGGCGAGGAGGACGAGGAGGGCGAGGAGGCGGCGGAGCCCATGGGCGCCGGTGACTCGAGCGACGAAGAGGCGGGCGCCTCCACCGACAAGCCGACCAAGGGCCTGCACAAGCGGCCCGTCGGCGCGGCGCCCAAGGGCGCGAATGGCCTCAAGATGACGTGGAGCGCGACGAGTGGCAAGTGGCTCGAGACGACGCCGGTGGCGCCCGATTCGAGCGATGACGAAGCGGCAGCAGGCGGCGGCGCGGGCAGCAGCGGTGGCGCCAAGCGTCCGCAGAGGTCGAAGGCCGCGCTCTCCAAGGGTCCCAAATCGGGTGCAACGGGTAAGGCTGCCTCGAAGAAGGCGAAGCATGGCGTCACGATGAAGCTGGCGGGCGCAAAGTCGATCTCGGCGTTCATCTCCGCGGCGGCGGATGTGGACAGCTCTGACGAGGAGGCGGCGCAAGCGTCCGAGCGCACGGCAGCGCTCGATGCGGCGCGCACGGTCTATAAGGACGCTGCGAGCTCAGATGAGGCGCGTGCGGGCGCGTGCGTGCAGCTGGCGCTCTCCAAAGCATTCGAGCAGTACTCTCGCTGGCGGCGGCAGCAGGTCAAGGGTGTCAAGCGTAAGGTCAAGGGTGCAACGGGTAAGGCTGCCTCGAAGAAGGCGAAGCATGGCATCACGATGAAGCTGGCGGGCGAGGGCACCCATCGGATGACGAAGCGGGAGGGCGAGGGCGAGGCGGAAGAGGCGAGCGGGGAGGAGGAGGAGGAGGAGGAGGACGCGCCATCGTCGGGGGATGAGTTTGCCGCCGAGGACGAGGACGAGGAAGACGAGGAGGGCGCCGAGGGCGAGAAGGGCGAAGGGAGCTCTCTCATCAAGAAGTCGCGCTCGGGTAAGCGCAGGCCCAAGGGCGAGGGCGGCGCTGACGAAGCCCCCAAGCCCAAGACAGCGCGCTCCAAGGCGGCCGAGAATAAGGCGGCACGCGAAGCTACCGGCGAGCCCAAGAGACCAGCGAATGCGTACATGCACTTCATGGCGTCTCGGCGTGCGGCGGTCAAGGCGGAGCACCCGACCGCGGACATGGGCGCAGTCTCCAAGATCGTGAGTGAGCTGTGGAAGGCCATGGATGAGGACGCACGGAAGCCGTATGAGCAGGTGCGCTCGAAGGAGTGCCCCTGACGCCCCTAACGCCCCTGATCGCCCCTGAATGCGCCTGAATGCGCCTGAATGCGCCTGAATGCGCCTCTGAGCGCCATGTATCGCCTCCCATGGCTGTACGAGCAGGAGGCGGCCGAGGATAAGGCGCGGTACGAGCGCGAGCTTGCCGCCTTCAAGGAGGCGGGAGGCGAGACCCAGGCGGAGGCAGTACGTCGTGCAAAAGGACTGGAGCCCAAGGGCGCGACGCCCAACAAGGCGCCTCGTAAACCCAAGGGAGAGGGGGGGGGCTCGTCCAAGCCACCAGCCGTGCGCGAGGTGATGCAGCAGATGAAGCGCCTCAAGGAAGCGCGCGAGGAGATCGACCAGCTGGTGGCCAAAAAGCGCCAGCGGCTGGAGAAGCTCGCGGCCAAGCGCGCGGAGCTCGATGCCAAGGAGGCAGAGAGCGGCGGCAAGCTGGAGGGGAGCGCGGCCGAGGAGGCGGCGACGCTGCGCGCGCAGATGGACGAGTACGAGAAGGGTGTGAACAAGGAGCTCGCCGAGCTGCTCGAAAAGGTCGGCGCGAACAAGCGCGAGAACAAGCTGCTCATCAAGCAATTTGACGAGCTCGAGAGGCGTGAGGAGGAGAAGAAGGCGGCCGCGAGCAAGAAGCGCAAGGAGCCCGAGAAGGGCGCCGAGGGCGCCGAGGGGCCTGGGAGGGCGGGGGGCGACTCCGAGGGAGCTGTGAAGGCGGCCGAGGCGGCGGCCGAGAAGGCGAAGGCGGAGCGGGAGGCGATCGAGCGTGCCGCGAGGGAGCGCGCCAAGCTCAAGATGGCACAGAAGGAGGTGGCCGAGCGAGAGGCGGCCGCAGAGAAGGCGGCCAAGGCGAAGGCGGCGGCTGAAAAGGCGGAGAAGGCGGCGGCTGCGCAGGAGCGCAAGCGCGCTGCGCATGTCGATGAGGAGTTGGTGGACGGCAAGTCGAAGGCCGTGAAGCGGCCCAAGGCGGAGCCCAAGGTGGAGGAGGCTGTGGAGGAGGAGGCGCCGAAGCCAAAGCCGAAGCCGCCGCCGGCAGCGGCCGCGCCCGCCGCGTCGTCTTCCAGCGCGCCGGCTGACCCCAAGCTCGTCGAACGAGCCGTCGCGTGCGTGAAGCGGATGGACTCATCCGCCCTCGAGGAGCTCAGTGCGGCGCTCGCGGAGCTCGAGGTGATGCCGATGACGCTCGCTCTCCTCGCGGCGAGCGGCGCGGGCAAGGCGGTCAATGCGATCAAAAAGGGCGAGACGAGCCTCGCGCCGCGTGCGAAGATGCTCGTCGATCGGTGGAAGGCGCTCGCGCAAACGGCGTCGTCGTGAGCGCTTTCGGCGTCGTTACATGCGCACTCGGCGTCGTCGTGAGCCTTCTACGCGTAGGGGGGGGAGATGCAGATGGCTGTGTGTCGGTTTTGTCTGTGCCGGATCGACCCGACCAAGGTCCAAGTAGCGACGTACGTACAAGGCACCCACGCTTAAGCACACCCACACGCGCGACGCCGCATTGGTCGCGCGGCGATAGCGACAATTATACAGTGACCGGACCGTCGAGCGGAAGTGACACGCGCCCGCGGCCCGGCCATGCGCCCGGCGCAGGCGCCATCCGCAACGGCCTGCCGAAGTCGGTGGAGATTCGTACAGATATAATGCCCGGCGGATCGGGGATGCGCGCGAGTTGTATAATAATGCCGGCGAAATGGTGTCAGCTGCCACGGTGGCCACCATTTGACACCTGCCAGTCTCGAGTCCCGGCCGTGTGATGACCGGCGTGACATCAGACGTACAGAGTCTCATCGCGTGGCTCTCCCCGTCTCCCATGTCTCTTTTTCCACGACGAGCCTGCGGCTCAGTCGCCAACGCCTATTGCGCGGAGCGAGGGAAGAGGCAGCGGCCAACATTGAGCATGCGGAGGCTCAGAGAGTCGCGCCGCGTGCGCTCCTCCGTGTGGGCCGTGGCAGGCGAGCTGGTCGGAGATCGTCGGAGCGAAAAGAGGCGCGAGCACGCGCGCATGGTCGCCGCGGGCGTGCGCGTCAATGGCGACGCCGGCTGAGACGGCGACTGGGAGCGCGAGCGTAGTGGCGCCGCCAGCGAGTACGATTGCAGTGCGCGCCCGGAGGGAGAGGCGCCGTCACGGGCGCTAGGGAGATCACGACCGCTGCTCGGCGATCTCGTGATCTCCCTAGGGAGATCACGACCGCTGCTCGGCGATCCCATGGGGCTGCCCACCACGGCGCTCTGCAGCCCGCGTGACGCGAGGGTGGCTGTGCCCAGGTGCCGGGCAGCGGCAGCGCCGCCGCCGGCGGTAGTCGTCATGCCTGCCGTGTGGAGGCAGCTGTCTAATAGGGCGTTCATCGAGAGGCTTGCCGTTTCGGTCAAGCCCAGCGTCGCCGCCGCCTGCTTCGCCACCTCCGCAGGGGTGCCTCGGAGGCCGAGCTCGTTCCGCAGGATCGCCGCCTTCGCCTCCAGCTCGGGGGATTGGGACGCGTCCTCTCCCTGCGCATCGTCGGACGACTCGGGGTCGCACGGTGGACAAGGCGCCGCCTCATTGCGGCGGATGCGCTCGAGTGCGGCGCGCGCCCCGGCGCAGAGATCATGCAGCTCCGTGATGGAGGGCGCCGAGCCTTTGGATGGCAGCATGAAGCGGCACGATGGGCATGTAGAAGCTGTCGCCAGCCACTTGACAAGGCACGGGGCGTGCGAGATGTGGTTGCCGCTGCACGGCATGCACACGACCTCGTCGCCCGCGTCGTACTTGTCAAGGCAAATCGGGCACGCGTCGTACCCATCGGCGGAAAGCCGCTCCGCGCTTGCCTGCTGGAGCACCAGCCGCGGTAGCGCGGCGACCGCCTCCGCACATGCAGGGCCGCCGTTGGAGGGCATCTCCTCGTGCAGGTGCACGCGCAGGCGGATGCGGTGGCGTGAGCGGGCAGACCAGCTCAGGATGACCTCGTTGAGCGTGGCGAGATCCGTATCGACGTACGCCCACGTCGTGCGGGTGTGGCCCGAGAAGAGAAACTGAAGGTGCAAATGTGGCCGTCTCTCCTCGGCGACAAGCGGGGATGTATGGTCTATCACGCAGACCTGCACGAGGCGGCTATTCCTCGTCGAGGCGCGTTCGTGCAGGTCGAGGAGAGCCGAGATGTGCGAGTGACTCGAAGCCGTCGCAGCCAAGGCCGCCAGCGATGATAAAACTTGAGGCATTGTTCCCTTCCGTCCTCGACGAAACTCATGTTCGCGCCGCATCAAAAACCGCCGAGCCACTTGTTGATTCGCATGTGGTGTTTCCTGGCGGCCTGATTCACAAGGCCCAAACAAACCGGCCTTCTTCACGCCCTCAATTCCGCACCGCTTCGGAAATGACGCACGCGAGTGTGCACACGCTGCCGCCGACCTTCTGGATGACGGCGACCGCTCTGCTATCGCTGCCTGTGGTGACGGCCCCGGTAGTGCTGACCGACGACGACGACAAGCCATCATTCAAAGCTGCTGCAGCCGCCTGGCTGCGCAGCAGCCTCTTTGCTCCATCGCCGTCGTCGTCGCCGCCGCTGCCCAAGCGTCGTCGCCTCAATCGTCAGGAACGTCGTCGATGGCGGCGGAGCCGCGCTACAGTGCCCGGCGCTGCCTTCTTTTTCAATGACTCTGCGTCAGTGCCGCCTGTGCTCAAGATCTCGGTGCCCGACGGGCCAACCGCCACCTGGACGTGCGTCGGTCTGGGCGAGCTCGAATGCCCGGGCGTCGATGAGCTCCCACGCGACAGCGGCTGCCAGGTCCAGTGCAAAGGCGGCGCCTCGTCGCGCGATGCCAAGGGCCGCCGCTGCCCGAGCGGGCGCGCCGCCTGCGCCAAGCTCCAGCAGTGCGTTCGCGTCAACACCAACTCGGAGGGAACTTGGGCGACGCTCAAGTCACTCAAGCTTGTGGGCAGCGGGCAGCCATCGGTGCCGCTGCGCCAGCTGCCCTGGTGCGCGCCGATTGTGGAGCCCAAGAGGCGGGGCTATGCATGCACCGCGGACCATGCGCTGTGCATCTTGCTCGCCGCGAGTGTGACCCACGATCCATTTAGCGCGCGGCCGATCGAGTCGATGCCGGCCGAGGTGCCGGTGCTGAGCGCCAAGCTGCGCGACTACCCGCGCCGCCGGCACGCGGCCGTCGTCCTCCTGTCTTACCTGTACGACGAGTATGACGCGCTACCGCGGGCTCTCGCGATGCTGATCGATCATGGTGACGAGCATCTGAGCGCGGGGATCGATGTGTGCGCGCAGGCGGTGCATTTGGCGCAGCTGGCGCGCGTATGTGCGGCGGGCCAGCTGAGCGGCCAGCTGGCCTTCAAGAGCCTCGCTCTGCACCCGACACCGCTCGAAGCGCCGATCGCCACCGCCGCCGCCGCCGCCGCCGCCGCCGCCGCCGCCGCTGGCTCCGCCGCCGCCGCCGCTCGCGCCGCCAGTGAGACTCCCGCCGCCGCTGGCTCCGCCGCCGCCGCCGGCTCTCCCGCCGCCGCTCCCATCTACGGCTTCCGCTGCGTCGAGCATGCGCTGAGCCCGGCCGAGGCGGTCGCGTGGGCGGCCGTACTCACCCCATACCTCGGCCCCCCCCCCCGCGTGCTGCGTGCCTATGCGGGCGATGGAGAGCTTCTCGCCACCCGTGAAGCCTGGCGCTCGCTGCCGCGCTCGCTCTACGGCGCGCTTCTGGCGACGATGCTCTCGCGCACGGCCCGGCACGCGGATGCGCTGCACCGGCTGCTCCCGCGCGTCTGGATGGCTCTCCTCGGGGGCGCCTACCTGCCCGGCGACTTTGCATGTGACGAAACTGGGGGATGGGGCGCCGTGCGCGAGCCTCTCCTCGCCCCTCTTCAGTTGAGACCTGCCAGCGCTTCACCAACGGGCGGCGCCGTCGCACCGGTGCCAGACGCATCGCTGGAGCAGCCAGGCGCACCTGGCGCGCCGAGCGCCACGCCGAGCGCCACGCCGAGCGCGGCGCTCGGCGTGCTCAAAGGGCTTCTCCCACTAGTCACGCACTCGCCGCACTCGGGCGATCCTCACGCGGCCGCGACGGCGCTCGCGCTCGCGCCCGACACGCCGAGCGCTCGCGAGCGCGCGAGCGGCTGCAGCGGGCGCTCGATGGCATGCCTCGTGGTGGCGGTTCATAAAGAGTCACTCGACTGGCTGCAGTCCGAGCATCTGCGCCAGTTCCCGACCCTCACTTACCAGCGAACGGTTTCGGCGGCTGGGCTGTACGTGATGCTGCCCGAGGCCCCGAGGCTGATGGCCGCTGATGGCCTCCCTGAGTGCCCTCATGAGTGCCTCCCTGCCTCCCTCATCAGGTACGTGGTGCCCAATGTCTTTCATGAGCACGCCGTCTACCTGCGCTACATCTGCGCCTTTTACAACGATCTGCCCAAGCTGAGCGTCTTCCTGCACGGGCATCACACCTCCTGGCACAATACGCGCTCGTCCCCCGCGGCCGAGAAGTTGCGCCAAATGGACTTGAGAGCCGCCGCGGCCAAGGGCGACGTGTACCGCTCGTTCAACGACTTCCAGGAGTGCTGGCGCGACGGGCACGGCGAGTGGGAAGCGGAGATGCTCGCACAGCGGCACGGCTGGGCACGCGAGATGGTCGGAGCTCTCGGCCAGCCGCCGCGGCTCAAGGAGGCGTACTGCTGCACGCAGTTCATCGTCTCCGCGGACCGAATCCGCCGCCGGCCGCTCAGCTTCTGGCGGCAGTTGCTCGCCGACCTGCTCGATGGCGAGGTGCCGCCCGTGTGCAAGGTCTCGGGCCACGTGCTCGAGCTCACGTGGGGCTACATGCTCGGCGAGCCGCCCGACGCAATGTGCCGCACTGACGGCTGGGGCCACGCTGGGGCTCCAGGCGAACCAACGCCTCAATGGCAACGACTCGGTGACGCAACGCAAAAGCCTCCCAATGACGTTCCTGACAAGTTCCGGCCACGCGGACTCTCGGTATAATTGCCGTGGTGTATCCGGATACCAATCGTGGTAGGAAGAAGGGACCCGCTTGCGGGGTACTTTCTAGGATTCTACCGATCTAGAAGTTCAGTAGTTCAACCTAGGTATTAGCCGAGCCAAATTAAACACTTTTAGGGACCCTTAATCGCCGGCGCGATGGCGCGGATCCGCGGAATGCATTAAAACGGCGGGCGCGGGCGTCTCGGGGGGGTTAGCCGGGGTGCGCACACGTCGATCCCCGATCGGGTCCAGACGGACTCGCTCCTGCTTCAAAGACCTCCACGCGTGTGGTCGTGCGCACCCACGACTGCAACCGAGGACGCTCGACTGGCCCTGAGCCCGGTGACCCCCTGTCCTGTGGCTCGACTCTCAAGATTCTCAGTTGACCCGTGAGACCTGCCCGTCTCACGTACTCACAAGCTGTCCGCGCATTCCGCGCATGCCTTCACCCCGTCCCCATGCACCCTCAGCCCGTCACCTCCCACAGCGTGCCCGTGATCGTGAGCGGCACGCCGACAACGGCGAGGCGCGCAGCATCGAGGAGCAGCAGCACCGCCATGCCGGCCCCGAGGGAGCTCAAGGCGACCTCGACGAGCGCCGCTCCGGGCGAGGGCAGCGCGGCGTCGGGCTCGTCGAGGGCAAAGTATATGGGGAACGAGACGACGAAGTACAGCCCGTAGAAGGCCGATCCCACCGTGTACGCCATCGAGCGGTTCTCAAAGTCATAGTACGGGAAGTTGGAGATGGTGAGAGTCTCCATGAAGGCGGTGGCGTACGACATGGCGAGCACGAGGCCGAGCTCGAGGCATGTGCGTGCGGTGCCCGGCGCGAACGTCGAGCGCACGCGCCGAATCGGAAGGTTGGCGAGCACGTGGTACGACGTGAAGTAGAAATGTGTCCCAGCGTACATGGCGATGGGCACGTCGTTCAGCCGCCACGCGGGCATCGTGTACTTGGCGCGCAGCACGCAGTAGAAGTAGTGCGTGTACCAGTAGTTGCCGATGAAGCCGAAAATGGCGATCCACAGCTGCGCGCGCAGCGCGTGCCCCGCCGCGCGTGGAGGGAAGAAGAGCGGCTGCAGCAGCAGTGGCGCCGCGAGGCCGCCGCAAACCACAAAGTATCCGAGCGCGTCGAACTGCTCGTACAGCTGTCCAGCGATGATCACAGCAAATGCGCCCATCCACACGACGGAGTACTTCAGCACCCACACCTCGTATGCCCGCTTCTCTCCGGACGGCGGCAGCCAGTGAGGCTTCCAAGTGTCGGTCGTCTTTGCGGTCGTCTGCGCCGCGACCAAGGCAAGCAGCGCCGCGCCGAGGGCCGCAAAGATGGCGAGCGACTCTGCGGGCGGGCCTCGGAGTTGCGATGCCGGCGGCGGCGGCGGCGCAAAGACCATGTCCCAGAGCGAGGTAAAAGACGGTGCGACAGAGATTGCGACAGACATCGTGAGTCGAACGAAAAGGTATTCATACATGTAAGATCTTTTCACAAAGAGGAAGAGCCTTCTCTGGCCGCCGCGTACATGTACGTTCGCAATCCCCAGCATCTACCGATTTCACTTAGATGCTCAAAATGAATTTTGTAATCGAGAAAAGCGACGTGACTTTTCTCGTAATGCCCCGGCTCTTGACGTCGCTGCCTGAGGCATCGCGCCCAGCGACCACCCTGACGCTCGCCTGAATGCCGCCTCCTCAGGTAGCGTGCTTCCTCACACAACACTTCAGCAGCCATGCCGCCCAAAATGGACCCCAACGAGATCAAAATCGTCTACGTTCGCGTGACGGGCGGCATTGTGCCCGGCGCGTCATCGCTGGCCCCCAAGGTCGGCCCGCTCGGCATGTCGCCGAAGAAGGTCGGTGATGATATCGTCAAGGCGACCAGTGGCGAGTGGAACGGCCTGCGCGTGACGTGCAAGCTCATCGTGCAGAACCGTCAGGCCAAGGTCGAGGTCTGCCCTTCCGCCGCGTCGCTCATCATCAAGGCTCTCAAGGAGCCGCAGCGTGACCGCAAGAAGGTCAAGAACAGTGCGTGCCACGCCTTTATGGCTTGCGCATTGGGTCAATACCGCGCTGACAGCGGAAGCGCGCGGCGGCTGTGTGCGACGCGCTGCGCGCACGACGCTGATGCCGTGTGCTGCCTCTTTTGCGCTGCTCGCAGTCAAGCACTCTGGCAGCGTGCCACTCGACGAGATCATCCGCATCGCGCGCATCATGAAGCCCAAATCGCTCTCGAAAACCTTCAAGGGCACCGTGCTCGAGATGCTTGGCACCGCGCAGTCGACGGGCTGCCGAGTTGAGGGCGAGGACCCGCACGACATCATCGACCAGATCAAGGAGGGCACCTTGGCCATCCCTGACGCGTAGAGCGTCTTCGGGAGCAGATGGCTCTCGGGCCTATGACGCCCGCCCGGGATACCTGGATAACGAAGGGAGGCCCCGCGGCGAGGCGTTGAGGATGCAGACCGAGAGCTGTCTTTATTTGGCAGGCAGCGCAGATCTGAGATCAGAGGTTTGTTGAGCGGCGCGCACAGTCACGCGCTCGGTCCAAAAAGGTACGCATGGTTGTGTTTTTCGGGGCTTGCCCCAAAGAAAAAATCAAACGACGTCTCATTGACGAACCTCAACCTCGCCGCCTCGAACATGTTCACGGCGGCGGGCCAGTAGGCACTCTGCTTGACGACATGAACGACAACGACCCCGAGCCACTCGTGGAGCGCACGAAGACCGACCCAACTTGCGCTCGGCTCACGTGGATTGGCTTCCATGCATTCGGCATGCTGCTCCTCTACCTCTCGGGCAACCTGCCGCTCTGGCCCGAAGGCCAGCTCTTTTGGACGCTCGCCGGGATGACAACGGTGCTCTACATCGCCGCAGGGCTTAAGGATCCCGGATACCTGCCGCCGAGCGATGTCGAGGCCAACCCTAGAGAGAAGCCGTTGCTAGAGCTGCCGCAGTGCACGCTCTGCCAGGCGGGGCAGTTGCCACGGGCTAAGGTGAGCACCTAATGGCCACCGTGCACTGGGTCAGCGCGCGCTGCCGTAGCGCTCGCCCCGCTGCGCACACGCTTGCCTCTTCACATGTTGCGCGATGCTGCTGCTGCTGCGGCGGCTGCGGCTGCGGCTGCGGCTGCTGCGTCTGCTGCGTCTGCTGCGTCTGCTGCTGCGGCTGCGGCGGATGCGGATGCGGATGCGGATGCGGCGGATGCGGCGGCTGTTGCTGACTGGGCATTCTCGACGTCTCGCCCGACAGCACTGCTACGATTGCGGCCGCTGCGTGAACCGGCTCGACCACCACTGCTGGTGGGTGGGCAATTGCGTGGGCGTGGGCAACCACCGCGTCTTCCTGTGCTACCTCGTGTGCCAGGCGACCCTGATTTGCTCTTTTGGAGTCTTTGTCGCGCGCGGCGCGTACACGAGCCCAACGCCTCTTGGGCCGGTGCCGGTGCTTTCAGGGCTCGGCTCTGTGGGCTGCGTGGGCATGTCGAGCGTGCTCGGGCTCCTGAGCGTGTCGCTCCTTCTCTTCCAGTGCGGCCTGATCGCGCGGGGCGAGACGACGTGGGAGCACTTACGGCGCGAGCGCATCAACGCTGCTGCCAAGCTGCCACCCGACATGCGCCCCTACGATCGCGGCCCGCTACGCAACTGCGCTGGCTTCTGGCTTGGGTGGCCGAGCCCTCCCGCCGCAACCGTTACGTCAACCGTTACGCCAGCAGCGCCCGCCAGCAAGCCATTGATCGCGAGCGACAGGCCATTGGGCGTCTTTGGCCTGTGAGAGCGCCATGGAGCGCGTCAAGAGCGTGCCTGCACGCCCGAGATGGCGCTGGCGGGAGAGGGCGCACGCAGCGATGCGATCGACGATCGGCGGCGGCGCGGCTCTGTCACTACGCTATTTTTGGTGTTTCTGTTACTTTGCCGCGCCAGGGCTATACGCCTATACCTCGCAAGGCCCAGGTCTGCAAGGCTTCCGTATGAGGACGGAGCGCTGTGGCCGATGTTTGGGGTGTGGGATCCGGCGTTCGTGTCGTAGACCCATTTCTCGACCGATCACATTCTATAATATAATTCCAAATTCGTTGTCGTACAGCGTAAGTTTCCTCACCAACAAATTAATATACGTTTTACTGTGGCGGTGGGTCGGGTTACCGTCAACCGTGTCGAACACCGTGCGCTCGGGCTCGCTGTACTGTTACGGTGCTCGCACAGCTCATATCAGATACATGGGTCCCTTCATGGGCCCCGCTCTTGTGGCCTCGTGCGCGGCGACACCGCTCACCGCACAACCGGATGCCCCGTGTGCCTAACGTGTGCCACTTGCACTTCCCGTTGCCTCCTACCTCTCGCCCCCCATTGTTTCAAACGGCTCGGCCCGGCTCCTCGCACGGCAGCACCGCGTGGTCGCGCGCCCTCAGCCACACGCATGTGGTCGGCTGGTCGCCCAGATGTCAAGGACTTAAGGGTCACAACATGTTCCCCCCTCCTTCGTCCTTGGAATCTGCTTCCGTGTCGGTCGCCGCCGTGACTTCGACCGTCGCCTATGCAGGCGCTGGGTGCACCTGACTCAGATTGCCTGTAGAGGCGACGGATTTCCGTGAGGCTTTTTTCTCCAGCGGTTTTCGTTTTGCAGAAGGTGAATCTGACGTTCGGGTCTCGACAGTCTCGACTTTGATCGTGACGCTCGTAGACACCTTGATGCCGTTCGGCGATTCGACTGTCAAAGTGTATTTGGTGGTCGATGTGGGCTTAACGGTTGAGGAACGGCCTGATTTCCACTCGGAAATGGGGTCTGAGACCCCATCATCCGACGTAATCTGTACGTTCATTCCGTTTTCAAAGGTAGGAGTCAGTGTGAGCGAGTCCCCAGAAATAACAGAGACAGCACTTGCCTTCAGTTTTGCAGTTGGATATGTGGCACGTATGATTTTGTTGAACGGGGTGAAGGTGCCGAACGACGCCTCGATCACCGCCAACAGCCTCTGCCTGTCGTTCGGGTCGAAGGTCTCCGCCTTGCCCGCGTCGAATTTCACAAGGTCTTCTGCAGTTTTGTTCTGGTTCTGTAAGTCGGGTGTGTCGCTCACGTTCAGCAGCTTCACGATCATGTTTTCCTTCACATTGCGGCCCAATTGCACGAAGACGAAGAGCTCAATCACGCACCACAGCCGAGACGCGTACGTGTCCCCCGCGAGCACGAGGAGGTGCTTGCAGCCCGAGATGAAGACGGGTAGCCCCGCGAGGCTCGCTTGGATGTCTCTCTGGTTCAGGCACGCCTTGTCGAGCCAGATGGTCACATCTTTCTTATCCTCTCCATTAGCCTTAGCCTTCCTTAACTCTTCCTCCTTCCAATAACGCAAGCAATTGAACTTGGCGACGCCGTCGTCGGACCACGAGTGCGAGATGAAGGCGTCGACTTGGCCGAACTTCGCTTGGGACGTCTTGTTATACAACTCCAGGGTGGGCCAGCCGGGCGATGTTTTCCAGTCCCCGGCGACTGTCTCCGCCTTGCGCCCGGCGATCTCTTCTACCTTAAGATTATCGAGATCCAGCTTCCGGAAGTTATCAATTCCCAGCTTGAACGCCTTGGCAGCGGAGAGGCTGCCGACGAGCGCCGCGAGCGCCGCGGCCTTGTTGTCGGCATCGTCGGTCTTGCCGAGCGTGCCGAGCCACGCCACAACGCGGCCGCGGTTGGCGCGCGTGAAGACGAGCGCGGCGGCGAGTAAATTGGCGCCGAGGAGGATCCAGAGTGCAAACGGGGTCGGGCCGCTGGGATCGATCGGCACATACAGCACAGTGCTGATGAAGATGGCGAAACAGAAGAGCGCACCTCCGCTGAAGAAGAGGCGGAGCACGAGCCACAAGCGGCGCAGCTGGCGGCGTGGCGCCATTGTATACTCGAGGGTGAACTCCATCCAGTCCCCTGCTTCTGCTGCTGCCGCCTTCTCTGCTCCCCCCTTCTCCTGGTCAGTCTTGAGCTCGAGATCGCGAGCCTTAGCGTGAGCATCCAATTCCCTAACGTACATTCGCTCCAGCTCACTCTCCTCCTTTTCTAGTTCATCGATCTTCTCGAGCACCTGCTTCGACTCATTTCGACCAGCTGCCTTCAGATGATCGATCGTGTCACGCACCTTGAGCTTCCGCACTTTCAGATCGTTGAGCTTGAGTGCTGACGGCTTCGTCCACATAATCTCATACGACTTCTTGTTGCGGTAGTAGACCACTTTCCCGATAAAGGCGAGGCGGAACGCGAACCACAGGTTGAGCGGCATCATTGTCAAGACTTGTATTCTATAGGCATCGGCGAAGTCCTTGAACGAGGTGATGTCGCGCGCGGTGAGCGTGCTTTGAATGGCTACCGCTTCACCTCCAGCTTCTCCACCGCTCCGGCCGCAGAATGTCTCAACAGCCACAAATGCCTCGTTGGCATCAATGCCAAATAGCCCCAAGAGCTTCGATGCCAGCTTGGCGGCGCTCCCCGAAACAGATCGTGTTTGTTTTGATGTATTTTGAATGGCTTTGAGTCGGCCTGGTTTGACTTGGCTTGCTCCGATGTGCTCAGTGAGCTCCTTCCACGCCGCATCCTTGTCAGTGTGCTGCTTGTCCAGGTACTTCTTGCACAGATCGATCGCCTGCTCCTTCTGCTCTTCTGACGTCAACTCCTTCAGCTTTTCCAGGAACTCGAGATGCTTCTCGGCAGCTTCCTTGCGCACTTTGGCCTTCTCACGTGTTTGTTTTGATGTACTTTGAATGGCTTTGAGTCGGCCTGGTTCGACTTGGCTTGCTTCGATGTGCTCATCGAGCTCCTTCCACGCCGCATCCTTGTCAGTGTGCGTCTTGTCCAGGTAGTCCTTGCACAGATTGATCGCCTGCTCCTTCTGCTCTTCTGACTTCAACTTCTTCAGCTCTTCCAGGAACTTGAGATGCTTCTTGGCAGCTTCCTCGCGCACTTTGGCCTTCTCAAGAGCGGACCAGGCTTTGAGTCGGCCTGGTTCGACTTGGCTTGCTTCGATGTGCTCATCGAGCTTCTTCCACGCCGCATCCTTGTCAGTGTGCTGCTTGCCCAGGTAGTCCTTGCACAGATCAATCGCCTGCTCCTGCTGCTCTTTTGACGTCAAATCCTTCAGCTCCTTCAGGAGCTCGAGATGACTATTGGCAGCTTTCTCGCGCTCTTCGAGATGACTATTGGCAGCTTTCTCGCGCTCTTCGGCCTTCTCAAGAGCGTAATGGGCAGAAGACGCCTCTTTCGACCCCGCATTCTTTGCCGCCTCCAAGTCATATGCCTTTTTCGCCTTGTTTACCTCGTGGGGAGCCGTCTTGCCGCGCTGAATTGCCTGCAACCTTATCGCGACTGCTTTGAATTGCTCCTTATTGCGGCACACGAAGCGCATGTTCATTGTTGTCGAGAGGAGCACGGTGCATATCGCACTGGCGGCGGCGGCGAGAGCTTGACCGGCGATGACGATTGATCGGACGTCGGAGGCGAACGCGCTGTCTGAAACGGACAGCCAGGCAAGAAGCAGACCGATGAAGAAAAAGGAGAGGAAGCCGACGGCGCACGCGATGCGAATGGCTCCTTCGTCAGTAGGGCGCAGCGCGAGGCCTTGGAAGGCGAAGCCCCACGGCACGGCGGCCAAATAGCACAGGGAGGCGCCCGCGACGGGCGTGAGGTCGATGATGTAGACCATGAATGCCGTCTGTGCAAGCCCCAAGACCAGTAGCATCCAGCCGAGCTGCGCGAGCGTGCTGCTCACGCGCAAACGGAGCCGTTTGCCATTTTTCTCCGCGTCCTCGAGCCTTTCCAGAGTCATCGTCATCTTCTCCGATGCGTCGGCCGACGACGCGTCGGCCGAGGAGGCAGACGAGTCTCGGGTCGGGCAGATTCTGCTGGAGGCGAGGCGGAAGCAGGCGCGAAGGAAGGCGGGGACAAGCCAGAGCGCGGGAATGATTGCGCCATAGAGGATGGCCACACCCTTGCGGAGCTGCTGCAGCTCTTCCTCGATGTCCGCTCCGACGGATGAGAGGTACTCGGCGGAGGCGGGCGACCCAAGCTCGCACAAGCATGGATAGGCAAAATAGCATGGATGGTCGTACCACTTGTCGTACGTGCAGGCATAGCAGGGTTGGCCGAGGACGGCGCACTGCGCCCTCGTCGGCCATCGGAGAAAACCATCCGCGTTGAGACCGGCTGTCCCATCATCGTTCGCATCGTCCGGCTGCCCCTCACCCCAGTTGGTGAAGTTGGCCCTTTCGCCCGACGCGCACGTGTCCCACCCGCCACCGGGCTCCACGCTGCCGGGCGACTGGTGATGCCCGATCCACACGTAAGAGCTGTAAGCGCTCTTATCGGCAGCTAGGCCGCTCGTGAGCGTGGTGACAAAGTCGGACTCCGCGCTTGAGCTGATGCACGCGAGCGTGGATGGTTGAAACGCGTCGGTGGTTGATACCCCCAAGCTGATGCACGCTGCCGCGCACCCATAGGCGTTGAACAGCCCCGCGGTCAACCTGTAGCACTTGTTGCCCACGTCCCAGTGCGACCAGCCGCCGGGGCACGCGGCGGAAGCGAGCGCGATAACGAGGAGGAGGCACGCGACCGTGGCGGGTCGCTGGACAGCCATCTCCGTCACGGAGACCAAAAAAGGATTGCGCTTGTTTGTATGACCCTGTTAGTAGACTGGCTGCGGACTCTCGCTGCGAAAGGAAATCATAGGAAGGTCGGAGTTACCAACACCCAAAGTGACAGCAGACCAGAGTGCCACTCTGCGCGTCACACTCTTGGGATGTGCAGTGCTCGGAAATACCCCTCACACCTGTGATGGAACTCCCTCACACTGAGACGCAAACCGTCACACTGTGACGCAACACCCGTCACAAGACGCGAACTACAGCGCGAAGCAGTCTCCATTTACGTCCCAAATTTGGGATCTCTGCGTGTGCAAAAGCACACTTGGTCGCGGTGCCGCTTGGCGGCGCCGATGGCGGCGACGAAGACGGAATCGTCGGCGCTGCTGCAGGAGAGCGGCAAGCAGGCGCCCGAGATGACGTGGCGCGTGCTCTGCACGCGGACCATCGTCACCAACATGGTGCTCCTCAGCCTGCTGCAGATGCTCGACAAGAGCGACATGAAGAGCACGATCGCCGGCATGCTGCGCGCCCTGGAGCTGGATTTCGGCATCGACGCCGACCAGGAGGCGTTGCTTCTGGTCATAAGCGCGCTGCCGCTGGCCATCTTCGCGCCGGTGTGGGGCCTGCTCGCCGACTCGTACCCACGCTTCCGGCTTATGATCGTCTCGGCCATCTTCTGGGGGCTGACCACCTTCATCTCCGCCTTCTCGCAATCCTTTGCGTTGCTGTGCTTTTCGCGCGGGCTCACCGCAGTAGCACTCGGCGGCATCCTGCCCATCTCGCAGGGCATCGTCGCCGACCTCGTGCCCAACGTGTACCGCGGCCGCATGTTCGCGCTGCTCACCGTGTGCGGCGGCGCCGGCGCGGGCTTCGCGCTGCTGATCGCGACCGACATCTCGACGGAGACCATCTACGGCATGCGCGGCTGGCGATGGGTCTTCCTCGGCATCGCCATCCTCTCGCTCGTCGCCGCGCTTTTCATCACCGTGCTCGCCGTCGAGCCTGTGCGCAAGGGGAAGACGCCGACGCTCAACTGCGAGACAGTCAACCGAAGCATGAGCTACATGGCCAACGTGCCGACGTTCGCGCTGCTGGTGCTGCAGGCCATGTTCGGACTGGTGCCGTGGAGCGCCTTCTCAGGCTTCGGCCCCCTCTGGCTCCAGTACTCCGACTTGAGCCGAGACCAAATCTCGCTGGCGCTCGTGTGCTTCGGCGTGGGCAACGGGTTCGGCGAGCTGCTGGGTGGGCTGCTGGGTGACATAGCAGCGTCGTACGCACCGGACACGGGGCGCGTGCGCGTGGCGCAGGTCTCGGTCTTGCTCGGGATCACCTGGGTCGTCACACTCTTCTGCGTCATCTCTGATGCGGCGAAGAGCCCGTCGACGGTCATGGCCTTGCTCTTCTTTCTTGGTCTCACGGGCTCGTGGGTGGGCTCTGGCGTCAAGACACCGATGCTCGCGGAGATCGTACCGTCGCACATGATGGTGAGCGTGATGGGGGTGGCGTACGGCCTCGAGCACGCCTCCTCCTCCATCTTCGGCTCCCTAGTGACGGGCGTACTCGCGCAGCACGTCTTTGGTTACGACACCTCCACCGAGGACGTTGCCCACATGCCGCAAGCTCAGCGCCGGAGCAACGCGACAGCGCTCTCGTCGAGCATAGGGTGGATGATGGTGGTGCCCTGGATCATATGTCTCTTCATATGGTCCGCCATCACGTGGACCTACCCCAAGGACCGCGACCGAGTCCTCCGTGACGAGGAAGCTCGTGCCGCCGCCGAGGGCGAGGGCGACAACGGCGTGTCGCCCCTACCGGCGGTCGAGGAGGGCGAGAAAGACCAGAGCAGCACATAGGGCCCTTAGAACAGCGCACTCCGCAGCGCTGGTATCCATACGTCCATAGGTCTACCCCATACGTTATGCCTACGTACGTGATGAGCTTGGAATGCTCGCATACCGCCGTTCTTAGTAACATGTCCTTCGCATGCGAACAGCATGTCCATGTGGCATGAATCGGGCATGATCGTTGTCGTTGAAGGAGAATGATACTCGCACTGACTGGTCGCACTGACTGGTCTACTGTCCGTCGTTGCATTTCGTTGCATTATTACCGATTTTGTTTTTGATTACCCGGAATGCGGAAAATGATATACCGATTCCGTTCCACGATTCCGGATTCGCGCTTGTGCTCTTGGTCGGCGGGCATCCGGTCCCCGCACGACCCGACGAGGACCGAGCGCGACGCGACGCAAGGGACACACGATATCCCGGGGTTGTTACCGTACCGCTCGGGCCCGGCCGCGCGGGAACCGGCTATCCGCGGACCGCGCCGGGAGGGGATAGGGGGGGGAGGGGATAACCCCGTGCGCTCTATGTACGCCAATTCAACGTTAAACGTAAACTTTAATCACATATCACAACACGACCGCAACCTATACCGCATGCTATACCGACACCATAACAGCGTCAGCGGATACAATCCCTCAATCCGACAGACAGCATAAACCACGCCAAGCCTCAGTGCCTCACATCAACACCACGCCACACTGCACTGGCCTCACACCTTTGACTCCAGTCGCCCGCCACGCAGAGGCAGACAGTCACTCTCTGACCGCGGCTTCGACCGGCCCGCGCCCCGCTTCACGACTGGGCATGGGATCAGCACGCATATGCACGCATATGCGCTAACACTTACTAACACATGCGCCCAAACTGGGCAAGCTCGCCGTCGAGCTCAAAGCTGCCTGGCTCAAGCGCTAGCTGCACTGCTTCCCAGTCTGACGCGAGGTCAACCGATTCTTGAGTGAAGCGGTCGCTCAGAAGATCAGCACTTTCGCTTCCCCACTGGCGAAGCTCGGCACCGAGATCGATGCTTCCCATCTGTGGTGTTTCCCATCCCGTCCCCGGCATGGGCAACGGGGGCTGGGAACGATGGGCATAGCGTTCCTGGTGCGCCGCTCCCGATCCTGTCGGCGGGCGCGGCAGCAAAGTGGAAGGAACGGCCTTGAGTCCCTGCGCGGAAGGAGCGGGCTTGAGTCCCTGCGCGGAAGGAGCGGCCTTGAGTCCCTGATTGGAAAGAGCGGCCTTAGCCTCATTAGCCTTAAGTCCCCGCTTGGAAGTAGGCGTCGTGCACTTGTGTGACTCCTCCCAGTCGTCGACGATGTCAAGCAAGAAGTCGCAATGGGACGAGCCCTTCACAGCAGCGATAATGTCTCTCACCAAAAGTGTGGTGCGCTTCTCGGCAATCATGAACCGTGCCGCACGCGCCGTGATGTGGCGCAGGAAGACTCTCGTGGCATACGCCATGAGATAGACTGCATCGCCGGAGATCATTCGTGGGCGGCCCCCCATTATCGTAGGCATCTTCATGATCTTCTTCACTCTGGCGATTGGCCACTCGTTGCGGATGCGCTTCTCCCACAAAGGGTCGCTCTTGTCCGCCACCCGCATTTCGAGCTCGAGCTTTGTGGACTCGAGAAACTTGCGAGTGAACTCGGCATCGAGCTCGCTCTTCTCGCGCGACGGGTGGACTGGGCCGGGGCCGGGGAAGGGCAAGATGTCTGTCATTCCTTCTCACACGGGCACGAAGAAACAAAAAGCCCCGCACGGAGGTTTTCATCAGATCTTAGGAACGCGCAACGCGAGATGTTTTCTTTGAGTGCGATTCCATAAAAGGGGTCCCAGCTCAAATCCAATCGCATCCCGCAAACATAAAATTTATCTCAGCCAATCTGCGACGCCGCGCGTCCTCATCCATGAATGATAACGGTCAAATATTACATGGATTAAACTTGTGCATGCAGTAAAATGGCTTCGAGAATCTAGCGCGCTCGATCGAGCGATTCGAGATAGCGGCAAATTGGGCAAAAGCGGCATGCGTAGCGCGTCCCGCGTCCCGCGATGCGTTGAGCGCAGTGCGCGTCAGCATGTTAGTGTAGCTTTCATCCTGGTCGAGAGTCCCTCAAAATACTAGAAGTAGAACGTATGAAATGTTCGCCTTGGCCCTTGCGCAGCAGTGCGCTTGGGCCCAACCATGAGAATGAAGCGAGTGTGAACGTGTGCGAGGTGTTGTTCTTCACATGTGCGCCTGTGCACGATTTCGTTCGTACGTGGAGTTGGTGTTTTGTGAATTGACCATTGTATGCTGGTGTGTTGTGAATGGGCTCTTTTGTTAACAGCGAAACAGGACACAGTGAAGACCTTGTGAATGCATGCGTCTCATTTCGAGAGTCCTTTTGGTGTTGGTGTGAATTCATAGGGATTCCTATGAATGCCCTTCATATGAGTTTGCTTTGTACGTGTTGGTGTGTTGTGAATGGTGTGTATTCACATGAATGAATGGTGAAGTTACTCGCCGACGGCCGACCATGCCACCATGCGCCCCAAACCAACCGTCGCCTGGTGAACATTCATGACATCGAGGACCTCAGCAGCGCACGCAACCGCGCTTGGTGTCAGCGGTGGTCTCGCGGGTGGCATCGCAAAGACCTCGGTGGCGCCGCTCGAGCGTGTCAAGCTACTCCTGCAGACGGGCGAGTCTCAGAGCGGAATTATGATGACTTTGCGACGGGTCGTCCACCATGAAGGCTTCATCGGGCTGTGGCGTGGGAACACTCTCAACGTTGTGCGGATGGTACCCTCCAAGTGTGTGCTTCTCGCGTGCTCCGACTTGTACAAGGACTTGCTCGGCCTCTCGCATCTGTCGGCTTTTGCCCAGGGCGGCATCGCTGGTGCCTGCGCGGGCGTGACGGCCACCGCTTGCACTTACCCGCTCGATCTAGCGCGGACACGCATGGCCGGGCTGCTACACGTGCGAGCGACTGAGCAGGCACAGCGCGGTGCCATTGCCACGATGCTCACCATCGTGCGTACCGAGGGTGCAAGCGCTCTGTACCGCGGAGCTACGCCAACCGTGCTCGGCGCGCTTCCCTATGAGGGCATCAAATTTGGCACGTACGATGTGCTCAAGCGACACACGCGGAGTGGCGAGGCGGCCGGAGTTGCGTCTCAGGGCCCCTTGTGGCGTGCGTCCTGTGGCGCGTTCGCTGCGATGCTTGCGCACGCCCTGACGTACCCGAACGACACAATCCGCCGCCGGCTGCAGATGCAGGGCGTCAACGGTGAGCCAGTGCGCTACCGTGGCTGGATGGACTGCTTCCGGCAGATCGTCAAGTACGAAGGATGGCAGTCCCTCTACCGGGGGCTCGGCGTGACCATGGTGCGATCCATCCCGAACACGGGCATTCAGTTTGCCGTCTATGAAGCGTGCAAAGACTTCATCTTTGCGTTCGAGGCTTGGAGAGATGCGTAAGTAAGCGCGGCAACGGTCACCTCGCGAGGGTCCGGGACCCAAGCATACAAAGGCGGTGGCGTTCCCGATATGTGGGGACCGCGTCCGTCTCGGAGAGATGCGACCCGGGGCGCGCCCTGCCCGGCCCGGTAGAAACCCGACCGCGGAGCGTAGAATATCATCAACATCATGCGCTAGCAACGTGACTGTGACGGTGATGTGAGAGATACCTATAAAACCTTAAGAAGCCCGTGAAAGACGAATTCAATTTTTATTGGACACCTAAAGGACACCTTGGTCATCACCGGCAAATCAGCCCATCTCCATCTCATGCTTCTTTGCGAGCTTCTTCAATGTCTTCCGCATGAGCGCTGATGGCTTGTTTTTCGCCCTCTTTTTGATGCCAGAGAGGCTCTTGCGGATGGGTATCGCTGACGGATTGACTTTTTGCTTGTGTGTTTGGATAACCACCTTCTTTTTGGCAATGAGCTTGCCAAGCTTCTTTAGCTTCCTCTTCGCCTTGCCCTCGCCTGGCACGCCGGCCACATCCATCGCTGAGCCCTCCTGGCGCTGTGCCGCCAAGGCCTCGCGCTTTTCACGCAGCTTTTGCCGTTTCAAATCATCCTCGCGCTCACGCGCGATGTCTGCTTGAATGTAGGGAAGGTTTCTGTGCACGTTGCTGTTTTTGCCCATGTCTCACGAACCGACGAGGGCGACTCGAACTCCACGACTCCACAAGAACTCCACGACTCCTCAAGGAGCAGCGTACAAGTAGAGACGTGCCACAAAAAGTCGCTTCAGTTTCGTCACTCCAGGTTTTAAGTTGCGCGTCAAGTCAAGTCAAGTTGACTCAAGACATTCCGGAGCACATTCGATAGGCTTCCGTATTGTTGTCTATAAGTCAAGAATTGACTTGAGTCTAGAGAGACTAGACAATATAAACTAGACAATTTCGTAGTACAATAGTACTACACGTCGGAATGCGAAAAGGTGTGTCGCGTGGTTGCAGACAGATAGCGCAAACTAGTGAAACGCCGTCGTGGTGACAAAAGTTGGTTTTGCGCACATTTTGGCGAGAGCGAAACTTTTGCAGCGCTCGGGTGCACTGCACCATGCCCAGCTGGTGGCCCTTCTGGAAGTCGGCCGTGCAGCGGAAGGCCGAGGAGTGGGAGCAGCGCGCGGCCGAATCGGGCGCCGTCGATGGCCTCTTCCGCCGATTGGGCACCGACCTCAATGAGGAGGCCCGTGTCAAGGCGATGGCCATTGCACGGAGCCAGTACGATAAGCAGCCAGAGGGTGGGTGGATCTCGAAGACGGGGCGGAAGCACGTGGAGGGTTTCTTCGAGGCCCTGTTCAACCTCTTCGTGCCGGGCCAGGTCAACCTTTTCATGCAGCTCGCGTTGCTGAGCTCCCTGGCGCACGTGACGCTGCTCGGCTCGTGGGTGCTGAGTGAGCTGACTGAGGGGACGAGTGAGGGCACGTACGTTAACGACCTTTTCGATGCCGCCATGAGCACCGCCACCGCCAGCGACACGTCCATCCGCCTCGGTACCATGTACCTCGCCGGGCACGTTCTCGTGCTCGTGGTCGTGCTGCACGTGCTCCTCGCGGGCGAGGTGACGCCGCTCACACCGCTGTACAGTCTGCTGATGCTGGTGGCCGTGGTGGTCGGCGGCCCAGCTTGCGCGCTCGCGCTGAGCGCGCACTGCGAGGAGCTCGCGCGCCACAAGGCCGCGGTTGCGATGCACCATCAGGAGCGACAGGCACTACTCGCGGACGGCATGCAGTGGGTGTACCTGGTCGCTCTCGCGCTCATCGCCGCGGCGACGACGGCGGCCTTGGGCTTGCCCAGCCTCGACCCGACGGACGGCCTCGACCTGGTCGCCTTCCTCACCTTCTACTTGTGGCCACTCGGCCTCATCTTCACCTCCGGATGGCTCTCCCGCCTGAGCGCCATCTTCGTTGTCGACTGGGTCGGCCTGTTCTTCTTTGGCCTGTTACATGCCTTCTACAGCCAGTCGGCGGATAACGAGGGTGAGGCGCCGCCGCCCCCGCTGCTCGGCGTCGCGCCGGGCTACGACCTGCACGTGCGCCTCGCGTTCCTCTGTGCCTTCGCCTTCCCGAACCCGTACCTCGGCGTCGCTCTCTACTTGGTTCTTGATTCGCGCCACAAGGCGAGGTTCCCTCTCTTGCCAGATTGCACTGCGGCTCTGTTCGGCAACCGCCCGCCGCGCGCGATGGCCACATGGCAGGCGCGCGAGCAGGGCTCGCAGCTCATCTGAGCGGCCGGCGCGGCGCCCGCCGCTGGCCGAGGGCCAGGCGGGCCACGCCGAGCACGTGTAGCTACACGAACCCTCAGAGCTGATATGCAGGCGCGAGATGGGTACGCGATGATGTGCGACACTGTGTGACGGGAGTCGCCCGAATAATGCGTGATCACAGTGGAGAGTGGGCATGTGCATGAAGTGGTGAGAGTCGTGCGAGTGCGCAGTGCCTCGATACTCGGTCTGATGCGTTATATACATTTTGCATAGGTAAGGGGGAATATGGACCACTGAATCCGATCCTGTTTTCCCCGCAAAGAAAGCCTGCTCTCGCCTCTTCCCCACATCTTCCCTCCGCCAACCCGTTCGCGTCGCGGAGGCCTTGCGGATAGGTCCCGGCGCAAAGGCTCGCGTGGTGCATGTCTGGCCCACGTGCCGCTGGCATCTGGTCAGGCGCGCCAGCAGCAAACCAGCTCAGCGGCGTGCGAAGAGCCAGATTCTTCAGTTTCGTGCAGAATGAGCCACTCGAGTGCACGCTGTCTTTGCAACAACGCTTTCGCTCCACGTCAACTAGGTGAGAGGTCTGCCTGCTTCCCAGCCTGCGCGCGCGCATCGCAATCAAGCGGTGGACCCGGCATCCTCGCTCTACCGTTCATCCACTCCCGCTAACGTTCGGATACGTGCACGATCGGATTGCCTTCATCTCTCTGCA
>Ga0210248_100445_pt1 | contig 36708 bp, 31 predicted proteins | sample ChrtobMetP3_32mM_FD_155493 | JGI IMG/M metagenome (GOLD analysis project Ga0210248, IMG submission 155493) | Chrysochromulina tobin associated microbial communities from unialgal haptophyte culture, Seattle, Washington, United States - P3_32mM | ecosystem: Host-associated > Algae > Haptophytes >...
GGGAGTGTGATGTGTTCCCGCCCACCCACCGCGATTCAGAGCCTGGTCTAGCTTTAGCAGGGACCGGGATGTCGCGCTCACCAGGCTGCCTTTGTGTAGTTTGATGAACCTGCAATCACCAACCTACGCGACCAAGTTTACTTCGGAGTTGCGGTTGTACGGCGACGAAACGCAAAAGTTGACCTATGTGGACGCGACTCGATGAATGGTCGGGCCACAAGCGCAGCTGCTTGTGAAGGAGGAGACCTACATCGTGCGGAGTGCCGAAGGCGAGGAGACCATCTGGCCCCGCCGAGAGGCCGAGCGCGCCGACACACTGAAGCACTGGATCGAAGAAGTTGGCGGCGAAGGAGCTTTCGACACGCCACTGCCCGCGGCAGGCCTGCGCCACCTGCTTGCGGCGTGCGCAGCTCTCGGCGAGGCGCCATCGAGGCGCATCGTTGAGATCGAAGGCCGTCTCACAATCGAAGAACGTAGCTGCCTCTCCTCGCTCGATCTCAACGAGACCATGCACGTACTGGAGGCAGCTAATTTCCTCCAGGCGGTCGAGATCGGCAAGCAGGTGTCGCGGTACGTCTGTATCCTCCTCAGCGGCAAGGATGTCGAGGAGCTGCGAGCAGCGCTCGGCGCGGCCGACGACCTCAGTGCCGACGAGCAGGCAGCGGCACTGAACGAGGTGGTATTCACGCCTCCAGGCGCGTCACTGGCGGCCCATGCGGCGGCGCCAAATGAAGACGTGCTCGGTGCAGTGCTGCTCGAGGCTGACGAGGCATTGCTGTGTCGGCTCAAGGCGGTCAGCCGCGCATGGCGCGAGCGTGCGCGCAGCGTGCTCAGCAGCCGCAGCGCGTGCAGCCGGTATGGCCAGCGCGCTCCAGCGAGCTTCGACGAGATTGTCGATCTCGATGTCGAGGTGCTACTGGCCGCCGGCCGGTTGCACGACGCAGCGGCGGCCGCCCGTCAGCTGCCGGGACTCTGCACGCTACGCGGCTGGGGGCACAAGGTGAATGTGGCGGCGGTGCGAGAGCAGCTCCTGCCTGAGGACGCGCCTGGCCACGACGACGACGTCTACACTCGTTTCGATTGCAGTGACGACGATTCAGATGAAGACCTGGGCGGTGGCGTACTTCGAGGCTGCATCACTGGCGAAGGCCAACCACCCGTCCCGCTCCTGGTCGCAGCGGTCGCTTCTGCAGGCCAGGGGACGGTGTGGGGAATTCCAGTCCAATCTCTGCGCGAGAATGAGGGCTGCATGTCTCTCTCTCTCTCTGCATGTCGTCTCGGACCGGTTGGAGCCCAGCTGCTGGGCTGCTTGCTTCCCGGCGCGACGACTCTGCTGAGCCTCGATCTGCCTGAGAACGGTCTGGACGAGGAGGCCGCCAGATACTTATCCGAGGCATTGGCTGTGAACACCAGCCTGACCTCGCTCGACCTACGCGACAATCATTTGGGTGCACAGGGCGCCACGAGCTTCGCCAAGGTGCTCAGGACCAATCGGACGCTACGGATGCTCGATCTCGCAAGCAACTATCTCACCAATGGCGGTGGGGACATGTCGGGTGTGATCGAGCTAGCCGAGGCGCTGAAGCAGAACAGCAGCTTGGTCAGCCTCAATGTGCGCGAGAACGACCTCTCCCATGACGAGGGCGCCAAGTGCTTGACAGAGGCGCTGGCCATCAACCAGAGCTTAATCTCGCTCGATCTCGAGAGCACTGCCCTCAAGGTGGAGAGTATGAAGGCCATTGGACACGCACTGCAGATCAATACCACCCTCACCACTCTCAGCGTGCGCGGCAACAAGGTGTGCGTGGAGGGCGCCAAGGGCTTCTCAATGGCTCTGGCTGTCAATCGGAGCCTCACCACCCTCAACATGCGCTACTGTGGTCTCGACGACAACGCAGTCACGCACCTACTCGAGGGCCTCAAGTCAAACCCGTCCCTTCATACACTGGATCTGCGTGGCAACTGCTTCAACGACGCTGCAAAGAAGGCGCTCCGAGAAGCAGCGGCCGGACGGGTCACCGTATGGGTGGAAGGCCATCTGACGCTCGCGACCACGCTATGACCCGCTGTGACGCAGACTATGACGCTCGCGACGGCGCTTGTGACGACGCTTATGTCAGCCACCGTCGCGTCACCCCCACCGTCGCCGCCACCGTCCAGTGGTTCCATCAGCTATCAGCAAAGTCCATAGAGCTTAAGGACCTGAGACCTTCAGGTCCAGCTCCACCACACACGCCACAGGCACAGAGCCTTTTAACATTCTGCTCATCGCATGTTGTAGCATACTTAGGATACGATAAGGATCGTGTAGTTAATCTCATTTTGGTATTTTGGATGCTGCAGCGGTGGACTGCGCTCTGTCGTGTGGTCCCGACCCGATATCGTACTCGCACCGCGTATAATGCAGGTCCGGGCCCCGAGATATCGCACAAAGACTAACCGTAACCACTCTTGTCACCGGCACCGCGCGCGACCCTGTACACCACCTAAAGCCTTTCTAGAATAGGAGAGCCTGACCTGCCGGTCCACGCCGGATCGTCTGCTGTCGCATAATGGTTGGGTTGTTCATGGGGAGCATGGAGTCGCGGAGCTGTCCCTCCGCGAATGAGACTGTCTCTCCTTTAAAGGGAGCATGATTCCAGCGCTCGCGTGCCCAGAACTCGTCGTGGATCTCGGGCGGGATGGAGAGGGTGGTGCGTAGGTGCGGGAGCTGTGCCAGCAGCACACACAGTGCAAGCCAGAGCCGATCGCGCAGGCTCCCTTTGTACCCCACATTTTTGAGGATGTCGTGCAGCAGTTCACTGGGCCAGCCGAGGCTCGAGTAATGGGCCATGGACTCGACGGGTCGTACCAAGGGGGTTTCGTCATCGTACGCAGGGCACTCCTCGAGCAACGCGATCTCGAGCAACGCGAGATCGCCGTGGCCGTGCCCCCGTTGAGCATGGCGGCTGTGGATGCCGCTGTGGGTCGAGCGCTGCGAGGAGCGCTGCGAGGCGCTGTCCATGATGATGCAACTGTCTGCACGAGCACACGCCGCCGCCGCCATCCTTGCCGTCGCCGCCGCCGCCGTGACTTGCTTGGCCGCCGCCCTTAGTTGCTTGGCGGTTACAGTGCCTTCCACCCCTGTAACCGCTGCAACCCCTGTAAGCCCCCGGGCGGCGCCATCATTCATCGGGGAGCTGGGGTGCCTTCCATCCGCCTTCGCCGCCGTGACCACGGTCGCGAGCTCCTTCGCTGCCCTGACTAGTGCCTCCGCGGCTACGAGCTTCTCGTTCCACTGCTCGAGAGCCTGCTGGAGGCCCGCCGGCTGCAACGCGATCACTTTCCGACGATACGTGTCGCTGAGGAGCACGAGGCTCGCATCTCGCGAGATTGAGATCGAGCGGATATTGACGAACCCGGCGGGCCCAAAATGGAGCATCTGTAACGGCTCGTCGTGCCTCCGGTCGAGCACAATGAGGCAGTCCGTCGACTCGGGCGAATCGAGCACGTACAGATAGCGAGGCGCCAGTGCCACCTCAAACGGAGTCACCAGGATGCCGCCCCCAGTATACACACGAGGGGGCACGTGCCTGTACTCCGCCGGCTCGTGCAACTCGCGTGAGTGACCCGGGTAGTGGGCCAGGTAGACGGCGTGCGCTTGCGGGCATGCGATGGCGAGGCACGTGAGGGACACACCCTCATGCCCATGCCCGGTGCAATTACGAACGCGTTCCGAGCGCGCTAGCTCCGCCGCGGCCGCGCCGCCTTCTGCTGGCGCCCGCCATGGCCCCCCGCGGTCGTCCGGAGGCACTGCATCCCAGCCGCTCACGTCGCCGCACGTGCTGTCGCACGCAAAGCCCTCGAGGCGAGGCGTGCGATGATTCGGGCTGGCGAGATCGGGATCGAGATCGAGATCGAGATCGACGAGATCGGGCTGCTCGAAGGCCGTCTCTGGCTCGCCCTCGAGGGCGTCCAACGGCCAAGCGAGGATGGTGAGCCCGTCGCTCACGAAGAGCATCGTGTTCGACACGCAAAAATACTGGACCTGCATTCAGGAGGCCATCGGAGGCACTCAGGAGGCAATCAGAAGGCCATCTGGTGCAATCAGGAGGAGGCAATCAGCGCCTACCTGAAAGCTCGCGGCGCGACAAGGAAGGCGCACGCACTCCATATCCGCCAGCTCTGGGCCATGTGCACGGAGCTCGATGCACGCGAACTCTTGCTCGACGATGCCCGATCCACGAGAATGCGCGACGAAGAGACGCGGATTCGCTCGCCCGTGAGTCGGCGCGGCGAACTGGACCGCTACGTCGCTGGGATCGTGGCCGAGATCAACGTCCAGCATCTTGGACGATACCACTCGCCCATCCGCAGTGCTGATGAGGTGCATGCCCAACTGGTTCCTTGCGTCCACCCAGGGAGGCGCCAGTCGTCTCTCCTTCTCGCCGAGGAAGAGCGCCGCACAGCCACTGATCTCGAGATGTCTGTCGTCGGCACAGAGCGGATGTCCGTCGGCACACGGCGGCAGCGCGGCGACAAACTGTGGACCCCCTTGAAATGGCTGCCAGCGACGCCTACCACGCATCAAAGCTGGCTCGATACTGGCAGTGACCTCAAGAACGCGCCAGCCATGGATGCGGAATGCGGTCTTTCGCCACACTCGGCAGGTGCCCGCCACAATCTTCAGTGACCTGAAGCTGAGCAGGTGGCTGAAAATCAAGCCGAGCATGTCCATGTTTGAAAGTATCGCATCCCGGGTCAGCGCAGCTGCCTTGGCTGCTCCACGCCGGCGGGTCTCCATGCAATGCGCCAACTCGTGCTGCCCCCTCTTGCGTGGCGGGAGTGCTGCTGCTGCTGCTTCTGCTCTGTGGCGGGAGTGTTTTAGGAGCGAATTCCTCAACGAGGCAATCATGGGCAATCAATTGATGCAGAGTCCGTCAGTCATGTTCACGTTCACGTCAAATTGCCATCTCGGCAAGACGCACGGCCACAGGTCCCGTGGAGACACAACGTGGGAGGCGCAGAGTCTATTCAGTCAGTCAGTTAGTTTCGTCGCGGTCCCAGGCGCGCTCACCACACCATCTCCGTCTCAAAGGATTGCGCTAGAAAGGTGTGGAATCTAGAAAGGCTCTGGAAAGTGGAATTGCGTACACACCGCCGGCCTCGGTATCAGCCGCCCTTTCACACGCCTGTGTTACACTGCTCCCGTTGCTGGCTGTCAGACCACGCACGCTCCCGTCGCTCGCTCCACGCTCGCCAACACACGAGTAGATGGAATACGCGCTCCGGAGTGCGGAGACAGGCATGATCAGGGCATGATTACAAAAATGATTGGTCGGAGGCAATCCATTGGTCTTCCATGACGGCGGAGGTAAAGCGGGACGGCTGGCCTTCTCGTCTACGCCCGAGGTTGGTCGCGCGTGCACGCTCGAGCGGAGATGTTATTAGAGTGGAGACTCTCGCGGTCGACTTGTCGGGCGTCATCAGGTGCGGAGGTGGATCAGGAGGCGGCGGAGGTGGCGGGGGCAAGTGTTCGCCATCGGGAGGAGGCGGGGGCACGTGTTCGAGAGGACGCGGAGTCGACGTCATGGGTGTCGTCGCAGCTCCCACACTGGAGGGTGTCTCGAATGGGTGGCCGCGTTGCTGATGATTCCTCTGGCCAATACCGACCGGTGTGCGGGTTGCAAGGGTGGCAGGGGCGATGGGGAGCGAGGTGAGCTCCGTCGCAGTGAGTGACTTGGCTTCGAGCTTGAAGAACTGCGGCGAGGGCGGAGGTGGCTCGTCGCCGGGGTCCGATGAGTCCTCTTCATAACTCTCTCGGTTGTGAATCTCACGGGGCGGGGGCGAGGGCGGTGGAGCATCTGCCGCTCTCGCCTTCGAAAGCGAGGGTGGAGGAGCTTCTACCGCTCTCGCGTTCAGAGGCGTGGGTAGTGGAGCATGTGCCGCTCTCGCCTTCGAAAGCGAGGGTGGAGGAGCTTCTACCGCTCTCGCGTTCAGAGGCGTGGGTAGTGGAACATGTGCCGCACGCGCCTTCGAAAGCGAGGGCGGTGGAGCATCTGCCGCTCTCGCCTTCGAAAGCGAGGTTGGAGGAGCATCATGTGCCGCTCTCGCGTTCAGAGGTGATGGTGGTGGAGGAGCTTCTGCCGTCATCGCCTCATCGTTGCCGGTCATCTGCCTCCACAGCATCCTCTGTTCACCCTCATCCAGCCACATCCTCTGGTCCAGTTGGACATTCTCTGGATGTAGCGTCGCGATCCATGCCTTGAAGTTGGCATTGCGACCGTTGGCACGCATATAGTCTTTGAGATGCTTCCGCATAACCTCTCGGCTCGCTGCCTCGCTGGCTCTCTTCTGTTCCGAGGCGGCTACGTCGGACATTTCGACATCGACGCCGTGGTGGGAATCCCGCTTCTTTTTGGCAGCGCGCTCAGCGGCGCGCTCAGCGGCCTCGCCAAACCTTTCCTTTGCACGGCGGATGCGCCGACGCCTCAGAACCACGTACACAGTGCATCCGATCGAACAGGCGACGTTCGCAACTCCAGCCAGGATCAGGGCGATCATCAGCAAGGATGGGGGCGACGGTGGTGGCGGCGCGACCACGAGTGGCACAAGAACACCAGTAGCCACGCTCACAGGGGTGATATTGACGACGTTCACTTGGGTACCAGTTGCCGCCGACAGCTGAGCCGACAGTGTGGCGAGAGGTGTAGCGGCCAGAGCGATGGCGGCAGCATTGGCTTGGGCGGCGGCGTGGTGCTGGCCTGGCCCGTTGTTGGGGATGGTGAGGTCCATGGAGAACAGCACGCTGGCCGCGGAGAGGCGCAGGGTCATCGCGCAGGCGGGCGCGGTGCAACTGAGCCGCGCGCTGAGCGCGTCCTTGAGGGTGGCGATCTGAGTCGCGGAGTAGTCAGACACGGCACCAGCGAAGGTGAGTCCGAGACGCACGACCGTCGAGGTGGTGGCGACGATGCTTTGGCCGGCGAGCAGGGGCACAAAGGGCGGGAAGGACGGCGGCGGCGACGGCGGTGGCGGCGGTTGCGACGGCGGCGACGGCGGGGACGGCGGCGACGGCGGCGGCGGCGACGGCGGCGGCGGCGACGGTGGTGGCGGCGACGGCGGTGGCGGCGGCGGTGGTGGCGGCGACGGCGGAGGCGGCGACGGCATCGGGGGCGGAGGCGACGGCGACGGCGGCGGCGGCGTCGGCGGCGGCGGCGACGGCGGCGACGGCGATGGTGGCGTAGAGACAGCTGCCGAAAGGGCAGCTACGATGGCAGAGAGATTCGAAAGAGCACTGCTCTGAGCAGCTACGATGGCAGAGAGATTCGAAAGAGCACTGCTCTGAGCAGCTACAATAGCCGAGAGAGCGGCAAGGTCGTGGACCGCAACCTTCGCCTCCAAAGCCGTTAGACGGTCGGTGAGCACGTTGGTCTCGTAATTGGGCCATGATTGGCGCTTGCCTGAGAAGACGTGCGTCCTCGCGCCGACGTACTGTTGCGTCGTGGCGGCGAGCTCGGTGGTAAAGACGACGAAGCCCACTGGCTGTTGAATCAACGCGAGCGCTTGCGTAGTGAAGGTCAGGAGCTGCGCCGGCAGAGGCGAGAACCAGGTGGTTTGGGCGAGCGCCTGGCCCTCGGGCGACAGGATGAACTTGACGAAGTAGTCTAGCACGGACGCCGAGAGTGCGTTCATCGACGTCCGGTCACGGTCGAGGTAGAAGTACGAGAACATCACGATCGGCCACGTCGTCGGTCCAGCCTGGTCGTACAGATTCACCGCCGAGAAGTCGAGAGTCGCGTTGACCGGGAAGGTATTATTGGTCGCGAGCAACGCCAGCGCAGCGGCGCCAACGTTGGCGTTCTTGGAGGTGAGATAGACCCCATCGCGGTTCTTCAGTGCAATCTCTGCAAAGCCCTTCTCGTGGCCATGGCCAGCGTCCATGTACCCGATCGCGTTAGGAGTCGCGTCGATGGCATCTGCCATGCCCTGCGACCCCTGTACCGCGATGGTGCCGGGGACCGACGGGAAGGTCGAGCCCGTGGAATACGCCGCGCCCGCGGCATCGACCCACGACGCCGGACACTTGCCTTTGAGGTACTGGGTGATGCCCGAACTCGACGACGAGCCATCGGCGCGCCGGTGCACCTTGATCTCGCCTCTCGCCGTCATCTCAGGGTTGAGCGCTTTGATGTCGGGGTGGTCCCAGGAGGTGATTTGGCGCGTGAAGATTTTCGCGAGCATGCAGGCGTCGAGGTCGATTGTTGCGCCGCCCAGCTCAGCCTCTGGCACGTTGTGGAAGACGCTGATGGCGCCCAGCGCGAATGGTACGTGGAGCATCTCGCGCCCGCTGCTCCGGACGGTATTGTACAGAGCGCTGGTCATCGGGATGTCGCCCGAGCCAAAGTGATTGTACGACTTGAAGCCCGATGTGGCGTCGCCCACGAACTCGGCCTGGCCCACACCCGAGCCAACGCCACGATACGTCATCGTGAGCGGCAGCTTGGAGCGCCCCTCGAGCAGGTCCATCGCCTCCCAAAACAGGCGCTGCGGGTTGGTGCTGCCCGAGCCATGCACGTTGATCACCTGCGTCAGGCCATCAACGTATGGGATCGTTATCGTCTGAGCGTATGCCCCCCCAGCGAGGAGGACAATGACAGCGGAAGTAATGCGCATGAATGTAGGAAGGGTCGGTCAGAGGCTGTCTCGCGATCCCTGGGAAGATGTGCATCATTCCGGCTTCGGCTCGAATATCGACCCATGAACTAAATCCGCTTGAACTGTTCACAGCTCCACAAATCGAGCTCCAAAACACATTCTCTCGCGTGTTCTCGGTACATTGTAGTGGGAACTGTTCACAGCTCCAAATTCGAGCTCCAGACGAAACACATTCTCTCGCCTGTTATCGGTAGTGTGTCTCTTATAGAGTGGTGTGCCAGCGATCATGTGTGCGATCCAAAGATAAAGAGTGGTCGACGTATGACGCATACTGGCAGTACGGAAACCTACATTATGCACAGCATAAATGTACGGCAGTCACGCCGATTCGCTTCTTAGCATGGCATGCACATGATTTGACCCAAAGGGGTACAAAGGGGTAGGGAGGTATTCTTTCTGGATAGTGGATTCACACACTATCTATCCCCACCACCTCATTTTGAACTCAGTGCTGTGTGCCACTGTCAGGAAACGTTGACCTTCTCACACAGCGCCTAATCGCGCCATGGGATCAAGTCAACCGCCGCGTTCCAAGGCAGCAGTCCGGGGGAAGACGCGTCAGAGCGCGAGGGCGTGGACCCATACGGATCCGTGCGTGAGTACGTGCTTCCACCGCTGGCGATGCTCTGGCACGAGTACGGGCCACTGTGACAGCCACCATCCAGCACCGCAACCGCGCGATGACTGAGCGCGCGAGGATCGGTGAAGACTGCTATCGTGCGCCCACCGGTGCTCGGCGAGCTGCGAGAGGCGGTGATGGAGCTTCCAAGCGCTTGTGTCTCGGATCCTCCGTCGAGCTCAGTTTGCAACCCACGAAGCTGCCCACGTAGCGACGCTAGTTGGTCTTTCAAGTTCGCGGGTAGTACCCTCTGGCTTGCCATCCGTCGAAGACGATTGCTCTCTTCATCGGGCGGGCGTGAATCCCCAGAGGTATGGCTCACTACTCTAGGCTGCCGCCCCAGGGATTCGTTACGGGATTGAGCCCTGCGCCGTAGACGGTTCGTCTCATCGGACGGGCAGCTCGGCGTGCTGGGAGCCAGAGCGGCCGCCCTCTCCTCAGCTGCCACAAGCACCGCCGCAGCCTCGGCCCGGGCGGCAGTCACAAGCACCGCCGCAGCCTCAGCCCGCGCGGCCCAAACCAACTCGTCCGCTTTGACCGCCTGCTTCGCCGCGGCCGCCCTCTCCTCAGCTGCCGCAAGCACCGCCGCAGCCTCGGCCCGGGCGGCACTCACCAACTCATCAGCCTCGGCCACCCGCTTTGCCGCCGCCGCCTCCAACTCTATCGCCTGTGCGACGGCGTGTTCCTCGATCGCCTGTGCGACCGCCTGTGCGACCGCCTTTGCCGCCTCCAGCTCAATCGCCTGTGCGACCGCCTTTGCCGCCTCCAGCTCAATCGCCTGTGCGACCGCCTTTGCCGCCTCCAGCTCAATCGCCTGTGCGCCCGCCTTTGCCTTCGCGGCCGCCGTGGCTTTGGCTGTCTCAACCTCAGCCGCCACCTCCGCCTCTGCCTGAAGCACAAGCTGCGCCGTCTGCACTGCCCTGGCCTCAGCCGCCTGCGCCTCGGCCATCGCCCTCGCCGCCCGTACCTCCGCCTCGGCCGCCTCGGCCGCCTCGGCCGCCACGGCGCTCTCGATCTCGCGCTCCATCTCGCGCTGCTCCGCCTCGGCGCTCGCAATCTCGCGCTCCATCTCGCGCTGCTCCGCCGCGGCGCTCGCAATCTCGCGCTCCATCTCGCGCTGCTCCGCCGCGGCCTCGTCGTCAAGCGCCACAAATCTCGCATGCATCTCCTCGATTAGGATCGATCTCGTCAGAAGCCGCACCTCCGACTCGACCGTCGACAGAAGTCTCTCCCGTTCTGCTTCCGCTGATCGTAACAGCGCTGCAGCCTCTGCCTCCGCTGAGCGTACCAGTAGCAGCGCTGAAGCCTCTATAGACTCCGCTGAGCGTAGCAGCGCTGCAGCAGCCGGCGTCACCTCCGCACCGTCGCCCACCGTCGGCGTAACCGTCGGCGCCCTACCGCTGCCGCCAACCAGCGGAGCTCGGGGATCGAACTGAGCTTCTTGATTGCTTCTTGAGTGCCACAGCTCCTGCGCCTTGAGCTCGGGGATCGAAATGAGCTTCTTTTTCCCCTGGGAGCCCCCTTCGGGATCCATCTGGAGCTTGTCGAGCTTATCGACGAAGCTCGTTGACGAAGCGGGATCCCTCTGGAGCTTGTCGAGCACCTGCAGCTTCTCCTCGCACTTGCGCTTGATGGCGGCCTCCATGGTAAAGCGCCCATCCGGAGTAGGCCCATGCCTGAGCAGCTGCGTGTACTGGGTGCGAGCCTCTGCCCAATCTCCCGCCTCGAGATGCATGTTGGCGGCCGAGAGCAGATAGCTTGAGAGCTCCGTGGCGAGCGTCAAGGCGAGCGCCATGTCCGCATCGCCGTCCCTGCTCATCTGTGCATACCTCGCCCGCTCGTAGATGGTCTCCACATGCAGAGCAATGTACGCGCCGGCCGCCGTGGCATACGCTTCGTCAAAGAGCCGCGCTGCCGCGGCAGCGTCTCCTCGCCTGCTCGCCACATGCCCCTGGGCTGCAAGCGCCGCCGCGAGCGCTCTGGCCGACTGGGACGCAAGGGACGGCGGCGCAGCAGCATCGCTCTCGGCCATCGTCCTCGTCTCCGGCGTCGCCGGCGTCGGCGAAATCGGCAGTGGCGTGAGGGTCGTGGCGTGGAATTCGCCGCTTGCGTGGCGGTGGCGGCGTGGCGGCGGCGGCGGCATCGGGGCCGTGTGGAACGCAGGGGACGGTGCAGCCTGCCCCGATGCAGAGGGGAAGGGCAGGGCGCCGTGGTGAGCACATGCATGCATGAACGCAGGGGACGGTGCAGCCTGCCCCGATGCAGCGATACACCGTGAAGGGGACGGTGCAGCATCGGGCGACGTCGGCGTTGGCGTCAGCGTCTGCGTTAGTGTCGGCGTCAGCGTCGGCGTTGGCGTCGACGTCGGCGTGGTGATGCCGCGAGGCGGTGGCGGTGGTGCGGCGTGAAAGTGGCGATTCCGTGGCGGAGGCGACGGCATGACGGCGGCGGCCGACGGCAGCAAGCTGGCACCTTCATGCGTCACAGGCTCAGAACGGAGCGTTAACTGACCCGAAGTGGTATGGTTTGCGGCTTGATTTTCGTAGCGCTCAATCGTTTTCGCGAGCGCTTCGTGCAGCGCCAGGCACCGGGCAAGGTGCTCACGGTCGTGCACATGCACATGTACCCACGGATTACAACGAACCGCCTTGGACTCGAGGAAGTAACGGAGCGATGACATGGCCGCGCGTAGCGAGGGGCTGCCAAGACGAGAATCAACGTGCAGACGGGATAGGCGACCTTAATCAAACGTAACCATGGGTGGAGGAGAGGCGCTCGCGCTCGGACAGAATCGCGAGGATGCGCACTATGTTTCAGCCAAGAGCTCTGCATTCCTCTCAGCATCCGAGTCCATGAGGGCGTTGAAGAGCTTCACGGTCCTCCGGAAGTCTGTGATCTTGAGGGGGTCGATTGCCTCGGCGGGTGCACCATCGGTCGATTCCTCCGAATCGGAGGACTGCACGCCGCCCATGAGCGTTACCGTTGCCTCGTGCCACGTGGGTGGATTGCACGAAAGAAATGCTTCGGAATCGAGCATGCAATGCACACGCGGATGCTCTTCAACACAACGCGCAGTCCTCCGGACCCCCAAGCACGAGGCCCACAGTCACATGGACGGAGATGTCACCGACGGGGCCGTCTACGACAACACAAGTCACGAAATCAGTCACAATCGATGGTAGATATGTGTATGCTTGGCTACCATAGCGTGTGCGCGGTCCTTAGCGCTGCCCGGGGGTCTGAGGGCCGGCCCTGTGCCCAGCCGGCCTCCTGCACCATATCTTCGCAAACTTCGCTTCCGGCGCTCCTCCTCGGCAATACGGCGCTAATACGGCGCGCGGCGCTCCCGGCCGTTTTCCCACAGGGGGCTAACTTTCCTACGTAGCATATAACGTAAAGAACAACCGAACGCGCAAATTGATCATGCTACTACCATTTACTACTCGTACGATACTGTATATACGGGCTTAATACGGGCTACTTCGATCTACAGGGTACGTGGCTTAGGCGCTACAACCCTACTACGACAACTACTATGTGTATTGCCGTGCGCCATCGCATGCTATACATGCTCTAATTCATCAAACGCCAAGCCAGAATCCAACTCTTGCGCCCGGCAGACGTCTATATCCACGACCCGCCGCTGGGCTCGACCGACGACGCGCCCGTGCACATTTCCGCCCGCCTCAGCCCTCACGGTTCCCCGTCACTCGCGCCCTGGCCGCCCACACCACCTTCCTTGCGGCGGGCAGCAGCTGCAACCCACTGAGCGAATTCCGACGCACTTGGTGGCGTCCAGGTGATTTCCGAGGCGCATTCCTGCTCTTTGAGCTTTGCAGCCTCGTGCCCGACGCTCGGCCGGCGAGTTAGTCGCTCGACGGACGCCTGCTGTTCGCTGCTAAGCTTTCGACGAGACTGGTGGGCTCTGGAGCTGTCGGCCGAGTGGAGGCGAGCGATTGAACGACTTTGGCTACCATGCCACGCGACATGTTGCACGACCAGAGGGAGAGTCTGCTTAGCGACGGTGTTCCTGAACCGATCGCGGTCCGCCTGAAAACGGAGGAGTGGGAGCGTGAGTGAGCGCGACTTGCAGTCACGAGTGCAGGGTGATTCGAAATGTCCTGTCGCGCGCCTCCTTCTCCCACTTTGTGCGCGCATCGCCAAGAGGGGCATCGCGCCTGCTGTACTCTGCTGCTGGTGCTGACGCCGACTGCGAGGTGGCGGGTTGCATGTGGACTGCCGCTCAGGGAGCGGAGCTAATCAACGGAGGTGGACTCGGTGTGGAGCAAAATCGAAATCGTTGAGCTAATCGAAAGGGACTGAGTTGATAGGAGACGCGTGCCCGATTTGGGAGACACGAAAATGATTTTTTTATGAACGACATTTCGCTTCTTCGTTCGGCATGTATTTCTCAATATGAAAAAAACAGGTTCACGAAAGCTCTCGTGTCGCTACCCCTCTTGGTGGTTTGAAGGAACTTTTGAAGGTGCAGTTACTATGTTACTTTGAAGGGCGAGACGATTCCGAGTGCGAGCGGATGATTTCGAGTGCATGAGAACCGAGCCCGAGCATGTGTTAGATGGTGTGAACGAGGAGGAGGCAGCCTGTGGTGGTTATAACTTAAGGTATCCCGAAAAACAATAGAACGAGATACGCCGATGATTCAGGCCGACACATGCTGGGTGAGACTGGCCTGATTAATCGGCGGTTCGACGCTCATGTTCGACGCTATTGAGATCACTCGTTCAAAGACCTCGCTCTCAGTTCTTGCTCTCAGTTCCTGAAGCTGCCTCTCGTCCTACTACGATCAGTTCCACTCCGCGTGCGTCGCGTCGTCCACACCACATTGGAGAGCGCGGACAGATCTCTCTAATCTCTCATCTCTTCTCCTGACGAGATCAGCAAACGGAGCAGCGCCGCGAGATGGCCCGCGTCCCTCAGGTCTTTGGCGAGCGAGTGGCCCAGCCCCGCGTGCACGCGCACCGAGACGGTCGGCTGGCGTCTGCCTCTCTGCCCCAGGCCTTGGGCCGTGCACTCCAAGAATCGCTCCGAGGCCATCGCCATGGCCTCGCGCAGCAGACTCGCCTCGAGCACGTCAGAGGGTGCGTCCTCGCCGACATGCACCTCGATCACAGGCTGGATCACGGGCTGGGTGGGGGGCGTCAGCAGAGAGCAACGTCGGTGCCAGCACGCAAAGGCAGACTCGGTCGGCACGCCCGCCTCACGCGCCTCCGCCTGAAGCTCTGCGAGTGGATCATCGAAGAACATGTACGGCAAGGCCAGCGCCGCGCGATGGGTGGGGTGTACGAAGATCTGCGGACCAAATGCGAGGATGCCAGCTGCACCAACGGCAAGGCCCGCGCGGACGGCAGCATAGCCTCCCATCGATGCTCCTACGGTGAGCACCCGCACAGGCTGCAGCAGGGCGATCTCGGCCTCCAGATGCGACAGTAGAGAGTCGAAAGCGTCGGTAGTCTCGGGCTGCTGGACTGTGGGCGTACATGCGCGCAAGCCAGCTCGCATGCACACTTGCGTGCACGCTGCCCAGGCAGCGAGTGGAGTGCCTCGGGTCTTGCCTCGCAGGTACCACCGCTGTAGGGGATCTGATCGACGCCAACAGCAAAGACAACAGGTGGCGCTAATGGTTGAGAAGGAGAGGCCGAAGTGGAGTGGTCGGGCGGGACAGGTCGTAGTGGTTCAGGGTCTCGTCCGGACAGGCGTCAGGAGCAGCTGGCATCGGCAAACACACCTCGCACGAAGAGTGCCGACGCGCCGATGCGCTCGCAGACACCCACAAATTCGTACATGCCGACATGCCCCATTCCGTACGCAAGTCCGCCGAAGCTGATGATTAGCGTGCGCTCCTCGCCCAGGCTGGTGGGACCGAGACTACCTGTCCCGTCGTAGCCTGAGTAGACGCGCCTGAAGTCGTGCGCGTCGAATGCGCGTGTGGCGAGATTTCGGACTTTTTCCGCGTCTGGTGCGTGTGCATGTGCGCGTGGGTCGGGCAGCATGTCTTCTCGCAACAGGTCGAGCAGTCCGAGCCTTCGACGCAGCTCCTTGACTGAAAGAGTGGCCTCGAGCTCGCCGAGCATGGTGACAGGAGGGCGCGTGCCGTCGAAGCCGGCTGCCCGAAAGTATGCCTCGAGATCGACTCCGTCGTCGCTGGTGCTCATTTCAATCGCCTTCACTGCGCGAGAATTGCAGTCGTTGTCCTCTGAGATATTCTGAGTGCGCCATCGAAATGGACTCGTGTGAACCATGTCAATTGTATTTCCTAATGAACGGCCAGGTCATGCCAGGTCATCGCGCACCGTACTCCTCCGGAACGACGCTTTTGGAAATTCATTCTTCCGAAAGCTTAAGACGAGACAAGGAAAAAGTATAAGTTCGAAATGTTAGTCGAGGCCGTGCTTGCAGAAGGCTGATTACTAGTACATGGGTGGGAAAGTGACTCGCAGGATCTCCGTGATAAAGACCGGGACTTCCTAAGGTGGCGGTAGCCAACTCGTCAGAATCCCGCGTTCACCTCAGATTTCGCAACCTCGACGAATGCGCGGTAGATCTCCGTCCACCGCGGCAGTCATTGCGGTGCTACTCTTTCGTGGCGCCTGCGCGCTGCCATGCCGGGCTGCCCTACCGACCTCACGGCGAACAGCGGTACGTCCAAGAATGAGTGGCGAGCCGGAGGGAAAGCCCGCGACACTGACGTTAGTGAGGCACGGGCAAAGTGAGTGGAACCTGGCCAACCGTTTCACGGGCTGGGTCGATGTTGACTTGACGGCGCGCGGCATCGCAGAGGCGCGTGAGGCCGGTCGCGCTCTCAAGGCCGATGGCGCACAGTTCGACCTGGTGGTCACGTCGAGTCTGCGCCGTGCTGTGCGCACCTCGTGCCTCTTGCTGTCCGGTGTCTCCACTTGTTGGGTGCCCATGCTGAAGGACGTGCGGCTCAACGAGCAGCATTCTGGCGCGATGACCGGCCGAAACAAGGTCGAGCTTGCCAACGAATACGGACAAGAGTTGGTGATGCAGTGGCGGCGTGGCTTTGATGTACCGCCGCCGCCCATCTCGATCAAAGCTCCGCTGCAACGCACCATTTGCGAGGACGAGCGGTACCGGCGCCAGCAGGCAAGCAGCAGCGGTGCGAGCGGCGGACCGAGCTACGACGTGCTCGTGCCCAATGGCGAGTCCTTCCGCGACTGCCTGGAGCGCGTGAGGGCCGTGTGGGAAGATACGCTGCGACCCTCGCTCCATGCCGGCAAGAATGTCCTGGTGGTCTCGCATGGCAACACGCTGCGCGCGCTGATCAAGCTGGTCGATGGAGTGGGCGATGGCGACGCTTTTCACCTCGACATGCCGACCGCCTGCCCGCTGGTCTATCAGTTGGACGCGCATGGCATCGTCCAAGGCGGCCCGCATGGGACTTGGGGCGATTCTAGCGTCCGACGTAACGGCCGTTTCTTATACGATGATGAACGCGTGGTGCAAGCGCAGCAGATGATGCGGTCACAGGTGCTGCGCAACATTGCTGTCTCGACCATCACCTCGTCCAACTCGTCCAGCTCGATTTCGATCTGCGACGCCTGGTCGGAGGACGGCGTCTCTTCCACACGCGTCGCGGTGGGCGAGGCTGGGGAGGATTTCAACGTTCGCACTTTGGGAAAACCCGAGCGCCAACCGGTCGCGCAGGCGGAGGAGGGCTTCCAGGCTATCTTTGGCGAGGACATCGTCAAGTCGGGCCCGGGCCTGGAGGCGCAGCTCACGCCGGCGACGCCGGCGACGCTGGAGGCGCCCTCATACGTGCCGTTCGCGGGCCGTGAGAGCGATGCACTCTCGTCCGAGCTGTCAGCGCAGGCAAGCCTCGAGCTTGCCAACTTTGCATACCAGATTACTGGAGATCCACAGAAGAGATGGGATGACAGGAGGCTTATCGGAGATTACCGGAGACTTGGTGGGGCGGGGGGGCTAAAGCTGCGGCAGCGCCAGCAGGCTGCGCAGGACACCTCGGCACCGCCACGCGAGCGCGAGCCACGCTGCAGCCTCATCCTCCTCCGGCACGGGTACTCGGAGTGGAACGAGGCGAATCTGTTCACAGGATGGGCCGATCCTCCGCTGACGAGCCGCGGCCGAGATGAGGCGCGCCTGGCAGGGTCCCTTTTGCGAGCGGCTGGGATTGGGCGCATCGAGCGCGTCTACTCGTCTCTGCACGAGCGTGCGATCAAGACTGCTTGGCTACTCCTCGATGAGATGGAGCTGCAGTGGGTGCTCCTGATTGCCTCTGATGGCCTCTGGTTGTGCTCCTTGATGAGATGGAGTTGCAGTAGGGCCTCTCTGAGTGCCTCCGATTGCCACTGATAGCCACTGATTGCGTCCCTCATCAGGTGGGTGCCACTCTCGTACACGTGGCGGCTCAACGAGCGCCACTACGGCGCGCTCACCGGCCGCAACAAGCGCGACTGCTCGCAGGAGTATGGGCTGGCGCAGGTGCAGCGCTGGCGGCGGTCGGTGAATGAGCCGCCGCCTCCGATGGACGCAGGGGCAGCAGCGGCCTTGCTTGACGAGCGCGCGTACCGCGACGTGCCAAAGCCACTCGCAGAGTCGTTGGACCAGTGCGCGGAGCGGCTGCGGCCGTTTTTGGAAGTGGAGCTGACCGCGGCCATGCGCAAGGCCGTGGACGAGTGTGGCTTCGTTGCCGAGCAGGAGGGGCTGCCGGTCGAGGTGCCGACGTTTGTAGTCTCGGCGAGTGAGAATGTGCTGCGCGCGCTTGTGCGCGAGCTGGAAGAGCTGAGCGACGACGAGACACCGCTGATCGACGTTCCGCACGCGACGCCGCTCGTGTACCGTCTCGACTCGGCGCTGCGGCCCCTACCCTCCGCGCTTGCGAAGAGTCCACTGCGGAAGGGTTGGTACATGGCCGACCCCGAACGCATCGCCGCCTCGCAGAAGAGTATCCGGGAGGAAGTCGATTGCCGGTTGAATGATGTGCCATGCAAAGTGGATGAGGAGGACGAGGAGACGTGCTTCGTCAACAGTGCTGCGTCAACAGAGTGGGCCTGCGGTTTGTAGAACGGTTTGTAGCGTAGTGGCGGTGTGAGCGCGTCGTGGCGGTGTGAGCGCGTCAAACCGCGAATTTGCGAATGGCACTGGACTTGCACGTACGTTCGATGACGTCGCAGCGGCAACGCCGAGACGGCTGCGCTCCGGCGTTGGAGTTAGAAAAAGTACCATACTCTAGCATGACCAGTAGTCAGTACCGTAGCGGGATCGCGAGGTCCGGTACCGCAGCAGGAGAGCAGGTACAGCCCCATATTACAGTATGGCATGCGCCGATGCAGCTACCGAGTACCGTACCGCCGACTTGACGGGAGTCTAAGTGAATGCCGTACGCCATCGCATGCTACATGCTCTAATCACTGACCCGGTTCGCACTAAACGCCAAGCCAGAATCCTAACTCTTGCGCCCGGCAGACGTCTATTTCCACGACCCGCCGCTGGGCTCGACCGACGACGCGCCCGTGCACATTTCCGCCCGCCTCAGCCCTCACGGTTCCCCGTCACTCGCGCCCTGGCCGCCCACACCACCTTCCTTGCGGCGGGCAGCAGCTGCAACCCACTGAGCGAATTCCGACGCACTTGGTGGCGTCCAGGTGATTTCCGAGGCGCATTCCTGCTCTTTGAGCTCTGCGGCCTCGTGCCCGACGCTCGGTCGGCGAGTCAGTCGCTCGACGGACGCCTGCTGTTCGCTGCTGATCTTTCGATGAGACTGGTGGGCTCCGGAGCTGTCGGCCGAGTGGAGGCGAGCGATTGAACGACTTTGGCTACCGTGCCACGCGACATGTTGCACGACCAGAGGGAGAGTCTGCTTAGCGACGGTGTTCCTGAACCGATCGCGGTCCGCCTGAAAACGGAGGAGTGGGAGCGTGAGTGTGCGCGTGCGTCGCGCAGTGCAGGGTCATTCGAAACGCCCTGTCGCGCGTCTCCTTCTCCCACTTTGTGCGCGAATCGCCAAGAGGGGCATCGCGCCTGCTGTACCCTGCTGCTGGTGCTGACGCCGACTTCGAGGTGACGGGTTGCATGTGGACGGACTACTGCTCAGGATACGGGGTTGATCTCATTGATGCGGGACTCCAGACTTTAGCGTTAATAGGAGACGCGTTGCCCGATTTAGATGCCCGTTTTAGTGGGGTAATTTTCGCTTCGGGGAGCTTTTTTCGGCATGTATTTCTCATAATTTGAAAAAACTGGGTGAGACTGCCCTGATTCATCGGCGGATTGGCTCTTTTGAGCGGGCGGCGCTTTTGAGATCACTCGTTCAAACTACACTAAGTCCTCGCTCTCAGTCAGTCAGCTCTCAGTTCTCGATTCCTAAACCCTATCGCTATCCATTTGATCATGTATCCGTCTTTTATCGCGTCCTATGGGCGAAGTCCATGCGCCTTGCGCCACGCCACAATGATGTTGAAACCCCATATAGGGAAACTACCTGACGTGAGTCCTTGATACCCTCCGCCCAAGGTCAAAATCTCGCGCAGCGCGCGCACGCGCTGTGCGCGTCTATGTGTAGACGACGCCGTACCGTAAAACTAAATCGTACCCCCGGCGACTGAGGGAACAACATAGTCCTATCGAGACCCGGTAGGACCTCTTCCTTTGCCCGCTTTCCGCACGGCTACCCTCTCTCGTCCATATCGGACGGACGCACAGTGCACCCTTAGTTTGGGGATCCACCGCAACAAGTATCTTCGGATAGACCGGTAGATATCACCGGCAGGATTGTCCTCAGCCTCCCATGCAGCATGCACCACACAGGCTCCCCTCCACAAGGGCCCTCTCGCTCCAGGGTGCCAGCGCGCCTCTGCAAGCGCCAGCTCAGAGCGTGTGCGTCATCACCGCCTCGATGCGGCGCGGCTTCTTCGCCGGCGCAGCGAGCGTGTCTGAGGACGGCGGTGCCGCCTCGGTGGTGGCGCACTCGACCTGACGAAACTCGGCAGTGCCCGCGGACGGCTCCACGGACTCGTCCACCTCGTCCACCTCCGCCGCCGCCGCTGCAGATGCGGCCGGCGCCGGCGGCAGCAAGGGCGGCGCGAGTGACGACGAGTCCACGCCATCGAGCGTGTGCGTCATGATGGCCTGCACGCGGCGCGCCTTCTTGAGTGGTGGTTCGGCCGAGGCAGCCTCCGTGCCATCGGCAGCCGCCTCGCGGGCGCGCACACCCGTGGCGGCTGGCTCGGCGGCAGTGCCGTCGGGCACGAGGCCGCCCGCGCCTGGCGCGGGGGCCGAAGCATCTGCGGCGGCGGTGGCGGCGGCAGCCTCCAGTTTCACAGCCTCTAATTTCACCGCAGGTGCCGGCATCGCGTCGGCGGTCGCGAGAGGCGTGGAGGCAGCAGCTGGCGCCGGTGAGGGGCCGGGAGCGGGACCGGGGGTCGCCATTGCCACTGCTGCCGCTTGCTTGGCGATTGGCGCCGTCTTGGGCAGCATGTGGCCTGGGTAGCGGTCGCGGGCGAGCGGCTTGCCGAGCGCTCGCGGTTTGAAGCGCACGATAGTGCAATAGCCGTCCATCGAGGAGGCGAGGAGGCCGTGGCCGTCGGGGAACCACGCGAGATCGGTGAGCGGCGCGTAGTGCGTGTGGCTCGCTATCAACACAGGCTCACGCGCCATTGAGTCGTACACGACGATCGAGTCGAGCGTGGCCACCGCCCAGAGCATACGGTATGGCAAAGCACGCATCCAGCCGACGCCTGCACCGCCATCTCCGCTCAGTACGGCGCTCACGCCCCCGCCATTCGTGTCCGCTGCGGCACCTGCCGAGGCGACGTTGCTCGGGGGCGCGGCGTTGGCAGCGGCGCCGTTGGCTGCGGCGGCGCCTACGGCGTTGGCGTCGGCAGCATGCTCAAAGAGGACGGGGCAGCAGCGTACGGCGATCACGGCCTTGTCGGGCGAGGGCAGGTGCGCGCACGGCGCGGAGTTGCTGAGCGCGAGGCTCGCGCGTGAGAAGACGTAGGTCGTCGGGCGCGCCGCTGCCGCCACCCCCCCCTCAAAGTACTGGCCGCTCGGAATGAGTAAGAAGGCACCATCTGGCGACCAGGAGAGGCGCCGGTAAAAGGAACCGGTCTCGTCGCAGAAGAGGTCGGTGGGCTTGGGCGGCTTGACCTTGGTCGGCTTGAGCGGTGCGGCCACCTCGGCGGAGGCGGCGGGCGCGAGGGCAGTGGAGCATGAGGATGTTGCTTCCGTGGGCGCAGGCGCCGCAACTGCTGCCGGCGACGACTTTGCCGCAGCGTCGCAGAAGGCGTCCTCCGCGGCGGCACCATCGGTGGACTCGACGCTCGCCTTGAGCGCGCCGTCATCCTTGGCGCCCGCCACCGACGGCGCCTTTGCGCTGCCAGCGGCCGCCGCGGGCAGCGCCGATTGCGTGCGCTTGGCGAGGATCGTGTGGGGGCAGAAGGACGCCACATCCCCCTTGGTGGCCACGGCGGCCGTCGCCTCGTCGTCGGCCGCCTCGTCCTTGGCTGCGCCCTTCTTCTTGCCCTTCTTGATGGCGGGGAGCTGCGCCCGCTCGCTCGCGTACACGTGCGCGGTGCGGTCTTGCGAAATCGACACGATGAACTCGTCCGCCGGGTCCCACGCCACACCCTGCACGTACCCAGTGTGTCCGCCGTTGTGCTCTGTTATTGTCTGCTGCGCCTTGCCCTTGCCCACGTTCCACACGATGCTCGTGCCGTCGACGCATCCCGAAAAGAGCGCATCGGCGCGCGGCGACCACGCGAGGTCGTACACGTCCGCGCAGTGCCCGCGCAGCATACAAACTATCGACCATTCCTTTTGCTGTTGCTGCAATGACGCCGCCGCCGGTTCGCCGAAGGCGGGAGCGCCGCGCACGCCGCGCTCGCGCTCGCGCCAGAGGACGATGACGCTGTCGTCGCCAGCGGACGCGAGCGTCACGCCGAGTGGGCAGAAGCGCACCACGTTCACCGTCTTCGAGTGGTGCTCGAGCGACTGTACGAAGTTGATGAGCATGGAGTCGCCTTTGCGCGGGAGGCGCCAGAGGCGCACCTCATTGTCGTTCCCCGCGGTAGCGATGAGCGACGTCGTGGGCGACACGTCCACGGACTGGATGGGCTCGCGCGCGTGCCACGCGATCTGCGGCACGTCGACGAGCACCGAGGAGGCATGAATCATTGCTGCCACACTGTTTTGGCGCGAATATCAAATCTACTCGCGAATTGCGCAGTGCGTGCACTCACCGCACAAATGCGGAGTCTCGGATCGGAAACGGACACATTATTTGGCTGAACGAGAGAGTGGATTTCACACCTTCTCTTCCGAAAATGTCTATTCACAGTATGGTCGATGGCGAAGATGGGGTCGCGCTGTCCGACGACCTCATTTTCGATCCGCAGAGTGAGATCGACCGCCTCATGGCACACACGGCCTCATCAACCATCGAGCTGCGTCTCGAGAGGCTCGAAAGAGTTCCTGGTGTTCGTGCCGTGCTCTGTCTGGACGAGCAAAGTGGTGGAATCATTTATAAGTGCCCAGAGTCCTTTTCGGATTTCGAGGCCGCTCGGCACGCACTGCCGCTGCTCGAGCTATCACGGCGCTTCCGATCAACCGTCGCCAGCCTCTTGCCTAACGACGACGGACCTGTGCTGCTCAGCGTGCGCACACGACACACTGAGTACGTGCTATGCCCCGATGCGCTGCACAAGATGGCCGTGTGCGTGGTTCAGGGCCTCACTCCAGACGCTGGAGAAGACGCCGTCACCGCACTTGCGCTACGGCAGCTGCGCATCTGGGAGCGTACGCGCATTGGGGCGAGCGACCAGACGATTGATTGGCTTTTTGGCAACGCGGACGAGTGATACTGTGATAGTACTCAATAGGGACCTACTTTTAACTTTAGAAAAACCTAACTTTACCAGCCCCGCGGCATGTCACTCTGATCTCAGTCTGTTCTGTGGAGTTCTGATCCAGTCCAGCACGGCTGCAGGCCGTTCAATTGGAAATCTTCTTGTATGTGTGCTGAATATAAACTATAAACGAATACCGCCGTACGGTCAACTAGTACGCTAGGTGAGGACAACGTAGAGCTAAACACGGTCAGGCTACAGTCCCACGCGGCGGCGCGAGGCCGCCACGTACTCTCTAGTCGCCTGCCGCTGGGCGTCGCGCTCGTTCAGCTCCGAAGCCTCCTGTGAAGCCCTGCCTGAAGCCTGACGGGCGACACGACCAGAATCTACAAGGCCGAACCTCTCCGGGTACAAGTAGCCCGTCGGCACGGTCTTGAGCGGGTAGCCGCGATGGAGCAGGTGGCCTTCGAAGCCCAGGGCAGAGCCAGGGTAGAGACCATGCTCGGCGACCTGGGCGGCCTGTGCCATGGCGGCGACCTCTTCAACGGTCGCAGTTGGCGGCAGCTCCTCGAGATGCGTCTGCAGCTCGAGAGCGATCTGACGAACCTCGTGCAACGCAACATGCAGCCGCTCGGCCGAACCGCTCTCGCCGCCGCCGCCGCTCTCGCCGCCGCCGCCGCTCTCGCCGCCGCCGCCTCGCTCACGACTGCCGCCTCGCTTGCCGCCGCCGCTCTCGCCGCCGCCGCCTCGCTCGCGGCTGCCGCCTCGCTCGCCGTGCGCCGGCTTGGAGCGCGCACGCGCCACTTTCCTCGAGGGCGCCGGGCTGGGCGCAGGGCTCTCCCTCGTTGGAGAGGGGCTCTCTCGGTGGACGCGATCCCACAGGCTGCTGATTAGATCCTCACGCTCCTTCTGCGCAGCTGCAACACGTGCGTCCTCGAGCTGCTTGGGCGTCTTCTGCCCTGGCAGCCGTTGCCCTTTGGGCATCGGCTTGCGCTTGAGCGTCTCGGGCAGCACGCCTGTGCGCAGGTAAAAGTGCGCCGCACCGTACTTGGGATCGGTGCCGATGCGCTGCTGGTGTTCAAGGAGGGCGCGACGGTCGCGTCCGATGTCGCCAGCGGCGGACGTGTCCCCCCGCGGCCCGCGACTGAGGTGGGGGCTGGCAGACGAGGGGCGGCCAGAGAGTCCGAGGAGGATGGTGGGTCGGCCGCTTGGCGCCGATGGCGGCCGCATCGGCGTTGGCGGGGCCGCTGGCGAGGCCGCTGACGCATCCACGTCGTCCGGCGCGTCGTCCTCGTGCGTGCTCTCATCGGCATCAGACGCGCCCTCGTCTGGTGCAGGCACAGCGAACTGCGCGAGGGGTGCAGCCCACGCGTTCGGCACGAGCGGCTGCGACATGCTCCGGAGCATGACCCGGTTGAGCGTCGTGGCTTGACTGCGGAGCTGCTCCACGGCCGCAAAGCAAGGATGATGCGGCCCGGGCGGAAGCAGCTGCGCGCGGGCCCCCGCAGAACTCGGCCGCGGTTGATGTCGAGCCGCGGCTGCTGGGACCTGGGTTCTCAAAGCGCTCTGACTGCTGCTCGCGGCCAGAGCCACGTCCGACCTCGTGAGCTGCCACAGGGCCACCGGCGACGCAGCCACCATTTTGACGTTAGGAGTCATGAGCTGAACCGTGCCGCACTGCTGGTTGAGGAGCCGATGGCGCTCTGGGACGAGCCGGGGCGGGCTCGGCCTGCTCCCGACCGCCATTGTTGTGAATGGAGAAACCGTGGAAACTGCCGGTGCTTGAAAAAAGCTAAAAGGGGCCCCCGGGGTCTCCTGCGGAGGCGGGGGGGGCAAGGGGCGCGCGTATTGCGCGGAGCGCCCCCCACCTGAAAAAAGGGACGGAGCCCCCACCTGAAAAAAATTAGGAAAATGAAAAGCGTCGGAGATCCGCACATCCGCTCCTCGAAAACGTCGGGTCAGCTCAGAACAACTGGTGAAGCTCGCCGCCGAGAACATGCCACGGCACCTCTTGAAAGGACATGTCAGACATGTATCACGTTTGGGCACGCACCCGTGGACCCGAGGCGCGTTACATCTTACAACCCCGGCACCTATTGATTGACCCCTTTAAGCACAGGCTCTGATGCCGGCGTGGTGGCCGTCGCGAGCGCCGCTGTCGCCAGCCGCGCCGCCTGGCGGAGCATCGTCACGATGGCCTCCGGGCGGCCGACGCCCGCCTCGAGCGCCACCTTGCGATCAGCCGCCTCGCGCAGCAGCACGTCGCAGCTCTCCCTGGCGACCAGATGCCAGACCGTCGTCGACGCCGTCTGGCCGATTCGGGCGACGCGCGCGGCCGCTTGCTCCTCGAGGAGCGCCGAGTTGAGCACGTCGACGAACACGACGTGCTGTGCGCACGTGAGCGTCAGGCCGGCAGCGCTCTGGCCTGCATCCAGGAGCATCACACGGCATCGGGCGTCGTCAGATAAGTCATCGGGCGTCATCAGAAGTCATCAGAAGTCATCACACCTGCATCCAGGAGCATCACACGGCATCGGGCGTCGTCAGATAAGTCATCGGGCGTCATCAGAAGTCATCAGAAGTCATCACACCTGCATCCAGGAGCATCACACGGCATCGGGCGTCCGTCCGAAAGGTATCGACGGGCTCGGCGAGGGTGGCGCCCGCGACGGCGCCCGCGACGGCGCCTGCCGCCGCGCTCGCCTTCTTCCACTCGGGGCGCCACCACGAGTCCTCCTTGAGTGAGATGGTGCCGATGGCTGCGCGCTGTAGCACGTGGCCGATGAGCGGGAGCGCGTCGGGGAAGCGTGTGAACACGACCGCCTTCTCGGCGGGAGGGAGCTCGTCGCGCAGCAGCCGAACGAGCGCACGCAGCTTGCTGCTGCCGGCTTCGAGCCCAGGCCATTCACACCTCGCACTCGCCTTCACAGCCTCGAGCCCAGGCCATTCACAGCTCGCATCGTGAGAGGAGCTCGCGCCGTCTTGGGCGTGCTCGGCGCCGTACTGGGCGTGCTCTGCCTCGGCCAGCGCACGCACCTGTGGGGAAGTGAGAACGTCGTAGTGAGCACATGCATGCCGGGCGGGGGCAGGTGGCTCAGCGCACACACGCGGTCGAGGCGTCGTGGTGAGCACATGCATGCTGGGCGGGGGCAGGTGGCCCAGCGCACACACCCGGTCGAAGCGTCGCTTGGTAGCGTCCGTGTGCGCCGCGAGTCGTCGACGCGACTCCTCATTCCGCTGCTCGCGCTCGTGCGCGTCGCGGGCGAGCGCGGCGCGCTTCTCGGCACCTGTGGGGAAGTGAGAGCGTCGTGGTGAGCACATGCATGCTGGGCGGGAGCGCATCGCGGGCGAGCGCGGCGTGCTTCTCGGCACCGATCGTGCGAAGATGCCGACGGAGCTCTGCCGGTGCGCAGCTCAGCGCCATCCACGGCGGTGCGGCGCGCCGCCCGAGGCGAGCTCGCTCCTGCGCCGCACGTAGCCACCCGAGGATGAGCTGCTGGTCGGCGGCGGCGCTCGCGACGGCGCTCTCTCGAAGGCTGTCAGGTACCCTCTCGCCGAGCAGGTGGAAGACGAGGCGGGAAGGGAGCGGTGCCTCCCATCCCGACCACTCTCGAGATTGCATCTCGGCGAGGCTGTGCGGCCCGAGGAGCTTCTCGGCTGCCTCGCGCACGGCCTGTCAATAGTCGGCCACGCCTTGCGTCTCAGAGGCAATCAAAGGCAATCAGATGGGATCAGAGGCAATCAGAGGCTATCAGAGGCAATCGGAGGCAATCAGAGGCAATCAGAGGCAATCAGATGGGATCAGAGGCAATCAGAGGCCATTAAAGGCCATCAGAGGTCATCCGCGCGCCTGCTTCTCCCGGTACAGGTCGCTCAGCACGGCGCCCAGCGCGTACAAGAAGCGTGTCGCGCGCCCGCCCGACGGGTTCGCAAGGATGCGGATCGCCACGTCATCCACCCGCCACATCTCCGAGATGCCCTGCTTGTACTTCGTCAGCTCCTCGTCTGTCAGTCGCTCCTGATGAGGGAGGTCATCAGAGGTCATCAGCATCCATCAGGTGCAATCAGGGGGACCATCAGGGGACCATCAGGGGGACCATCAGAGGCCATCAGAGGTCGGGTCTCCCCCTCCCGCCATCAGAGGCCATCAGCGGCCATCAGAGGCCATCAGAGGCCATCAGAGGTCGGGTCTCCCCCTCCCGCCAGACGCCAGATCGAACCAGATCGAACCTCGGTCATTCGAGACGAGAGCCCTGATGAGGGAGGCAATCAATTACGCCATCAGACGCAATCAGAACGAACCTTGGTCATTCGAAACGAGAGTAGCGGCGCCACGTCAGCCCAGCGCGTGCGCTCGCTCAACGGCTCCAACGGCTGCCCGCAGTACGACCACGCATCCCAGCAGGGGAGGCCGTCGTCGTCGTCGTCGTCGTCTCGCTCGCTGCTGCTGCTGAGTCGAGAGCTGGCGCCGCCCGTGGTGCCCACCACGGCGCCACCCGCGGTGCCCACCACAGCGCCACCCACAGCGCCACTCGTGGTGTCCACTACGGCGCCACCCACGGTGCCCACCACAGCGCCACTCGTGGTGCCCACCACAGCACCACTCGTGGTGCCCACCACAGCACCACTCGTGGTGCCCACCACAGCACCACTCGTGGTGCCCACCACAGCGTCCGGATCCCACAGCCGCAAAAAGTGCGTCAGGATGCGCCGTACGCCATCCGAATTATCCGTCGACGTCGCCCACTCGGCCCACTCGCTCCGCCAGCCCGAGCTCGCGGCGCCAACGGCCGGCTGCGGGCTCGGCTCGGGGCAGAGGGTGAGGTGGCGGAGCACCTGTGGGGAAGTGGGAGCGTCGTGGTGAGCACGTGCATGCTGGGCGGGGGCAGAGGGCGAGGTGGCGGAGTACCACATCGATGGCGCGATTCGTCAGGGCTCGTCTGGCCTCGATGGCCGCGTCCACGTGTGCCGTGCTGCCAAGCTCGATCGCCCGCCGTCCCCCCCACGCCCGTTCGAGGGCGGGCGGCGAGACTGGCTGCGTAGCTCCATCTGCCGAGCTCGAGAGCACGATGGGAGCTCCGATCTCGGAGATGGGAGGTACGATCTCGGAGATGGGAGGTCCGATCTCGGAGATGGGAGCTCGTATCTCGGAGATGGGATCTCGGATCTCGGAGATGGGAGGTCCGATCTCGGAGATGGGAGCTCGGATCTCGGAGATGGGAGCTCGGATCTGGGAGCTCGAGAGCACGATGGGAGGTCCGTAGTAGCCGCGCTGCCCGACGAATGCAAGCGCCACCAGCTGCTGGAGCACGACGAGATCCGCCAGCTGCAGCTCGCCCAGCGCGAATGCATGCGTCTCGACCAGGGTGCGCAACCGACCGGCCTCCTTCTCCGCCTCCCAGCGTGCCGCGGAGAGCATCGCGGGCCAGAGCGGCGCGCTGCCCGCGCCCTGCCACACCTGAGACAAGAAATGGACAACATATGCCACGGCTCTCTCAGAAAAGTCATCAGAGGTCATCAGAGGTCATCAGAAGTCATCAGAGGTCATCAGAGGTCGTCAGAGGTCATCACACCTGGGGCAGCCTATGTAACGGCTCCTCATACCCGTCATCAGAAGTCATCAGAAGTCATCAGAGGTCATCAGAGGTCATCACACCTGGGGCAGCCTATGTAACGGCTCCTCATACCCACGCCGGCAGCGCTCAAGGGCCTTGCCCGGCCGGTCGTCGGTCAGCGCGCCTACCAGCTCAGCAGGCATGCCTTTGGAGGCGGAGGAGTCGACGCGCCCGATACAGCGCCCTCGAGCCGTCGACGCGCCCGATACAGCGCCCGAGCCCCCCTGGCTGCCGCCGCCAGTACCGCCGCCGCCAGCGCTCTTGCCACCGTGCTGACTCTCGGCGGCACGCTTCGACTTCAAGCCCCACGATGCCCAGAGGCTCGGCGCGAGGAGCGAGCGCTGCACCTGTGGGGAGAGGGGAGCGGGCGCCATCGTGAGCACGTGCATGCAGATGCCCAGAGGCTCGGCGCGAGGAGCGAGCGCTGCACCGAGTCGATCAGGATCATCTGGCGCTCACGGCCGTAGCCTACCACAACGTCGGCCGTGCACGCGTCAGCGGCCGCGTGCCCATCTTCACAGGCCGCGTGCACATCTTCACAGGCCGCGTGCCCATCTTCACAGCCCGCGTCTTCGGCCGACCCCAGCGCCGTCCCCTGCGCCGTCCCCTGCGCATGGCGCAGCGCGGCGGGCAGCACGAAGTCCGCATGGAGGACCTTTTCGGCCATCGTGAGGTCGAACTCGAATCTTCGCACGCGCTGTGGAGGGATTCGTAACCGGAGCTTCGCCTTGGTACGACGCAGGAAGATGGGGCGGAGCGTCGCGCGGAGGGTGTCGAGTGCGCTCACGTCGCCGCGCTGCCACGCTGAGGCTGCCGCGTGCCAGGTGCTTGCGAGAGGCCCGCGCTCGCCTGCCATCGGGTGCACTCGGGAACCATCAGAGGCCATGTGAGGATCATCAGGTGCCAGCAGATGCCATCAGGGGCCATCAGGGGCCATCAGGTGCAATCAGGTGCAATCAGGTGTCATCAGGTGCCATCAGGTGCCCTCAGGTGAAATCAGGTGCCATCAGAGGGTCGTGCTCGCCACGGCGCTTGCCTCCTTCGAGGAAGTGGAGAAGTTGGAAGAGGTCGCCCAGCCGCTCGTGCTCCATCGGCGTGCCTGTGGGGAAGTGAGAGCGTCGTGGTGAGCACATACATGCTGTTGGACGAGGTCGCCCAGCCGCTCGTGCTCCATCGGCGTGCCTGACACCGTCCAGCGATGCGTCGCTGCCACGAGGCGCACCGTCTTGCCGGCCGCGTACGAGCCAGGCGCCTTCTGCACCTCGTCGAGGATCACGCGCCAAAAGTGCAGGTACTTGAGCGGCGACGGGCGCGTATCGTCGTCCGTCGCGCGCACACGCAGGTTGAGGCTGCTGCGCTTCTCCTTGACACTCTCGAAGCTTTGCTGGAGCGGTCGCAGCTCGCGCATCAGCACGTCGTAGCTGGCGAGCACGACGTCCGCGCCGGCGAGGCGGGCCACCTCGGCCATCACAGCCTCGTGCGTCGCCCCTTCGGGCCGGCCGCGGAAGTGCACGAGGCGCAGCGCAGGCGCGTGGAGGCGCAGCTCGCGCGCCCACTGCTGCTCGATGGCCGCCGTGCATGCGATGAGTGTGCTGCCGCACGGGAGGACGAGCCCCTGGGGGGCAAGGCTGCATTCGGCCGGCCGCCACGAGTTCGCCGCCACGAGCGCCGCACACATGACCGTCTTGCCCACGCCCTGCTCGTCTGCGAGGATCCCGCCCTTGAGCGCACCCGCGCGCTCACAATCGAGCATGAAGGTCAAGGCTTGGCGCTGGAAGTCGAAGAGCGTGCTCGCGATGGCTGCGGGTTGCGGCGCCTCGGCGAGATCAGCACCCACGTTGAGCGCGTCTAAGAAATCGGTCGGTAGTTTGGGCATGGACATGGCGCGTCGAGTGTGTGAACGTTAACACGACAGACGCGACAACCGGTGCTACCGGTACGGCACTGTTTTTCGAAACAACACCGACACCGACCGCGGTGTGACCTGTGGGGAACATAGGAATTCCAAATCGACAACGCCTATCGTAAGGAATTCCTACCGAGTACCGTAAACCGTAGGTACCACGACCACCCCCACATGCCCTCAGGGTCAGGCTCAGTCGCCCTCACCCAACAATTTGCGCCTGCACCACGTCCTGCTCGGCCGCGTTCGCGGCAAGAGCCGCCCAACGACACGAGGAATTGCAAATCTTGATTACTTGATATGGCAAATAATCTCTCGTCAAGTTATGAGTCAAGAGTCAAGAGCTGTTGATCTACTGGTCAAGCTGCAGGAGGCGGCCCTCGAAAGCCAGCTCGAGAGCCTGCAGTGCCGGTCCGACGTGGCAGATTGTGCCACATGATGCCCTGCTCCGTCACTGAGGGCACAAGCACCTCGCCGGCCCGGAGCTCGCGATTTGGCGAAGTCGAGCCCGGCAGCGCAGGCCACTTGATCTGCGCCGCCGCCGCGCTCGCGGCGGCTCTCGCGGCGGCGCTCGTGGCGGAGAGGTACGGAGAGCCCAAGGCATACGCCGCCTGTGGGGAAAAGGCGCCGAGGTGAGCACTTGCATGCTGCCCTTGAGAGCCCAAGGCATACGCCGCCTCCACCCGCCGTTCGCGTGCGTCGCCGACGCCGTGTAGGTCACTGTGTAGGTGCATGTGTACTAGGCTGCCCGAGGACTTGGGGCGTGTGGCTTGGCGCAGCATGCGCAGCTCTACGTGCGATGAGGAAGGGCGTCCGGCGCTCGTGGCAGCGCTCGAGCGACGCACAGGGAGGGCGGCCGCCTCCATCGGCAGGGCGGTCGCGTCGGACACATTGTTCTCCTGGGAAGCGCCCTGATGGTGATCAGGGCCCTGAAATTTCGCCGCGAGCAACGGACGCACTCGTGCCTGGCACTGCGGCCACTGAGGCCGTTGGCTATCTTGATACGCGATCTCGTACGCACGGCGTGCCTCGCGGGTGGCAGCCTCCGCCGTCGCAGCTCGTCGTAGCGCCGTGAACGAGTGCACCTCGGCCTCCGTGAGGGACTTGCGAAGGACGCTGATGGTCGCGCGCAGTTCTGATTGGAACGCCATGTAGACCAGGACAGGGGTCAGACCAGTGCCGCCTGCGCCGCCTGCGCTGCCGGCGCCGCCTGCGCCGCCGGACGCACTGCCTGCTGCAAGTTCGCGCGCGGCCGCTTGGATCGCGAGGTTCTGCTCGTGAACCAGCTGCTCGCGCGCGGCGGCCACCGCCTGCGTTACCGCCACCTCCTGCGCTCGTGCCGCCTGTTCGGCTGCCTCCGTGGCCTGCGCCTGCAGCAGCGCGCTCTTGGCACCTACCATCCACTTGGAAGAGAGCGCCGCCTGCATCGCAATCGCTGCCACCGCGCTCTCGACCGCGGCCTTCTTATCGAGCGCAGCCACCTCTTGCTCAATGGCGACCGCCTTTGCGACGGCCGCCTCCTGCTCCACTGCCGCCTGCCACCGATGATCCTCGATTGCCTTCACGTGCTCCGCTTCCAAGGCGACGTGGGCCGCCTCCGCCGCCGCCTTCGTCTCCGCCACTTCGGCCATCGCCGCCACCTTTGTCGCCTCCAACTCCGCCGCCGCTGTCGCCTCAACAGCTGAAAGCCGCTCCGCCGCTGTCGCCTCAACAGCCGATAGCCGCTCCGCCGCCACTGCTGCAGCGACGCGTTTCTCTTCCTCGGCGCACGCCATGGCCTCTTCGAGTGCCCTAGCGGCCTCCGCTTTGGTCGCCTCGAGCTCGGCGGCGGCAACCGCCATCGCTGCAGCCTTTTGCGCTGCCGCCTCCTCCATCGCCGCCTCGAGGTTGGCTGCCGCGATCGCCATGGCCGCGGCCATCTGCGCGGCGGCCTCCTCGGCTGCCTCCTCGGCTGCAGCCTCCAGCGCGGCTTCCAAAGCGAGGGCTGCCTCTTCGCGTGTAGCGGAAACCGCCTGCGTCACCGCCGCCTCCTGCGCCTTCAGCGCTGCCTCAGCCGCTTCCGCTGCCTCCTCAGCGAAACGTGATTCGCGCGCTGCTGCCGTCCACGTGTTGGCCAGCTTTGCGCGCGCGACCATCGCGGCGACGGCGGCGCTGACAGCAGCATGCTGCTCTGCTTTATGCTTGACTGCCTTCACGATACCAACCGTGTTCGAGCGACTCCGCTCTTTGACCCGCGTGGTGCTCACGGCTGCCTCCACCGCTGCCCTCTGCTCGCTCGCAGCCTTTTCGCTCGCCGCGGCGAGCGCTGCGGCCGCTGCGGCGAGCGCTGAAGCCATCGCCTGCTCGTGCGCAGCTTGCGCCTCCGCAGCCGTTGCACTTGCGGCAGCGAGCATGTCGGCCACCGCCCGTTCATGCGCAGCTTGTGCCTTGGCCCGTTGCGCCGCTGCCTCAGCATCCTTAGCCATGACTACTGCGGCAACCTCTCGGTCGATGGCGGAATGCGCAGCCCTTGCGCCTTCTGTACGAGCCTCATCGACGGCGATCGCCACAGCATCTGCAACGGCCGCCTCTGCGACCGACGCTTTGACGTAGCCTTGCGTTCGGACGTCCATGCAACGCAGAAGCCCTGAGTGTAGTTGGCGGTGCGCTTGCGGTGGTGCTCCGCAAGAGGTTGGCGAGCTTCTTTTTGGCGGAAAAGAGGCGCGGTCTCGAATTCTGAAACAGCACCTTGGCTATTTCCTTGGAGGAAACGGCTGTCTGTGCATGCAAAGCGACATGAGTCATCTCCCTCCCTCCTAAGAATCGAAACGTTGTTTACATTCTCCGTCTATCGTGATTCATGCGAATTGAATTCTCAACTTTATGATCACGTCGCGACCCCAAGCCCAACCCGAGGAGGCCCCCGGCGCCGCTTGTTGCCGCCGCGTCCTCCACCTCGCCTGCGCCCCTGCATGGCCATCGTGGAGAGCCCTCGGGTTCGATTGCCGCCCACCCCGTGGCAGACCAGAGACGGCCTGCACGGCGCTGGCAGCACCTCCGGCAGCGGACAGGCGAAGAGGTTGGTGTCGTCCCGTGCACGATCGACAGGACGCAAGCTGTGGAGTGGCTGGAGTGGCCCTTGAGAGTTCGTGAGGACGCACCTGTGGGGAAAGGAGAAGGCGCCGTGGTGAGCACTTGCATGCTGCCCTTGAGAGTTCGTGAGGACGCACCGGCTGAGCCGCAGGCCGGACATGCCGGTAGGGAGGGTGCCACTGAGCCGGTTGCCATGGATCTCGAGCTGGCGCAGCGCGTGCCAGCCGCCAATGCTCCTCGGCAGTGTGCCCGACAGCCGTGTACCGACCAGCCACAAGGCTCGCAACTGGTGGAGCTCGCCGATCTCGGAGGGGATGGTGCCGGAGAGGCGCGTGGCCGCAAAGGAGACGTGCTGGAGCGCCGACGCACGGCCGAGCTCCGTCGGTAGCGTGCCACTCAAATGCTTGCAGCTATGCGTAAACATGCTCCGTGCACTGCCCAGCCAACCGAGCTCCGTGGGCAGCGTGCCCGACAGAAAAACGTGGTCGAGCTGTAGCCGCTGGAGATGACCCAGAGCGCCAACCTCGGGGCTCAAGGTACCCGAGAGCCTCGTGCCAGCCACATCGAGCTCACGCAGTGAGGCCCAGGCGTCCAATGAGTGCGGCACCGTGCCTGAGAGCGCCGCGTTGCTGGCGAGCAGCAGCGTCTCCATTTGAGCGAGCGACAGCAGCACTGCCGGCAGGGTGCCCGAGAGCCTGCTCGCGTCGATGTTCAGCGTCTTGATCTCGGAGAGCTGGGCGAGATGGCGTGGCAAGGTGCCGCTCACACGATTGTCGCCGAGGTCAATGCCCACCACTGTCGTATGGCTGCTGCGGTCGCACTCGATCCCGTGCCATCGGCACACGTTGCCGCTCAGCCAGCGAGTACTTGCACGCCACTTTGCGCCGTGCGCAGATGCGTATAGCTGCTCGAGCGCCTCCCGAGCCGTCGACGTGCCGAGGGTGCCTGCTGCGACGACGGGGAACATGCAGGCCTTTACGGTTTTTACCGCCAATTCATGTTAATACACACAACACAGCCTAGAAGAGAAGATCGGCGAGACCCAAATATGAACTCGGGCGGGAGCGCGCCCGCCGACATGGGCGGTGAACCCCCGAATGGGCGAGCCAGGGGGCAGCCAGTAGAAGTTTACAAGCCGCCCCCTGAAGAGACGCTGGCTCCGTTTTTACTGAGGAGCGGGGAGCGCTGGCTGCTGTGAAACACAAACGTGCAAGTCAAGTATGGTTGTCTTTTGTTTAAGTATAGACTTGACTTGACTTGCAAGGTGCAAGGTGCAAGGAGGGTAGGACGCGTACGGTGGGGTTAGGCCTCAGAGCTTACCGGCGTTAACGAGGGATGTCATGTAATTTGCTCCTGGAACCTGTCGAGTTCGGACCGTGGAGTTCACACACGGTTTCTTTCTGTACAGTATCGCCACTGCCGACTGCGTCAGTTGTGGCCCGCGCGTCTCCATGCCATCGCCGCCTCCACGGTCTCCAGCAGCGCATCCGGCACCATACCCACCGCCGAACATGTGCTCGAATCCATGCTTCGACACCTCCATCCTCTTGTGCACGTTCAGCACAGACTGCGTCGACTGCGGCGTGCGCACCGCGTCGCCGCCGCCGCCGCCACATTCCCCTACAATGGCGTGCATGAACAACTGCTTCAACGCCGGCGGCGGCTCGAGCAGCGACGATGGCGGCGGCCAGGGCTCTGAGTTCACAACGTGCGCCTACGTCACCGATTGCATCGGCTGTGGCCCGCGCATCTTCATGCCACCACCGCCTCCACGGTCACCAGCAGTGCATCCGGCACACAACCCACCGCCGAACATGTGCTCGAAATGCTTCGACAGTTTGAACACGAATTGCCTGAACGCGGTGTCGTGCCCGTACCTGTCCACCGCGGTCGGCGGCACTGGCCTTTATCTCAACCCTGCTGGCAAGTCCACCACCGACTTACGCGCCATCCTCCACCATGCTGCATGCACTGGCGCCGACCGTAATTCGACGACGGCCGACGGGCTGCGCAAGGATGCGCGCAAGGTCTTTGAAATCGCACATGAGAAGCTATTCAGCAAGATTGGGGACGCCAACGTCACATACTCGTTCCCATACGATCAGACGAACGCGAGCGAGGACACAGCGGGCGACCCCATGGAGAAAGCGGCGAACTTGAACGGTGTGTCTTCGCAGTGGGTGGAGTGCGCTGATCTCGCACCCGTGCTGCTCAGGCTCGCGTTGCTTATCTGGGCGGTTTGCTCGACGCGGAGACGATCCGGCCCTAACGAGCGCTTTGCGAATCAGACGCACCGCAACCAGCGCTTCGCATTGGCCTTGCTCGTGCTCCTCGTCCCGCGGATGAGCGCTGTGGCGACGACGGCACCATCCAATGGCGATGGGACTGGTGAGCATCTTGCAGAGTCGGCGCAGGCGACGCCGAGGCTGCAGCCGCTGCGGCCGCTGCCGCTCACTCAACTCTGCGCCGATGACGTGAGCAGCGGCGCCTTGGACTCGAGCGGCGCACCCATGCCATGCTCCTACTTCTCTGCACAGCCCTCTGCTTGCGCTTCCTATTCCGTCGCGCGGACCACGTGCCCGGTGGCGTGCGACACGTGTTCGCCTCTCCAGCCTGGCCCCTCAGGCTCAATGGTCTTCTCCGGCGCGGTAACGAGCGACCACCCTGTTGCCGGGTTGCAGCACGCGCCCAGTCACACTCGTGCGCAGCAGGCCCAGCAGGCCAGCGGCATCCCCAGCCTGACCAGCACACCCAGCACACCCAGCACACCCAGCACCTCTGCAGGCAGCAGCCTGGTTACGGGCCCTCCGTTCCAGCGACCCCCGTTGCCGCCCTTGTCCGTGTCGTCTCCCCCCATGTCGCTGCTTCCGTCGTCCCCATTGCCGCCGCTGTCAGCCCCGACACCTTTGCCCCCGCGCCCACAGCCACAGCTACCACTACCCCGCCCACCGCCCTCGC
>Ga0210248_100449_pt1 | contig 36642 bp, 21 predicted proteins | sample ChrtobMetP3_32mM_FD_155493 | JGI IMG/M metagenome (GOLD analysis project Ga0210248, IMG submission 155493) | Chrysochromulina tobin associated microbial communities from unialgal haptophyte culture, Seattle, Washington, United States - P3_32mM | ecosystem: Host-associated > Algae > Haptophytes >...
AAGACCTACATGGCCTACATGCGCATGGTGAGCTGGCTGTTGCCTGAGCATGGTCTTGCCTTAAGTGATCGCTACGAGACTGGCATGGCCCACTGGAATGACGGCGTAATGGCGTGGAATGAACAGCACGGTCGTGTCTAGCTGTGGACGCAGCTGCGGTACAATATGGAGGTGCTGTGGAGATGATCCGATGTGTGGGCCGGGTGCTAGTGCATAGGGTTCCCGGCTTCCGCCTTCGCCCTCGTGACGTGTGTAGGAGATCTCGGATGTCACGTATGTCCGCGAGAGCGTGCACAGAGATGCGTGTCGCTGTCGGCCTCTCGGCCGCCGTACGTGTCGCCTGTGAAAAGAATGATAGTGCTAGTTGTACACAGCACTGTAGACTTTACCTTTAGGCCTCACGTCAGCGCTTCTTTTTACTACTGTTGCTGCTTCCTCCACCCTTCCCACGGCCTCTGCCAGAACCGGTCGTACCACGGCCCGCGCCTTTGATCCTGGAATCAACTCTTCCTCTGCCCATCCCCTTACCACTAGGCCCGCCTCTGCTGCTGCTGCTGCTGCTGCTGAGCGGCCTGGGCACCGCACCCGGTGGCGTCTCGGCCTCTTGATCTGTCGACAGCCCCGGGCTGAAGCGCCAAAAGTCAACTGCGACATCGAGGCTCTCGTGCTTGTGATGCTTGTACATCTTAGGGATCTCGAACTGGAGCTCGGCCACCACCCTCGAGGACACGCCCCATGCAGCGGCGGTCTTGGTGATATAGGCGCGAGTACTCGTCTTATTGAGGGAGTAGACGGCACCGTCCGCCGTACACATCGCGAGCCCAGCGCGCAGGAAGCGCATGTCGATACCATTGGAATGCTGCTGTGTGCCGAACGGTGGATTCATGAGCACGAGATCAAATGTGCCACACCCGATTGGAATCAATTCCTCGGCGCTAACCTTTGCATTCGCATCCTCGGTCATGGCACCAGCGCGTGCTGCGGCGACGGCGGCGGCTTTTGCACTCGCATACTGCACCTTGGTCGGGTACGTGCTCTCGATAAAGCAGGGGAATGTGCGATTCGCTGCCTCTGCAGCTGCATCGACTGCGCTCAAAGTCGCGCGAGTGCCTGCGGGCTGGCTTGAGTCGGCATTGGAATCGCCGACGCCTTCCGTTGCAGCAAATGATCGCATAGCAAGTTGCAACACATCGCACGCCAGTAGATCGACGCACACCTCTGCGGCGTCGACATTTTGTGCGGCGACTCTCAGCGCTGCGGGGTCGATGTCTACGCCCACCACGTGCGCTGCACCCAGGAGGGCAGCAGCGATGCCGAGGACACAGCCACCGCATCCCAGATCGGCTACAAGAGCATCCTCGACGTCGCCCTCGTCGTAAGCGGCGAACAGCATGTGCGCGGCAAGGTCAGGGGGCGTCGGGTATTGCTCAAGCTCCACGCGCGGCTTTTCCCACGTCTTGACCTCCGACAAGGCATGAACGAGCTCACGGAAGCGTAATACCATCGCATCAGGCACATGGTTTTCTAGTGGTATCCGGATAGCGAACAAGCTCTCTGTGAACGGTATCCTGTGAATTGATACAAAGCAGCTTAGGGTGACCTAGGGACTCGGTATTGGGTGCCCAGCCGATCCTCATTGCGGCAGAGGCAGCGCATGGCGGGCGTTGGGCCGTAGCAGGTCGGAAGGTCACCCGGCGTTGGCGTTCCTTTGGGAGGTATGTCAAATCCCAAGCTTCAATTGTTGAGCCTTCGGCCTTGCGTCACACCAACCATGTTAACGCCCACGACAACGCTCCCGGCAGATTGCACGAGCTTTTCTCCACAACGCGGTGTGCTGCACGTGTGCTGCTCGGTCGCCATGCTCGTCATCACGGCCGTCTTGCCTGTCGTCGCGGCATTCATCGGGCCGATGCTCTCACCGACGCCTGCCGCAACCGCGCTGCGATGGGCACAACTGCCTCTGCCGCTTTCGTCCGGCGTCGCGCCTGCGGCAACCGTCTGCCGCGCATGTGGTGCCTGCTGCTGCGCGGGTTCCACCCCGGCGCCGCTGGCCGAGCTCTTCGAGCCACGGCCCGGCGTGGCCCAGCGGCTGATCTTCGTCGGCGGCAAAGGTGGGGTCGGAAAGACTTCGACGTCGTCGGCGCTCGCCGTGCGACTCGCCGACTCGGGGCTGAGCACGCTGATCGTCAGCACGGATCCAGCACACTCGCTGAGCGACGCGCTCGCGCAGGACGTGTCGGGCGGCACGCCGCTCGAGGTGGACGGCTGCACGAATCTGATGGCCATGGAGGTGGAGACTGACGAGGCCATCCAACGCTTCCGGGAGGCCGTCGGCAGCTTCCGCGCCGCAGACCTCGGCCTGGGCGGCGTGGCCGAGGAGGTGATCTCTCAGCTCGGGCTCAACGAGTTCGCCGACATCCTCGATAATGTGCCTCCGGGGCTGGACGAGCTGCTCGCGCTCGCCGAGACGCTCGCCGTCGTGCGCGGCGCGGACGGCGTCCAGGGCGGCCGCTCCTACGAGCGCGTGGTCTTCGACACGGCGCCGACGGGGCACACGCTGCGGCTCCTCGCCTTCCCCGACTTTTTGACGAACCTGCTCACGAAGCTGATCGCGCTCCGGAGCCGGCTGGGCGGTGCGCTCGCGCTGCTCGGCGGGCTGCTCGGCGGCGCCAACCCCGCCGCCAAGCTCGACGAGGCCGTCGTGCGCCTCGAGCGTTGGCAGACGCGCGTCTCCGAGTTGCAGCGGCTGCTCACCGATCCCGGCGTGACCGACTTTGTCGTGGTGAGCATCCCGTCGCGACTGGCGGTGGCCGAGTCGGCGCGGCTGCTCTCGGCGCTCGCCGAGCAGGGCGTGCCCACCAACCACCTCGTCGTCAACCAGATCGTCCTGGAGGAGCAGCGCGCGGGCTACGTGCAGCGCGTCGCCGCCGAGCAGCAGCGCGCGCTCACGCGCATCGACTCGGGAGCGTCGCCGTTGGCGGCGCTCGATCTCGCGCGGGTGCCTTTCTTCTCGATGGAGATGCGCGGCGTGTACCCGCTCAAGTACTATGGTCGCACCGCCTTTGGCGTGGCCGGCGGCCAGGCGGAGAGCTGGGCGGACGTCCTCGACGCTTCCAACGACCGGTTCATCCTCGTCGGGGGCAAGGGCGGGGTGGGGAAGACGACCACCGCGGCGGCGCTGGCGGTTGAGAACGCGGAGCGCGGCTACAACACGCTCGTGGTCAGCACGGACCCGGCGCACTCGCTCGGCGACGCGCTCGACGTCGATCTCTCGAGCGGTGAGGTGGTGAGGGTCGAGGGGCTCGCCGGCGCCTCGCTGTACGCCATCGAGGTCAAAGTGGACGAGGCGGTCGCCGAGTTCAAGCGGCTGGTGGGGGGGCTGGGCAGCAGCTCGAGTAGCGGCGCCGCCGTGGGCGCGGGCGCCACACCCACGCTGGGCTTGGGCGACTTTGCCGACATCTTCGACGCAGTCCCCCCCGGCGTCGACGAGCTCATCGCGCTCGTCAAGATCGTGGCCCTCGCCAAAGCCGATGCGTACGGGCTGCACTTTGAGCGCGTGGTGGTCGACACGGCGCCGACGGGGCACACGCTGCGGCTCCTCACCTTCCCCGACTTTCTCGACCGCTTCGTCGATCGCCTCCTGCTGCTGCAGCAGCGCTTCAAGGGCGCCGCGGGCGTGCTCGGCGGAGCCAAGGCTCTCTTCAAGAATGTGTTTGGCGGCGGCGGCGGCGGCGGCGGCGGCGGCGGCGGCGGCGGCGGCGGCGGCGGCGGCGGCTCGGCGGCGGACGCCGAGGAGGAGCCTCGGGCCGTTGCAGCCCTGCGCGACTTCCAGAGCCAGATGAAGGAGCTGCAGGCGCTCCTCAAGGACCCGAAGACGACCGAATTCGTCATCGTCTCCATCCCCACGTACCTCTCGCTCACCGAGTCCGAGCGACTCCTCGGGGCGCTGCGGGACCAGGGCATCGCCGTGCGCCGCGGAGTGGTCAACCGTATGCTGAGCGCCTCCGACGCCGAGGGCACGTACCTCGCGCAGCTGAGCAAGGGCCAAGCGGCCTGCTTGCGAGAGCTGCGGGAGCTCGCCGAGCGGGCGGCGGTCGATGTGACCGAGGTGCCCTACTTTGACACGGAGTGCCGCGCGATCTACGGCTTGAGGGCGCTCGGCGCGGCGCTGCTCGATGCCAAAAGCCCCACAAAGCCACCAGTGGCGACAGGGGTGTAGGAGCGCAGGGCGTAGAGCCGAGCCGGACGTTGGCTGCGCGTGTGCAAAGCAGGCTTGTTGGCGTTGCGGTTGGATGCGAGGCCTCCGACGCCCGCGCGCGGGATCGGTCGGCCACGCGAGGCATGTGGGCGATAGACTCTGCACACTCTCGCGTGTTTTCGTTTGTTTTCGTGTTACACGACACACCAAAATATGCGATTGCTGATTGGGCCACCTAGCTTGCCCGTAGTACTAGAGTTCAGGTTGTGATCCACGCTCGCCACTCCTTCTCGAGGGCCGTACGCGACACCTCCTGCTTGCAGAGCGCGCACTGCGGCGAGGGCGCGGACTGCACCCACCACGTGCGTATGCAAGAGCGATGAAAGATGTGCTGGCACGGGAGCACCACCAACGCCAAACCTGCCGTCCGCTCTCGCGCGTCCGTACTGACGAGCGGCTGTAGGCACACGCTGCACTCGGCCCCGCTGGCCGGCTGCAGCGGCGGCGATGGAAGATACGGCATCAGCGCGTCGATCGCGGCTTCGGTGCGCGCGGCTGTACCCTCGTATGCGCTGGTGCCACTGAAGCGCCTAGCCGCCTCCACGACGGCAAGCAGCGAGGCCTCCAATGAAGCAGCGTCGGGGGGTGCGGCGGAGGGTACGGCGGACGCGGCGACGGCCACGCCAGCCGCAGCGGGCACTCCGGGGAGAGGGTATGCAGCCGCTGGATCGGCCACGGGGGGCGAGGACGCTGGCGCTGGAGCAGCAGCGGCAGCAGCCTGAGCAGCCATCGCCTCCCGCCATAGAGCCAGAGCCTCGGACATGTCGGCGCCGCAAGCGCATCTTCGTAGGCTCGTGAGCCGCCCACAATTGCAGCAGAGAGCCTCGACGGCGATCGCGCTCTGCGCCCGTGAGCCGTACGCAGCGGCCATTTGCACGCGCTCCGCCTGCTCCGCCTCCGCCATGCGCACCAAGTCATCGCGCACGCGCTGCGCATGGGCCAGGAAGGGCTGTAAGCTGGACGCAGCTGCGCCATTCATCGAGCAAACAAAGGCGCACTAAGTTTTGTGCTTTTGGAAGCGCGCAGCGCATGCACGCGCGACGGGGGAGGGGGGGAAGGGGGGGGAGGGGGGGGCAGCAAGTTGCAGCGTTTCTGATGTTAGCGAGCTCACTCATGCATGCGGAAACGCATTGGATGGTTTCGTTAGGAAAGGGCGAGGAAAGGCTGCAACGCAATTGCTGCAACGGCGGCGGAGGCCGTCCGGTTATGGCTACGGCATCGACGGCGACGGCGGCGGCGGCCGAAAATCCTCAGTATTTTGATAAACACATTACACAGCGCCCCAGCCCACCGCGTGGAGGGCGAGAAGGGCACACACAGTTCTCCGAGCCGACAGTGGTCCGGCCGTGACGCGGAGCTCGGCCGAGGGCCAGGCAGCGTCCGCGCTGCTGCGCGTGGAGCTCGAGAAGTACGGCTGCGGCTTCCCCGTCGACGTGATCTCGACGATTCGCAACCAGCATGTGGCGCTGCAAGTGTGGCCGTGCGCCTATATCTGCACGTGCACGCGCTCAACACGCTCGGCTTTGCAGGGCTTGATAACCGGACGGAGGCGGGGCGTGCCGCCCGAGTGGTCATGGTGAAGGAGCACAGCAATGCGAGACATTCAAAGGAGAAGGTTTAGCGAGCGGTGAATGCCACAGCAGCCTCATCGCAGAAGACGCTGGCATCGCCAACGGCCGCCGCCTTGGCACTAACCATCCTCGGGCCTCTGCGAACTGTGTCTGAGTCCACTCTGGCGCTCCGCCCGATGGCGCTCGCACAGGACGCCCTCGTCGACGCCTTGGGGCAGGGGGTCACAACCCTGACCCTCATGTCCAGAGTGGACCTTTACATTGTTATTACACATCTCGTTATTACTCAGAGTGGTGGAAGAGGAAGGTAGGTGGAAGAGTGGTGGAAGAGGAAGGTAGGTGGAAGAGGAAGGTAGGTGGAAGAGTGGTGGAAGAGGAAGGTAGTGGTGGAAGAGGAAGGTAGTGGAGGAAGAGGAAGGTAGGTGGAAGAGTGGTGGAAGAGGAAGGTAGGTGGAAGAGGAAGGTAGGTGGAAGAGTGGTGGAAGAGGAAGGTAGTGGTGGAAGAGGAAGGTAGGTGGAAGAGGAAGGTAAAGAGTGGTGGAAGAGGAAGGTAGTGGTGGAAGAGGAAGGTAGGTGGAAGAGGAAGGTATTGGAGGAAGATTTAATCCCTTAATGAGCTCACGACGTACGAGAAATACACGCGCTCTAAGTAACTCCGAAACAGACCCCGATGAGCGATGTACCCCCTCGCCATCTAGGGTACTAGGGAACGGAAGGTCCCAGTCCGCCAGATCAAGGACAAGGTCCAGATCACGCGTTCTGGAGAGGGGGTGGGACGTTCGAATTGCAACGCCAACGGAGCGCACTGGATGTCTCCGACACCGTCGATGACAAAACGAAAACCTGTCAGTACAACTGTTGTACTGACGTGACTACTGAGTACAGTCACTCTGGTACTACAGCTTCCGTACGACCGTTCGCTGCCTCTGCAACCTCACTAGGCTGACACGTGAGGTTGCACGTGAGCTCTGCAACTTCATTAGGACAGCCACCCTGACCCCCAACCGCCACCCATCCTCGCTGTCGCCGAAGCGGCGCCCGTCTTTGCCGCCTTCGCCGTCGTGGCGGCCGTTGCTGCCGCCGTCGCCGCCGTCCCTGCCGCCCTCGCCGCCGTCACTGCCGTTGCTGCCGTGTCCTCTGCCGTCTGCTGCTGCGCTGCCGAAGCGGCGGCGCCGCCGCCTGCCATCAAAAGCCGCGGTGCAGCACCGTCGCCTCAAAGGAGGGGTCGGGCTCGCCGCCTTTCCGGGCCACGAGCGTCAGAGAGAGGAGCCCATGGCGCTGGCGCACAGGGACGACCCGGCCGCTGCCGATCCTCGCCGTCTGAGTCGCGTGCTCGTGGCCGGTAGATTGGTCGTATTGCTGATAGCCCTCGGTCTCGAAGAGCCGAGGACATCCATCACTGGCAGCAGCAGCGAACATCAGGTTGGCAAAAAGCGCATCATCTTGCAGCTCAGGGCGCGGCGTGCCCCGTTGCCAAAGGACCAGGCAGTTTGCCGCCGCACCCGGCACACCCGCCGCGCTCTTTTGCTCGGCAGAGCCGTAGTTGAACACTCTCTCGATCGAGATAGCGTTCGTCTTTGGCTCGGTGGTCACGCGCGCCGTCGCCATCAGTGGCTCGGCCGGCAGCACCTTGGCCAACGGCACCTCAACCAAACGCACGTGGCCGCGGACGACGTCGAGCCCCTCGGCGAGCGCCGCATCGAGCCCGCCGGGCGCGGCGCCGCCAAAGGGCGAGCGCACGCCGAGGAGCCGATGGACGAGGGCGAGGCAGGCCAGGAAGTCCGCCGCGGACGCCGTCATCGTGCGCCCTTGCCGCACGAGCGCGACCACGCCGCGCCACGCGTACGCGCCGCGCGCGCGCATCAGCGCCGCCTGCATGCGCATCTGCTCGGCCACCTGCGCGGCCACGTCGGCAGCGGTGCGCTGCGGCTCGCGCGTCACGGGCGTGCGGCTGACGACGTGGCCCGCCGGCGCGCGCGCGAGGTTGGCCTCGTACCGGGCGGTCGCGTGCGCAATCCGCTCGCGCTCTGCTAGCGTGCCCTTCCACACGCGCGCCATCGCGCCGCCCGGCGCGAGGCGCTCGGGCTCGAGGCGCGTCGCGGCCTCCAGATCGGCGTCGGGCGGCGGCAGAGGGCGACGCTCGTCCTCGAGCGCCAGAACCGAGAGGACCGTCTCGAGGAGCCAACGGCGGTCGGCACCCTCGAGCGCGGCGCGCAGCCGCGGCATGGTGCCCGAGACGGCGGCCCGGCGACCCTCGGCCGTGTCGCGAATGGCCGCGAGAAGGCCCGCAGGTGGCGCGGCTGCGCCCCGCAGCACCGCCCAGCCGTGCGGTGTGAGGCCCGCAAAGAGCAGCGGCGGCGGCGCAGCGGCGGCGGCGCGGGCGGCGGCGCCCTCATCGCCCGCGCTCCGCAGCCGCGACCGGCGCTCTCGAAGCTCGGCGGCCGCCGTCGCGGCGTCGTACTGGGGTTGCGGATTGCGCTTGAGCAGCCCGTGCAGCCCGAGGCGCAGCTGCAGCTCGTCAAACGCGACCGCGGCATCGCGCCCGTGGAGCTGCAGCAGCCGCGGCAGGGCCGCGCGGAAGGCGATCGCGGGCACCTCGACGGGCGCGCCGCCGTCGGGCCCGTCGTCGGGCGGCGGCGGCCGCAGGCGGTGCACGCGGCGCCAGTCGGCCCAGTGCGGCGAGCCGTCCTCCGCGTCGGGCCGCGCGTACGGGCCGACGAGCGTGAGCGCCTCGCCCGCCGCCTGCGCCGCCTCGCCGGCGGGCACCGCAGCCGACGCCACGGCGAGCGCGCCGAGCACCGCGCGCACCGCGCCCTCCTCGTCGAGGTACTCGCTAAAGGGCACGGGCTCCTCGTCGAAGGGAGAGGGCAGCTGGGCCGGCGCCGGCGCGTGCCGCCGGCCGTACAGGCCGCCGAGCAGCGGCAGCCACGCGTCGCCGCCGCCGGCGCCGAAGGTGGCGGCGGCGTGCACCCAGCCCAGCCGCCAGCGCGCGAGCCGCTCCATGGAGGTCGACATGCCACGCGCATCGAGGCGCGGCAGCGCGAGCGACGGCACGACGAGTGTGCAGCGCGCGGGCTGGCCGCCGCGCCCGGCCCGCCCCCACTGCTGGTCGAGCTCCGGCTCGTACCCCCACGTGACCACGTGGGTCACGTTGGGGTGGTCGACGCCGAGCCCGAAGGCGATCGTGGCGCAGACGGCCTCGAGCTCGCCCGCGTGCCAGCGGGCGGCGACGCACGCGCGCTCGCGCGAGCCGGCGTGGTACACGCCGGCGCGCACGCCGCACGTGGCGAGGTACGCGGCCAGCGTCTCGGCCGCCTTCCGCGTGGGCACGTACGCGATCTTGCCGGCTCTCGCGGCGGCGGCGGTGGTGGCAGCGGCTGCGCCGCTTGGCGGAGGAGGAGGGTCGTCGGAGCTGGCGGCAGGGCGTGCCATCGCGAGCGCCGCCCGCAGCTCCACCTCGGTCGTGGCAGTGCTCGCCGCCTCCTCGGCCTCCTGCTCGGCGGCTGCGTCCGCCGCCACTTCAGTTGCGGCTTCGCCGCCGGGCTCACCGCCGATGTCGTCGCCGCCGCCGCCGTCGTTATCGCCGCCGCCGCCGTCGCCGCCGTCGCCATCGCCATCGCCATCGCCGCCGTCGCCGTCGATCTCGCCATCGCCACCTCCACCACCGTCATCGCCACCGTCATCGCCCTCGCCGCCGCCGCCGCCGCCGCCGCCGCCGCCGATCGCGCTTGAGCTGGCACCTCGCCCCCACCGCGTGGCCTCGAGGAAGGCGCCAAAGGCCGCGTCGGCCTCGGCCGAGGGTGGCAGAGCTGGGCCCTTCAGCCCGAGGGCGGCGTGGAGCTGCGCGGCGGTGCCGCCCACCACAACGTACGCCGCCAGGTTGCGCCGCGGCTCGTGGTGCAGGTGCAGGCGCGGCGCCGTCAGATCGCAGTCGGACAGCACCGCGCCGGCCAGCATCTCCGGCGTGAGCGACGCCGACAGCGCCATGCGCGGCACTTCTGGCAGCCACTCGCGCAGCTGCGGCGCGAGGGCGCCGTGGGAGCTGCGAAACTCCCACGTGGTGACCGTGGCGGCCTCGTCGATGGCGACGAGCGCAAACGGCCGCTGCCGATGCGCCCAGCCCAGGGCGGCGCTCGCGCGCAGGAAGGACTCGGGCGTGCACACGAGCACCTCGAGATCGCCGCGCAGCGCGAGGCGCAGCGCATCCGCCGGGTCAGCGACAGCGGCGCCGCCGAGCGCGTCGGCGATGGGGCCAGCAATGTCGCCCTCGTGCTCCCGCGCGCGGCGGTTGAGCTTTGCCACCAGCTCGGCGTTGGTGGCCACGAGCGGGCCGATCACGAGCGTGAGCCCGGCACGGCGGAGCAGGCCGCCGTACAGAAAGCACAGGCTCTTGCCCGCCCCCGTCGAAAAGCCGACGACAGTGTCGCGGCCCGCGGCCGCGTCCTCGAGCACGGCGCTCTGCTCCGGCCGCGGCAGCATGGCGGCATTGCCCGTCACGAGCGCCATCACGGCAGCCTCGGTGCGCGCGGGCCGCGGGGCGGCCGCCGCCGGGCCGACCAGCGCGCGCATGACGCCGTCCACGACGAGGGTGGGCAGTCGCGTGTCTCGCGGCACGCGCCGCAGCAGCTCCACGCCGAGCGTGCGCGCCGCGACTCGCAGATCGCCGCGGCCGACGCCGCCCTCGCCGCCACCTCTGGTGGGCGCCGCCGCTCTACCGCCGCTCCCCAAAGGGCGCCGACGCTCACGGCGATGCGCACGAGCACGGCTCGCGCCGCGGCCACGACGGGCGGCTCGTCAGCGCTGCCGCTGCCGCTGCCGCTGCCCCCCCCACCCCCGCGCCCATCGCTACCGGCCCATGAGATGAGTAACTCGAGGTGGCTCACTCGAACGAAGTTGAGCAGCGCGCACGCGAGCCCACAGTGCTCCACAACCCGATGCTCCTTGAGCCCGAGCTCTGCGGCGAGCGCCGCGGCCTCGCCCACGTCGGCAAAGCGCGCATCGAGTGGCACCCCTTCGCCAAGGTGGATGGCGGGCAGCCAGGCCACCATGCAGGCTGCGTCGGGCAGCCGCCGCTGCTGAGCGCCCAACATGGTGCGCAGCGCCGCATAGCCGAGCCCTGCGTGTTCGACCATGGTCATGACGCCTTCTCGCCGGTGCGCATCGCGCATCGTGCCTATCTCCTCTGGTGCGCCCTCGCGTCCCATCTGGGGCGCGTGCCGCTGGGCCACCGCGTGCGGCAGGACAAAGCCAGCCGTGATGAATGCCTGCTCGGTGGCGCGATACACCGGGAGCAGCAGCATGCCCACGGCCTCACCCGCAGCAGATGACGAAGCGGAGGCCGAGGCGGCGGCGGAGGATGTGGAGGTGGCGGCAGCAGAGCCAGAGGCAGAGGCGGTGGCGGCGAGAGCGGCAGAGCAGTTGGTGGTGTTGGACAACATGGTGCGCACAACAGCGCCCCAGCCCACCGCGTCGAGGGCGAGAAGGGCACGCACAGTCTCCAGGCCGACAGTATCGGCCGTGACGCGAGGCACCGTCGGGTAGGAGGGCTTCTTGCTCTTGTACAAGTTGCCGAGGAAGTAGCCGAGGGTCAGGGTTGTGACCCCCTGTCCCAAGGCGTCGACGAGGGCGTCCTGTGCGAGCGCCATCGGGTGGAGCGCCAGAGTGGACTCAGACACAGTTCGCAGCGGCCCGAGGATGGTCAGTGCCAAGGCGGCGGCCGTTGGCGATGCCAGCGTCTTCTGCGATGAGGCTGCTGTGGCGTTCACTGCTCGCTCAACCTTCTCCTTTGCGTGCCTCGCATCGCTGTGCTCCTTCACCATGACCACTCGCGCGGCACGCCCCGCCTCCGTCCGGTTATCGAGCCCTGCGAAGCTGAGCGAGTTGAGCGCGTGCGCGTGCAGATAGGCGCACGGCCACACTTGCAGCGCCGAATGCTGGTTGCGAATCGTCGAGATCACGTCGACGGGGAAGCCGCTGCCGTACTTCTCGAGCTCCACGCGCAACAGCGCGGACGCTGCCTGGCCCTCGGCCGAGCTCCATGGCGGGAAGCCGTCCGCTGGGGGCATATTGCGATACCGGCTGCTCACAGCGCGGTGGTCGGCGTACACACCGAGGTGCTCCACGGCAAAGTAGACGGCGAGCCAGAGGCGGTAGTGATGTTGAAAGTCGGCCGCCGACTCCACCTTCATGCCCGCACGCTGCGCCAAATTCACGACGTGCTCAATGGCGGCGCGTAGGGTCTCGTCATTGAGGCGAATCTTCTGCTTTTGTGTTGATTTGGGCGTCCAGCGGCGCGGGTTAAGAGCGACAAAGGGGGCGAGAAGTTGCGCGAGGGCGCGCTTAGCTGTGGCGAGTGGCGCTGGCTGTGCCGGCAGTTTGCCTTCGAGAGCCGCCTTGCACTGCAACTGCGTTTTGCACTGCAACTGCGTCGGCAGCGCCCCTGTCACTGGCATGAGCGGCACAAGCGACGGCCCAGGTTCGTGGTCGTCATCGTCGTCATCATCGGCTGCGGCATCGACGGCCGCATCGGCGGCGGCATCATCGGCTGCGGCATCGACGGGCGCATCGGCGGCGGCAGCGGCAGCAGCGGCAGCAGCATCGACGGGCATCGACGTTGCTTGCCGCCAATGAGCCCACGGTTGAAGGTGGCCTCCGACGAAGTCGTCGTCAGTGTCTTTGTCGCCAGGACCATCAAATTGTGGGATGCTGCGTTGCTGCTGAGCGCTCGCCTGAGCGGCAGCAGCAGCGGCCTGACGGACCACTTCGGCGCGCAGAAGCCCTTGCAGCTCGAGAAGCTCAGTACGCAGAGACGCCTCGTCGAGTGAGCTGCGCGCATACCTGACAAAGAGCGCAATCCGAGGGCATCAGAGCTCAGTCAGAGGTCATCAGAGATGGAGAGCGCAATCTGAGGTCATCAGAGCGCAGTCTGAGGCACTCAGAAGCCCTCAAAGGCACTCAGATGCAATCAGGGAGGTGGCGCCGACGCGATGGAACCCAAGAGCCCGATTGCAGGCGATGGAGGCGGTGGCTGGCGGTGACGGGCCAGGCGGAGCTGATGGAGCTGATGGAGGATTTACGGTGCAGCCAGGGAGAGAGCAGTCCTCCCGAGGGGCTGGCTCAGCTCCAAGGCTCCCGACCTCGTGAACCGGTGGAAGCTCGAGACACTCTCAGAGAACATTGGACGCCATTGAAGGAAATCTGAGGCAATCTGAGGCATACCAGATCAGCCGCTCCACCACGAGAGCATAATCAGAGGCAATCAGCGGCATACCAGATCAGACGCTCGGCCACTAGAGCATACGCCTCCATTGAGCGCGTGCGAGCTGAGGGCCGCTCCACCTGCCATCAGAGGACGACACTCGTGGGGGTTGGGGGGTCATCGATGGCAAACAGTGCTGAGGGCCGCTCCACTTGACCAATTCGTGTCACTGAATGGCACTCAGTGACACGTAGTGAAAATCAGAGCCAATCAGTGACACACTCAGAGGCACACTCTATACCGGATCAAAATCGAGAGCGCCGGAGAGATCAGCGGCGCGTCGGCAAACGGACCGCGGAAGCCCCACGAGGCTCGCCAGTACCTCCGTCATGTACGCACCTGACGATGGAGGCAATCAGTGGCGCATCAGTACGCATCAGAGCTCATCTGGCGGGCGAGTACGTCCGTCGTGCGCGCACGACGACTCGTCACGCCATCGCACACGATGGGGGGGAAGCGCTGCGTGAAGCCTCCGTTGCTGCCTCCTCCACAGCCACCAATGCCGCTGCCACCGTTGCCGCCTCCGCCTCCGCCTCTCCCTCCGCCCCCGTCACGCTCGTTGTCGGAGGTTGCGAGCTTGAGGAGGCGCACCTGATGAAGGTTATTCGTAATTGTGTGTGATCCTCAAGGGCACTCCATGACCATCAAAGGCAATCAATAGGCACGAGGTGCATGCTAGACGCGTGTTTGATAAGGCGCACATTGCTCGGGTAGAGGTTCTCGAGGTTCGCTAGCCGGAGGTAGTGAGTCGCAAAGAGCGTGAACGTCGAAGGAGCGAGTGCAAGCTGCTCGGCCACGGCGAAGCTGCGATGTGAAGGGAGCATTCAGTCGTCATCAGAGGTCATCAGTGATGCCATAAGTGTGGTATTCAGCCCACCTGAGGGAGGCCCCATCGGCATCGGAGGTGCCACGCCCGAGCTCGTCGACGAGCACGAGAGCTGGCCCGCCGAGATGGCGCAAGATGTACGCAGTCTCGCGCATCACGCGTGCAAACGTCGAGCCATGTGCCTCAAGCGCATCCGCAGCTCCAATGCGCGTGAAGACACGCTGTAGCACGCCACGCCATCAGAGGTGATCAGAGGCGATCAGAGGCGATCAGAGGTGATCAGAGGCGATCAGAGGCGATCAGAGGACATCAGAGGACATCAGAGGACATCAGAGGCGATCAGAGGCGATCAGAGGCGATCAGAGGTGATCAGAGGTGATCAGAGGCGATCAGAGGCGATCAGAGGACATCAGAGGACATCAGAGGACATCAGAGGACATCAGAGGACATCAGAGGACATCAGAGGACATCAGAGGACATCAGTGGTCATCGGCCCTCACCTGCAGCAGGGGCACTGTGGCCGCTTCGGCGGGCACGTGGCAGCCAATGTGGGCCAGCAGCACAACCAGAGCGGTCTGACACAGGTACGTCGACTTTCCCGCCATGTTGGGCCCCGTGATGATCTGCCATGCCGCATTAGGCAATTAGGTGTGGCGATCAGGCGTCGGAAATCAGGCGTGTCTGTCACCTGCAAGTTAGTCGCGTGCGTGATGGCGACGTCGTTAGGCGTGAGAGGCTGGCCGGGTTCCGCAAACCGCTCGAGGAGCGGGTGGCGGCAGCGCTGGAGAACCAAAGGGGCGGCGTGTGCGATCTTGGGACGGCAGAACGGGCCGCTGCCTCCCCCCTTCTGCACAAAGACGGCGAAGGCGAGCATCACGTCGACAAGAGCGACGGACTCGCCTGTGGGAAAGGTGCAACGACATGCGCACATAAGGCACCATCGGAGGCGCTCAGAGTCCATCATCAAACACACTCACAGCCTCAGCAGGCCATCAGAGGCCATCAGAGGCCATCAGATGCCATCAGATGCCATCAGAGGCCAACAGAGGCCAACAGAGGCCATCAGAGGCAATCATGCGCGCCGCGCTCAGAGCGATGCATGCAAGCACGTACCCAGGCGGAAGACTATGTGGAGCGAGGATCGTATCTCGCCGAGAAGCGCCGAGATGCGCGCCTCCGTCCAGAGGAGGATCTGCTGGATTATCTCTTGCGCGCGCGCGGAAAGCTGCGACGAGAATGCAATGAGATTACAATCAGATTGCAAAGAAATGGCAAAGGATTCTGAGAAGGAATCTGCTGAATCATCTCTTGTGCGCGCGCCGGGAGCTTAGCGAGATTGCAAAGTTAGCGAGATCAGTTGCCATCTCGTTAACTGATGGGCACCTCAGCCGCACTCAATCAAGAGAACAACCAGGTGCATAATCAGGGGCGTTTATCAGCCGAAATCAATCTTGCCTGCACAAGCTGGTCCGTTGAGCAAGCCACCGTCTTCTCAGCCTGTGAAGCGATCTTGACGAAGCCCGCGCGCTCGACCGTCTCGCGCTGAGCCACTGGCAGCGTGAGGTGGTAGCCCCGCCGCTCCGTCCACACCAACTTGAGTTCACTCAGCCCAAACTGCTCCGCGTACCTGAGGGGAAGTTTTAGGGCGTCGTGGTGAGCACTCGCATGCTCAGGCCGCGCTTGCAAGCTCCGGCCGCATTGCTCAGCGTACGTGTCGCGCAGGTGCTCCATCTCGGTCGTTGCGTCGGTTAGCGTCTCTCGCGCCACGTCAATGAACGAGCAAACCTACGAGCGTTGTGGCGGGCACTTGAGCCATCAGTGATCATCAGAGATCATCAGTGAAAATCAGCAGCAGCCATCAGCAGCCATCAGCAGGACACTCACCTTCGAGCGCACGGCGAAGAGGCACCCCAGCATCCCTTGACACGACTGCTTGCGGAAGATGGCCTCGTCGTCAATGATGGCGTGGATGCGCGTGCAGAGCTCGCCGATCTCGTCGGAGGCGAGATTGCCCACAATGGCGCGCAGCACCTGTGGAGAAGGGGGCAGGGAGGGCAGGGCAGGTAGGACAGATGGAGGTACGTCCGAGATCGTCCGAGATTTCGTCCGACGTTGCACCTCGTTCGTGGGCGGCGCCTCCCCACTCGAGGTGAGCGCGGAGGCGAGGCGCGGCGCCGCATGCAACGCCGTCTTGAGCTGGAGGACCGCGGAGATGCCAGCCTTGGCACGCGCGCAGCCGGTAGAGGTGGGGTTCGTCATGAAGAATTTGAGGAGCCGATCCGAGTCCGCAAAGGCGGGAAGCACCTGATGAGGAATGCGATCAAAGGTCCTCAGAGGTCCTCAGAGGCAATCAGAGCTCATCAGAGGCCATCACCTTATGGGCGTCGACGAGGAGCTCGTCGCGCGCGAGCAGCTCGGAGACGCAATTCAGGCGCTCAGTGATCGTGTCCAGATCTGTCGAGGGCTGCAGCAACAGCGTCCGCAGGTATCGGCTGCCCGCGGCGGTCTTGCACTGCGCACACCGGGGCAGGCGCCGTGGTGAGCACTTGCATGCTCAAGGGATATGGTCTGAGCCCCACTCAGAGGCACTAAGAGGCACTCAGAGGAACCAGAGGCGTTCGGTGGGGCATGCCATCCTCCGATCCGCACTGTCACCGTGTTGAGCGCGCCGAAGAGAGATGCCTTCGGATCGCCAGTGCGCAGGTTGCGAAGAAGCTCGAGGTTGGCGACGGTCGCCGGGTCGAGGAGCATAAAGCCCTCGACGCTCCGGTACCTGTGGAAGAGAGGGCGCCGCGATGAGCACTCGCTTGCTCAGGGAGCATCAAGCTTCACACACAAACCAAAAGCACGTGGGGGTGGGGGAGCGCGAGCCGATGGCACGCAGAGAGGCACTCGAAGGGACACTCAGTGAGGATGGACAGAGTTCGTACTTGATCCGAAGGGTGCCCTTGACGAAGCTCGCCCCGTCGGACTGCTCAACAGCGTCGACGAGCGCGGCAAGGGCTGCGAGCGCCAGGTATTTGGACTTGACGTCCGTCTCGAGCGCCTGCACTTGCGAACGGTGCGAGTAGTGTCGCACGTACCCGAGGCCCTTGACCTCGTTCCAGTTGGGCACCTGGTCGCAGCGCGCGGCCGGGAACGCGGCCTCGGCGACGCTGTTGAGCACGCTCTGGGCGGACGAGGACGGGAAGAGGATCTGGCGCGGGTTGTGCAACGCGAGCACCGACAGCGTGCGCGAGTACGCCTCGTCGTCGCAGAAGGAGTACAGCACGATCGAGAAGTCCGGGAGCCACAGGCACGCGAGACCGACCTCGTAGGCGCGGCTCTCGCAGAGCGCGACAACCGAATCGAGCTCCGGCTCCTGAGCCTCGGCGCGCTCGTCCGAGCGAGCGAAGGGCTGCACGACGTCGAAGCCGACCATCGTGCCGGGAGAGCAGATGGCGGCATCGGCCGCGGACGTCTGCCCAAGCGCGCGAGGGCGCTTGGACAGCGCCAGCGTCTCAACTGCAGCGGGCGATGCGGCCGGGCCGGGCCGCCAAAGAACGGTGGCATCAGCCACCTCTGCCAGCGCGTCCATGCGGACGCGCTTGCCGACGCCCTCACTCATCGCTGCTTCAGGTCGAAAAAACGAGGGAAAAGCTCCTGTTTTCCGTCTCTCTCGGCTCACTCGCTGCTGTGAAACACACAACGCTCAAGACGGCGTGCGGGGAGCGCCACCTCTGAGCTCTAACAAGCCTCTTACCAGCGCCACCAGTCAGACAGTTTCATCGCGGTTCAAAGGACGACTACGCACCCCTCGGCCAACATACGAGTTGTTTGAGTGACATCTAAGTAAGTAGAACGAGCACCGCGCCCGCGTCGGCCACAGGCTTCTGGTTGTGCGGCGCGTTGGTGACCAGGTTCATTATGGCGCCCGCGGCCTCCTCCTGGCCCGCAGGGGTGCCCGCCGAGAGCATCTCCACGAGCAAAGGGAGCGCGCCGCCCGTCAGGATGGCCTGCTGCGCGTCCGCCGAGTGAAGCGCGAGGTTCATGAGCGCGCCAGCCGCCTCCGAGACGCCGCGCTCGAGCGCTGTAGTGAGCTTGGCGACGCCGCCCGCGCGCATGGCCGCGTCCGCGCCGTCCTTGCGAAGGCAGAGGAGGAGGAGCGCCGAGGAAGCCCGCGCGGCGACACCGTGTGGAGCGCCCGGCTCGCCGCCGCCAGTGACGCTCAGCAAGCTGAGCAGCGGCTCGATCGCGCCCGCCTTAAAGATTGCCGTCAAGTACTCGTCGTGCCCGTTGGCCAGGTTGGCCAGGCAGCCGGCGGCGTGCTCTTGCGTGGCCACGGTGCCGGTGCTCAGGAGCGCCAGGAGCGGACCGAGGACGCCCGCGCTGACCATCTTGGCCTTGTTCGCCTCGGAGGCGGCCAGGTTCATCAGCGTACCCGCCGCCTCCTCCTGGCCCGACTTGGGCACTCCGCTGCCAAGCAGCTTGATGAGCGGCGCGACAGCGCCCGCCTTGCCGATGGCCTCCTGGTTGTCCTCGTTCGTGTCGGCGAGGTTGGTGAGCGCGCCGGCGACCTCCTCCATCAGACCCTCCTTGTCGCCCAGCATCTCGACGAGCAGCGGGATGGCGCCCCCCTTGGCAATCTCCGTCTGCGTCGCCGGCTGCTTGAGCGCCAGGTTCATCAGCGCACCCGCCACGTACTCGCGCGCGCGACGTGAGCTGCCCCCCTTGTCCTTGAGAAGCGTGAGCAGCGGCGGGAGCGCGCTCGCCTTCAGGATCAGCCGCTGGTTCTCGGCATTGTTCGAGGCGAGGTTCATCAGACAGCCCGCCGCCTGCTCCGCCGGCCCGCCGCCCGCCTTGAGCATCTCGACTAGCGGCGCGATGGCCTCCGCTCCCGCGATCGCGCGCTTATTGTCCGGGTGCGCGGCCAGGTTCATGAGCGCGCCCGCCGCCTCCTCCTGCAGCGCGGCGGAGCCCTTAGAGAGCAGCGCCACCAGCGGCTTGATCGCCGCTGCCTGCTCGATCGCTAGCTGGTTGTCCGGGTGTTGGCAGGCGAGGTTCCACAGCGCAAAGCACGCCTGCTCCTTGGCAGGCGACGAGCCCTTGAGGAGCAGGTTGACCAAGGGCGGCAGCGCGCCCGCGGCGACGATGGCGGCCTGGTTGGCCGGGTTCTGGATGGCGAGGTTGCCCAGGATCCCGGCCGCCGTGTCCTGCACCGCCGGCGTCGCGCCCTGCAGCAGCTGCACCACCGCTGGGATCGCGCCCGCCACCGTGATCTGCTTCTGATGCTCCATGCAGTCGGCGAGCGACATGATGGCGCGCGCCGCGTGCTCCTGCACCTCGCCCTCGCGCCGCAGGAGCAGCAGCAGCGGCTGCAGCCCGCCCGCGCTCACGATACGCTGGCTCTCGGTCGGCCCCGTCGCCGCCTGCGCCGCGAGCGCCGCCGCCGCGCGCACCTGCGCGTGGCTCGACCCCTTCGTAAGCAGCTGCACCAGCTCCTCGAGGCTCTCGCTGCCCTTGAACTCGAGTTTGGGAGGCGTGGGCGGCGGCTTGGGCTTGGGCTTCGTGGCGACCGGGCTCGAGGCCGGCAGAGGCGCCGGCGGCAAGCGGTCCGAGGGTGGCACGCCGATCGCGAAGCCGCCCATGGCGAGCCGCGCCTTGGCACCCTCACGCACGGCATCCGACATCTTGATGGGCGTCTTGGCTCCGAGCGCCGACTCGAGCAGCACGAGCTCCGTGGTGGCGCTGGCCACGCGCGGCGTCACGTCGACCCACACGCCCGTCGGCTTTTGGTTCCACCAACGCTTGTGTGCCACAAAGGTGCCGAGTGCGTCCTCGAGCTCGTACACCGCGTACCCCTTGATCACCTCCCAGCCACACGCCTGCTGGGCGGCCTCGGCGTTGGCAAACGAGTTCTCCACGTCGATGCTGACGGCGGCGCTCACCTTGGACAGGTCCTCCTTGCTCGGCCCGGCTGTCAGGCGGCAGCGCTTGCCCGCGAGCTGCTTCTTGCCGAGCTGCGGGGGCGAGTGGGCACGGCGAGAGGCGACGTGCGTGAGCACGGGCGGCGGCACGGCGGCACGGCGACACGGCGGCGCGGCGGGACGGCGGGACGGCGGCGCGGCGGGAGGCGACGACGTGAGTGGGCGCGGCGGAGGGCAGCAGGGCTGTCGGTGCCAGGAAGGGAAGGGCGTTTGCGCGCGTGCGCGTCGGCGGCGCGTGGTTCGAGGGACGCCGATTGGGGCACGCACGAAAGCCTTCATCACCGCATTCTCCTTGAAGCACGCAGGCCACCCCGAGGGTGGAGAGACGATCGGAGCGCCCGCAGCGAGCGATCTGGACGGGTCGGAGCAGGCGACGTCGCTCGGCTCGGGCCAGTAGCCTTCGGTGCCGTTCGGAACGGTCTGAGAGGCCATCACTCCCTGCTCGCAACTAGCGCTTCTGTGGATCTCCCGGTCGCGACGACGACGAAGAGCGAGCAGGTGCGCGAGGGCGAGTGAATGAAAACTTGGTGATGAGAAGTTTGCTTCGTCAGAGTCATCACCTCTGAAACCGTCCAAGTCGCAACTGTGGCAATTCCATACCACATCTCCCGGAAATCACAACAACCGACAAACGAGTTAATCCATCACGAGATCAGCAATCAAGATTCAAGTGCTCTTGAGTCTAATAGACTGAGTCTTGTGGGCGTCCGACGGCGACCCGCGGGACGCGGCGAGCCGGGACGGCACCCGCGGGACGCGTAGTGGCTAGTAACGTTAACTTCTGTTCTCTGTGGCACGGCACTCAGGCAAATCAATGACTCCTGGCCAAGTCTTCATGACTACGACTGTCGACGGCTTTAACGTGATCGCGCGGGTGGCTGACTGGCTGTCCCGACGCGGTCGTACTGGGTGCGCCGTGCGCTCTGCGCTGCACCACCATATGCAACCCGCATACGCGCATGATTGAGCTCGGCGCTCATGGGGCCATACGCATGCGCTCGCCACCAAATTGGGCGCGGTGGTCCCAGCTTCCTTGGCCGTGGCGTGTCGGAGCGCCCTGCATGCCACCGGCGCGCAGCCCGGTGAGAACGACCCCCGGCGCGCTCGCGTGCACCGCGCCGCCGCGCACCACTGGCGGGCAGTTCGGCACCGACGACGACGCGGCAAGCAGAGGCCCTGTTCGGCCATCCGCCACTTGTAGCAGCAGCGGCGGCGGAGTGCCCTCTGCGGGATGCGGCATCCGCTCAACAGAAGGTCGTCCGCGCGTGCCAGCGCCGTTGGCCACCTTGGTCATCGTAAGCAGCCCATGGCCGCTACGCCCCTTGCCAACGCCGAAGCTGCTATCAGCCCATGGCGAAGGCACAGTCGCCTTGCTCGCCAGTGGCTGCAGAGGGGCCGCGGGCAATTGCACGGTCAATGCCAGAGCTGCGTCGGCGCCTATGCTGCTGCCGCGGCTGCCGCCGCTGCGGCTGCCACCATGGCTTCCGCTGAAGCTGTCGGCGTGACCGGTCGGTGGCTCGCCGCCGCCACTGCCGCCGCTGCTGCTGGCGGGTGCCGCAGGCGACGCGGCGCCCACCACAACGCCCGTCGCCTCGTCGCCCACCACAAAGCCCACCACCTCGTCACTTGAGGGTTTCCTTGAGGGCTTCGTGCTCCCTTCCTCGGACTCGCCGTCCTCGTACGCGTGGTGCACCTCGAGCTTGGCGAGCGCGCTGAGGAAGCCCTCGATGTGTCGCCCGCCCGAGATGTAGAGCTCGCGAGCAGCGGCCTCGAGCTGGCGCAGCGACGCGCCGCTCACGCGCGGACCGCGCTGGTTGAGCTGGCGCTGCAGCGCTTCGATCGCCGCCGTCAACTCCATCACCTGCCCTTCGAACCGTTGTGATTGTGCGCGCGCCTCGGCGGCAGCGGACTCCGCCGCAAGCACACGTGCCGCCTGCGCCTGCGTCTTGGCGCGCTCACCCTCGAGCTCGTTGCGCAGCTTCTTCTCGAGCACCGCCGCCGCGAACGCGTTCGCAAGCGCCTCGTCGCGCGCCTTCTCGAGCGCGGCGGCGTCCGCACGCTCATCCTTCAGTCGGTCACACAGCTCCTGCAGCCTCTTGAGGTTGGCGCGCTCGCGCTTGAGTGCAGACTGCGCCTCCGCGAGAGCTGGCGCGGTGCTCTTGAGCTCCTCGCCCAGCCTCTTCGCCTCGGCCCGTGCCGCGGCGAGCGCCTCCGCCAGCTTGCCCGCCTCCGCCGCCTGCTCCAAGAGCGCTCGCTTTTCGTCGGCCTCACGCTGAATGACGCAGGCGGCCGCCTTGGCGAAGGCGGCGCGCGCGTCGTCAAAGATGGTGCGTGTCTCGATGGCCTGCTCGGTGAGCGCGAGCTGGCACGTCGTCCACTGCTCCTTGATCCCGCGCAGCTGCACGGCCGCGCGCCGTGCCGTTTGACCCGTGCGCCGGCGCAACTCGTGCGCCTCAGCCATCGCGCGTGCGGCCGCGCGCTTGTGGCTCTCGAGCTCGCCCGAGGCCGCGCCGTGTGCCTGGGCCGAGGCCGCCTTCTCGCGCTCGAGCTCACGGAGCTGCTTTTTCAGCGCCGAGAGCTCGTCGTGGAAGCGCTGCGTCGCATCCTGCAGCGCAATCTCCGCGTCGTTCCCATCGCCATTTGCGGCCTCCGCGGCCGCCAGCTCGAGCTTGAGGCGCTCGCGCTCGGCGATTGCGTCGAGGCGGACGCGGTGTAACTCCGCGTCGAGCTCCAGCACCCGATTCTGTGCCTCCACACGCGCCTTGCGCTCCCACTCGAGCAGCTCGCTCAGCTGCGCAATCGCAATGGCTCGCGGGTCGAGCGCCTCGGCCTTAGGTGGCGCATCGAACATATTGCTCGGAAGGATGCCCATGCCATCGCCCGCAGACGCGTTGACGTCGCGGCCCGTGACCTCGAGGCCCATCGTGGTGCAGCGCAGGGCAGTTATGGTCCTGGCCGAGGATTGCGGAATTCACTAATGGTGTCTATTGGCATGTCTTCGTTCCTCACGCTCGCGTTGCACATCCGACCCGCACCACGCCATGCGTATGGATACGAGCGTGTACGTCGTACGCATGCCACAATGTTCCGGCGCGAGGGTGGCAAGCCCGAGCAGGACGTGTATGGTTTCGAGGAGGTTGAGCTGCCTCCCCTCCCTTCAGGCGTACATCTCACACTCGAAGAAGGGAAGCAGTCGGAACTTGACACAGCTGACTACTCGTGGGCAAGTGACGAAGAAGAGGCCCGTATGTGGCGCAAGATTGAGACATACGTGACTCGACACGAGGCTGATTTCGATGCGGGAGATTACGGCACGGGAGGTGAGATTTGGCCTTCCGCGGCGGCCCTGTGCGAGTGGCTCAGCAATCACAGCGCCGAAATCAAAGGGACGCGTGTGCTAGAGCTTGGATGTGGTACTGGCGCGTGCGGCATTTTCGCGGCAGCGCTCGGCGCATCCTCGGTGCAGCTCACAGACGGAGGGTCTGAGAAGTTGCTCGCTCTCACGCACGCCAACGTCGCCCTCAATCAGCAGCACATTGGACCTGGCGTGCAAATCGCGATACGCCGCCTCGATTGGAACGCCACGGAGGACGCGGCCTGCCACTCCGCGCCCTTTGACGTGCTCCTCGCCTCGGATGTGATCTTTGGCCACGCCGCCGAGCCTGACGAAGCTTCCAACGAGACGCATACAGCGCTCGCACGTACGATTGGCCTGTTGCTGCGCCGCCAAGGATCAAGCGCAGCAAGGCCGCCGAGTGCGATCCTCGCACATGAGCATCGCAGTCGCAGCGCGCTTCTCGACGCTCCGCTCGGCTGGGATGAAGACGATGCGCACCTGCGCAACTTCTTGACGGCAGCCGCAGCGGCTGGGCTGCGCGTGCGCTGCCTCTGGTCGAGGCGACCGACGAGCTACGCGCGGGGCCGATTCCGCTCCTGGACCGCCGATGTATCGATCATGGAAGTGTCACTGGTATAGAAGAAGGTAAGTTATCAAGCTCTCAGAGGTGTGAGGAGGATTCTTTCGCCGAAAGGTCGGCGCGCACGCCCCGCACGCATGGCCCCGCCCCGCCATGGGCCCCGCACGGACCCGCTGGCGCTGCGCTGGCATACCGGATAGAGACCGTGACGCGTGTCCGGCCGGCGGGGCCGCGTGACTGCGGCACCGCGCCCGCAGCGACGTGAGACGAGACGGACGTGCGGTGCCGGCTAGGTGCCGGCCAGCACACCACAGCGCACAACAGCGCACAGGACCCGTACCTGAATTCTGGCGTGGTGGACGTCTGGATGGCGGAGGAGATCAGTCAATGCAAGCTTCGTGGATAAAACGAATCCAAATTCGCAGCGGGATCCTTCGGACGGTTACGCTTGCACTCGAGCCACGAGCGCGACTCCCAGCCAAGGGTATATTTTCGGGAAAACACCCCCCCTCCGACCCCGACCCCGACCTCCGAGGTCAACCCATCCGCGGACCCTAGGCGACCGGACCCGACCCCCCGGGCCGAGGTTTGAGAGTCGAAGGGTCACACTGGAGTGTCTGACACTAAAAATGCGGGAAAAGGTTCGTCGAAGTTTCGTCACTGACCTCGCATGGTTTCGTCATCTCTTTATTAGGCAAACAGGGGGTTTCGTCACTAGGGCTACCGGTACGCAATCTCCGTAGTATATAGGGTGTGATGAAGCTGAAGGACTGAAGGTCGAGGTTGGGGATTGCAGGAAAGAGGAATAGATGCAGGCAAGCCTTCAGGAGCCGAGCGATCAAGGATTCTTGATCCGCCATGCACCAAGCCCCACATGTGTAACGCATAAAAAAGAAACAGCAGTGGAAACCATCTGCACGGGGGCTCCGTTGGTGCGAGCGTTCCTGTGGCCATCAGAGCCGCCGCCACACGTTGTAGACGGTGGGCGCACCCTGCGCCTCGAGCATCGCGGTGAAGCGCTCGTGCGCGCGGCGCATCACGAGGACGCGTTGCACAAAGTTGGAGAGCGTCGTGGCGAGCGTCGGGTCGGAGGAGCGCGACTGATCGGCGTCGTACACAGCGAGGACGTGGGAGCTAAAGTCGAGCAGCTCGTATCGGTTGCACTGCGACAGGGCATGCAGCAGCCATGTGCCCGCGAAGAGGATACCATCCCCGAAGAGAGTTTCGTTATCGGAGCTGATGCGCCACGGAGCCCGAGACGGCGCTCGAGACGGCGCGTTCTCTCGAGAGGGCGCGCTCTCACGGTCCGAAGAACCTGGCAGCGGCTTCTCATCGTACGACTGGGACGCGTAGAGGAAGCAGAGCACCGACCACACGCGATGAAAGGCGCGCGTCGTGTCGGTCCGGCCGAGATCCAGGCCTGGCGTTTCCCCAGCGAGCCACAGGTCCTTGTACGGCACCAACGCCTTTGTAGCGCGGATGAGGGCGCGATCGAAGATGGAGGAGGTCGACGAGAGAGGCGCCGAAAGGCTGGGCACCTGCTCGGACATCAGGACCATGTCCGAATCCTCGGGCAGCTGATCCCGCGCGGCGGCGACTGCGGTGGCCGCAACGACCATTGGGTGCGGCTGCCCGGCTGGCGGCATTTGCTGGAGCGCTGCGCTGGCGGTGCTCAGCACGGCGCTCTCGAGCAGCTGCAGAAGGAAGAAGGCGTTTCCGAGCCGGCGAAAGCTGTGGAACACAGACGAGTGCAGCTCGTCGTAGTTGGCGATGTCCTTGAGCTTCGCCTCGAAGAACAGGTAGCAGCCGTGTGCACCGTACTGGTACGAGGGCAGCTTGCCCAACCCGTCGGGCAGCCCTTCCTGCACCTCGGCCACGAGATTGCGCACCTCGTGGACGAGCAGCTCCTCGACGTGCTCCGCGAGTTTCCCTAGCAACCTCTGCGTGCCCGCCTCACCCAGGACCGCCACCAGTGCGCCCGCGTGTGCCGCCCCAAACGAGCCGCTTGCGCGCGCCGCATGCATCGCGTACTCGGCATTGAGCTGGCGTGTGCCGAAGGCGAGGTGCGGGCCGAGGACACGTGGCGCGTTGAAGCGCTCCGGCTGCTGCGTGAACGGCGTGGGCAATGGGCGCTGGAAGCTTGCCGCGTCCAGACGGAAGGCGAAGTTGGGGAGCAGGTCAGTGAAGCTCTCCGCCAGGGCGTGTGAGAGCACTCGGCCCGAAAAGGAAAGGAAGGCGATCGACTCGGACGCCTCCATCCACATGGCCTCGTATGAATCCAAATCGGGCATGAGCTCACTCAGGTATGCATGCGTGCGGCGCGCCACGCGTAGCGTGCAGTGCAGCTCGACCACCCCAATGTCCAGCGACTTGGACTCGAACCGCTCGAGAGCCAGTGCGAGTGATTGGCGTACGAGTGAGTTCACGCGCTGCGTGAGCAGCCGGTGCAGAGGCACGGACCGACCCAGGATGCGCGCGTGGCGCACCTGTGGGGAGGGAACAGCGCTGTGATGAGCACTTGCATGCAAGGCGACACAGGATGCGCGCGTGGCGCACCCTGAGCAGCGGCTCGAACCAGCACTTGCCCACGGCCGCGCGCACTTCGGCATCCGAGCCTACGAGAGTGTAGGCGGCTTCGCGCTCGCGCGGCAGCAGCGCAAGGGCCGCTCTCGTCTTGAAGTGGCCTAAGAGTTGCTCCGCGAGTGCGTAGAGCACCTGCTCGAACGGGTGGCGATCAGTGAGGCGAGGCGATCAGTGGGGCGATCAGTGAGGCGATCAGTGGGGCGATCAGAGTGGCAATCCCCACCGCTAGAGCACCTGATCGAAGACGAGGCAATCCATGATCATCAGGGGTCATCAATGGCAATCAGTGGTCATCAGAGCACCTGATCGAAGACGAGGTTCGTCTCGGCCTCGATCTCGACGAGAAGGTGCTGCTGCCGGTGCGTCTGGAGCGCGCGCCGCGCGCCGTCCGAGTACGCTTCGAATGTGTAGAGCAGCCTTGGGAGCAAATGTGAGTTGCCGTTGGCGAGCACGTGATTGCACAGGATTGAGGGGAGTGACATTGAGATCGGGAACTGCACGCGCTGCGAGAGCTCGAGGAAGAACTCGCGCATCCACAAGACGGACACGTCGCCGAGCTCCTGCAGCGTCGACGAGAGGCGGAGCAGGTACGGGAAGCAGGCGGAGGCGCTCACGAAGGCGCTCATCTCCTTGATGATCTCTTTGCTCAGGGGGGCCTCGTGCATCATCCCTCCCTTGATGTGCGGTGAGCGCTCGTCGTACAGTGCGCGCGCCGTCGCGCGCATCAGCCAGAGCTGCGTCTGCGAGGGCGGCACCGCGCGCGCCGGGTAGCCGAGGTTCTCCGAGTGCTTAAACCACTTCGATTTGATGACCTCCTCATCAAGCAATCGGTCGATGTCCTCCTTGGCTATGCCTGCGTCGGCGCTCAGGTTGCGCAGCTGCATGAGCACCGTCTTGAGCGCCCGCTTCTCGTACTTGACGGCCTTGCGCGTCGGAGCGCCCATTGTCTGGTGAATAAAGCGCTGTGTGAGCTCATGCACGCCGCGGCACAGCAACCTCTCGTTCGAGCCGCATACGTGCCCAAGACAGCGCTCGAGATCCTTAAGGGTTGCCACGAGCTCGACGAGCGCCGACTTTTCTGCACCATCGAGGTTATAGCGCAGCGCACGCTCGTAGTCGCACCATTCGGCTCCGCGCGCGCGCTCGTGCATCTCCGCATCCGTCGCGACGTGCGCGCACTTGTATGCTAAGACCTCGTGGAGAAGGGCAGCCACGCCCGACATGAGCCGGCAGCCGCACATTGTGAGCTCGAGTAGCTCAAGGGCGAGCTCGGTGTGCGCGTGCCGGCTCTTGAGCGACGCTTCGCACCGCTCGGCACCGCCGAGCGCGTCGATCCGCCGGAGCAGCTGCGTGATCTCGCTCTGGAGATCGACAGCCTGCGCACGCAGCGGCGGCAGCTGCGCCGTGACCGAGTACTGGCTGGCCCTGGCACCCGCCTCACGGCCCGTTCGTGCGATGAGCTCCGTGGGGCTGATGGTGCCAAAGTTGGGGCAGCGCTCAAGCACGCTAGGCAAGTTGGCGAACATGTCGCCATACAGTGGCACGATCGGGTACCGCCGTAGCCACTTGACGAACCGATCGCGCTTGATTCGCTGATGGTGGAAGGCATTGACCCCGCCCTTATCTGGCGAGTCGAGTAGCCAGAGCGCGTGCGCGGCCGAACGAAGCAGACGGTGCTTCTCTGTAGGCAGCAGGTACCACTCATTCTCTAGATGTTCTATCGCGAGCGTCGCCATGTCGGCCACCACCGTATCGTACCCTCCGAGCTTCTGCACCGACGCGCGCAGGGCGGTGAGCATCACCATGCGGCTGGGCAACATCTGCTGCAGCAGCGTGTTCTCGGCGTCCTTCTGCTGCGCGTCGGGGAGGTCGGCCCTGCAGTGCTGGAAAGCACGCTTGTACACAGAGAAGTCATTGTTCAGGCACGCCTTCGTGTCCTTGAGCGCATCGATCAAGGCAAGCGTGTCGAGCGTCGAGAGGAGCTGCACGTAGAGCGCCTCGCACGGGATGGCGGCGCCGTCACTGTTGGAGGCGCACAGGCGCGCCTCCGCACGGATGAGCAGACCCAAGTTGGTGGTCCACTTGGCGACGACCCGCTCTTTGAACAAGATCAGCTGTTTTATCCCTTCCATCACCGGGTCAAGCACTTCGAATGAGGAGGCGTACATGGCACGCTTTTGCGCCTCGTCGCCGCCGACGGTGGGCAAGGCGCGCGCGATGCTGCGGTACGTGTACAACATGGAGGCGAGCTCGGCACCCCACTTGTCGATCGCCTCCAGCTCGACGATGCCCTTCGTCTCGTCAGAGAACTGCAGGGCGTAGCCCTCGAAGCCCACGCGGTCCGCGTAGTGGACGGCATTCTTGTCGGAGACGAATTCGTAAAGCAGCGGCAGATTGGGGCCTTGCAAGGCCGCCTGCACGGGGTTCAGGTCGATGCTCGACAGCATCTGGCCGATTTCGACGAAGTCCAAGGAGGAGGCCGACATGTGGTCTTCACACGTTCGTCAATCCGGAGAGGAATTCGATGTCTGTTCCTTTTTTTTCCTTATGTAACGAACCACCTTCTCGTCGCACTCCCACGGGGCGGTGACTCTGGGAATTCCCTCGCCAATTTTGGTGGACGTCCTCGATCGGAACAGTACCGATCGATGTTTCGGGGTCGTCGCGCGGTCGTGCGCTGCGCGTGTGCATTGGTGGGTTGGGTTGGTTGTGAGGTTCGCCTCTGTGCCCGTGAGTCCCGTGTTGTCCCGGCTCTCCCCGGTGTTTTTGTATCCAGAAATAGACCTACCGGTAAGCCGATCATCTTTTGGCAGTGGAGAGGACGCAACCCGCCTGCCGCCATGGCCATGAGGGGTCAAACGGCCGTCGCCACTATAGAAGCTCGCCAAAAGCGCCGGCTCGACGAATATCGGTCTGCCCGGACCGATCGATCTCACAACGTAGAGCTCAGCGCAGATGGCGAGACGGAACGGACCGCCAGCAGTGCAGGAGGTGAGACGGCACGGACTGCCGAAGGCGAGACCGCGACGCCGGCCCAATTGGAGGAGGAGCTGCCTGGCTTGCAGGCCCTGTTTGAGGACCCGCCGGCGCCGGAGGTGCAAGGGCAGAGCGGCCGGCGCTATCACAGCACCTCGCTGTGCTGGCTGCGGCCATCGGACCAACCGCGGTGCGCAGCCATCCTGCTCGTGGAGGCGCGCTGGTTCGATCCTTTCATCCTCACCATCATCCTCGCCAACTGCGCCACCATGGCATGGGAGTCGCCGCTCGACCCGCCGGGTACCTGGAAGGCGGGGGTGCTCGATGTGACCGAGTGGTTCTTTCTCTACATCTTCACGACCGAGCTCGTGGCCAAGGTCATAGCGTACGGCTTTATGATGCACGAAGGTTCGTACCTGCAAGACCCGTGGTGTCAGCTGGATTTCGTCGTGGTGTCGTTCGCGTGGCTGCCCCTCTTATTCCCTTCCATGGGCAACTACTCGGTCCTGCGGGCACTGCGGGCATTGCGCCCGCTGCGCTCCCTCCGGCTTGTGCCCGGCATGGCGGTGCTCATCTCCTCCATCATCTCCACCGTGCCCAAGCTCGCCAATGTGCTCGCGCTCTGCGGCTTCATCTTTTTGGTCTTTGGCATTGTAGGCATGGAGCTCTTTAAAGGGACACTGCACTACCGGTGCGCTCTGCCCGGCTTCGAGGAGCTGCCCGGCCATCCCCGCCCAGAGCGCTCTCTCGATGAGGTCGTGCCGCTTGGATCGACGCTGGACGCGGCGCTCGGCACGGCGATTGACGAAGCTGGGCTCGCGCCCAGGCCGCTGCTTGGAGTGCTGCATCCCGCGAGGGCGAGGTCTTTGGAGGGGCTGGCCAACCAGACGGCCGCATCCACATCGGCGGCCCTGGCTGTCGCTCAGCTGCATCCGTTGTTCCTGCCAGTGCTTCGGAGGCTCAGGATCATCGAGCCATACAAAAGTAGCGGCGAGACGAGCGAGGGGGGGGGCAAGCCGGAGGATAGCAGCGGCGATCCGGACGAGGCGGCGATCGATGCGCAGAAGGCCTTTGATACGGGCGAGGCATGCAACCCGCAGCTGCCCCACCATCCGCAATGCGCTCCGGGCGCCAAGTGTCGATACTTTGCGCAGGCGCCCTTTGCCGGGCTGATGAGCTTCGACAACATCGGCGTCGCATGCATCGTGATCTTGCAGACGATCACGTTTGACACGTGGACTGAGGCCATGTACGCGCTGATGTCGGCCTTCTCGCCGTCCGCGTGCATCTTCTTCGTGCTCATTGTCGTGCTCGGCGGCTTCTTCGTGATCAACCTGTTCCTCGCGGTCATCCTCCAAGAGGTGCTCGCCGCGTATACGATCGAGGCTGCCAAGCTCGAGATGAATGGGCGCCAGGAGACTCGAGCCGCCAAGGATGCCTCCACCGCTGCCTCCACCGCTGCCTCCACCGCCGCCGACGTCGAAGGTGGGCTACATGGGCTGCCTGGCGCCGAGACTGGCGTCGACACCGACGCGCTGCTCAGTCCGGCGGGCGGCTCGAGCTCAGGCGCGCCAAGCGCCCGCCGCGGTGCTTGCGACTGCGCGCCGCCACCCCGGAGCTGCCGGTTGTTGCTCGCGCAGACAGTGACCTCCGTGTGGTGGGGGAACCTGTCGACGCTGGCGGTTCTGCTTAACATGGCGCTGATGTGCATGCCGTACGAAAGCATGAGTGACGCGTACGAGGCGCAGCTGGAACAGGGCCAGCTCGTGATCTCGTGGATCTTCATCGGCGAGATGGGCCTCAAGCTTCTGGGATTGGGTTGCGTGGGTTATTGGGCCGACGGGTGGAACCAGCTCGACGGCAGCATCGTGATCATGTCGATGGCCGAGATGACGATCACCGCGCTCTTTGCCGACACAGGAACGAACCTGTCGTTCCTGCGAATCCTGCGGATGCTACGCGTGGTGCGAATACTCCGCTTGATGAAGTCGTGGAAAGGGCTGTACAAGATCATCGTCACCTTTGGCAAGGTGTTGCCGCAGTTGAGCAACATCTTCGTGCTCATGGCCGTTACCATCCAAATTTTCGCGTTGGTCGGGATGCAGATCTTGGGCGGCCGGTACAATCCGTCTACAGGCTACTCCACCATACCTTGCCCGGGCGGCGAGTGCCAGGACGACGCGCTCGAGGAGAAGCCGCGCTATCACTTCGATTACTTCTTCCCGGCGATCACGACGTGCTTCATCGTCATGACGGGTACGTGGGTCGATCCCCTGGGCCCAGCGGTGGAGGTGGGCGGGCAGGCGATGGCCCTCTTCTTTGTGACGTTGCTCGTCATCGGCTGCTACATCATCATGAACATTTTTGTTTCCATCCTCCTCAACGCATTTGCCGACGACGAGGACGAGCCACCCGTCATCGTCAGCTCCCCAGCACCTGCACGCCAGCGCTCGCCACCACCATCCCCAAGGGGTTCGTCGCGTCCGGGTAGCTCGCCTCCATCCCCGACGAGGACTGATGGCCGGGCGGAGGGAAAGCGAAGCCAGGCCGCTTCGAGCGCAGCGGAGCTCAGAAGCCCCACCCGCGGGCCGTGGCCTCACGACTATTCGCTCTGCCTCTTCGGCCCACGCGACCGCATTCGCATGTGCTGTCAGTGGCTGGTCGAGCACGAACGGTTCGACCAGTTCATCATCTTCGCCATCGTTGCCTCCTCGTTGTGCCTAGCCTTGGATGTGCCGCGCCTCGACCGGAGCTCTGAGCTCGCGGCGCTGCTGCGCCTGCTTAATTTGGTCTGGACGACCATCTTCGCCTGCGAGCTCACGCTTAAGGTCATCGCGTACGGCTTCGCGTGCACCGAGAGGGCCTACGTCAACGACCCGTGGAACTTGCTCGACCTGGCGATTGTCACCTCCTCCTTCCTCGTGCTGCTAGCCGGGACCTTCCCTCCATTGGCCAATTTGAAATCGCTGCGAGTGCTGCGCGTCCTCCGACCGCTCAGGCTTCTCGCGCGCCATGAGGGCATGAAGCTCATCATCATCTCGCTGATCAAGACGATGCCCGCCGTTTCCAATGCGCTGGGCGTCGTGCTGGCCTTCCAGCTCGTCTTTGCCATTTTGGGCATGCAGATGTTCATGGGGGAGCTCGGCTCTTGCACCGACCCTGCCATTCGCACGCCTGACCTCTGCCATCCCCCGCCGTCACCGTCAAACTTCAAGGCTTACACAGGCCTCGCGATCGCGCGCACCGAGGCGTCAGCCGACGTCGCGCCGTCCCTCCTCTCCTACTCGTACGAGGACGAATACCGCCCCTTGCCGCCCCAGCCACCCTCGTCGCCGCTGCCGCCGTCGGTTCCAAGCCTCGCGGCGATGCTTTCCATCTGGGCTGGGGGACTTGGCGAGCTTGGCGGCGCCGAGGCTGCCGACGGACGTGGGCCGAGTACTTTCGGCACGTCTGCGCTCGTGCTGCAGCGTGAGCAGGTAGGGCGCCGTCTCGAGCGCGGAGCGCTCCCTGAGCAGGTGGTGGCGCCTTCAGATGCGCCCAAGGCAGCGCCCAAGGCTGAAGATGGAGGCATCATCAGCAGCAGCCGCACCCGGCTCACCAGCAAGGGACGTGGCGAGCGAATGGTGCTTGCGTCGGGACGGCGGCGGTTGAAGGGAGGCGGCGGCGGCGGTATCAACGGCGACGTGCGATGGTCGAACCCGCCGCTGGGCAGCTTCGACTCCTTTGGCAGTGCGATGTTGTTGCTCTACATCATGTCGACGGGCGACGGATGGGATCAGATCATGTTCGCGACGATGGATGTGACGGAGCCCGGCCACGCGCCCGAGCGCAACGACTTCTCGGCCTCGGCCATCTTTTCGATCCTCTGGCTGTTTATCGGTTGCTTCTTTGCACTCAACCTCTTCGTCGGCGTCGTCGTGGACCAGTTCAATCGAATCCAGAAGGAGGAGGGCGGCTCGGCGACGATGACCGAGGAGCAGCTGCAGTGGGTCGACACGATGAAGAATGCCGCGCAGACGAAGGCGATAATTGCTGTGAAGCCGCCCGTAGGCTGCTGCCGCCTGCTTGTCTACCGCCTCGTGACGTCGAACCTCTTCGATGGCTTCATTACCAGCGTCATCGTCGTCAACGTGGCGGTTATGGCAACGGACTTTTGGGGCATCGAGCAGAACGAGAAAAGCTACGCCCTTTACACTCAGTCGTTACGCGCCTTTGGGTACGTTTATTACACGGAGGCAACGCTCAAGATCTTTGCGCTCGGCTGCGCGGGCTACTTTGGCGACGCCTGGTGCCGCTTCGACTTTTTCCTCGTCGTCACCACGCTGCTCGACGAGTTTGCGAGCGAGCTTCTCGCCAAGGTGCTGCCGATTCCGCCGTTGCTGCTGAGGGTTCTCCGTGTGCTTCGCATCCTGCGTATCCTGCGGTTGCTCAAGGGCGCCAGGGAGGTGCGCAATCTGATCATGACGCTCGTCTTCTCGTTCCCGTCACTCATCAACGTCGGCTCGATCCTCCTGCTCCTCATCTACATGTTCGCCGTACTCGGCATCAACGTGTTCACGTGGGTCGCACACCAGGAGAGCATCACGCGCGTACGCAACTTCGAGTCGCTCGGCAACGCGATGCTGCTGCTCGTGCAGTGCCTGACGGGCGACAATTGGAGCATGATCATGCTTGAACTGATGGTTGATGAGACGTCGGGCCGTTGCACGGAGGCCGAGGGCAACTGTGGCTCGCGCTTGGCCATTCCGTTCTTCCTCGCGTTCCAGCTCTTGGCCGCGTTCGTCTTCCTCAATCTAGTTGTCGCCGTGATCCTCGATAACTTCACGACGCTGGGCAACGTGAAGACTGATCTTGTCTCGCGGAACGACATCGAGTTCTTCACGGAGGCTTGGGCCGCCTTCGACCCCGACGCGACGCAGAAGATCCCGGCGGAGCGCCTACCAGAGCTTGTCATGCAACTGCCTCCGCCAATGGGTCTGATGGGTGTGACAGGGGTCAAGAGGACCGCGGGCCTCTCCAAGGAGGTAATCAAGCTCTGCTCCAGCTTGCAGGTGCGCCAGGCGAATGGCACGCTCGCCAAGCTGCGCCAGGTGGAAGGCAAAGTTGAATTCGCACAGGTGCTCGAGGCGCTCGTCAATCGCAACTTCAAAGTGAACGAGATCCTGATCGAAGAGGTCGCCGACAGGGCCAAGCCAGTGGCCGCGGTGCGACCTCTCCCCTTCGGGCCACCGCCGCCGGGCAAGGGGGAGACCTCGGGTGCTGAGTTGAGTGAGGCCGAACGCGGAAAGTTCGAGGACGACGTCGCGCAGTTGTTTGCGATCAAGTTCGTGTTCTCGAAGTACGCGGACAAGTTTCGCCGCTGGGCGGATCGTGCAATGGCCGGTCGCACCAAGGGGCGTGTGCGGGCCGGAGCTGGCGGCAAGGCCGCAGTCGCCCAGGCCCAAACGGGCAAGGTGCTTCCGCCGCCGCCGCCGCAGCAGCAGCCGCAGAAGCAGCAGCAGACGGAGCAGCGGCAACGGCCGCTGGGGGTCCCGTTGGTCCTGCGGAGCCACCCACAAGAACCGTCTGTGAAGGGTCAAGCGCCTTTGATGGGCCAACCACAAGAACCGCCTGTGAAGAGCCCTCGTAGAGCTCGCTGCGCGCGCAACAGCCGCGAGACGTTGGCTGTGAGGAGCCCACGCAACAGCCGCGAGACGCTACCCGCAACTGCAGCCCCGCCGAGTGCGGAGCCGGAAGACCGAGCCACTGGCGCTCGTCGCAACAGCAGCGAGGCGGAGCCGGCGGCCGCGCCGAGTGCGGAGCCGGAAGACCGAGCCACTGGCGCCCGTCATAGCGCCCGTGTGACGTCACTCGAGTACTCGCTGCGTACTCAGAGCATGGGGCCTCAAGGTGGTGGCGGGTGCTGCCTCCCACCGATGCGAACACGACCTCAGTCGGCACGCGGCGCTGGTGCGCCCAAATCCGAGCGCCAGGACGGCGCGTGCCGTGTCCCTGACCAGAGCGCCGACCCTTCCGCCGCGAGTGGCGGCACGCGTAATCAAGGGGCGCTCGCCCGCGCGCGCATGGCCAACACGGGGGGGCGTGTTCCGGCGCTCCTCGAGCGCACGGCGGTACCTCGCAGCGATCGCACAGGCGCTAACGGGAGGGAGACCGCCAGAGGGGCTGGCGGTGCGCCCGCGCCGGCGCCTGCCACGCCCGCGCCGGCGCCCGCGGCGCCAGCGCCTTCGCCGGCGTCATCTGCCATGGAGGGGCGTGGCACGGCGAGTAAGTCACGTTCTGCCTCCTTCGGCAACAGAGCCACTCGAAGCGTAGCCGCAGCCAGCACATCCGCCGGTCGCACCGGCGCTTCCGCTCCGTCACCCGGGTTCGGCGCGGGCCTGCCGCTGCCGGCACGGCTGCCAGCCGACCGCGGCAGCAACCGCGGCAGCTTCGGTGTGAGCGCGGGTCGTGAGAGTGCCGGAGGAACGCTTCCACCAACGCTTCCATCCTCCGTGGCCGCCCTCGCCCCGCTTTCACGGCCACTCTCTCCCAAGTTGGCGTATGCTGAAGAGCTCCGTACCCAGTTTCAGGCAATCCGTTCTCAGATGCAGCAGCAGTCGCCGGGCTCGAGCGAAGCGATGCTCTCGCCGCGGCCGGAGCTACCTCATTTGGTGACTCCCGCTTTGCATCCCGCTTTACGAAGCTTGCCAACTCCGTATATTATACCCAACGCGAGCAACTCGTCGCTTGCGTCGCTGGGTGCGCTCCCCGCAGGCGGCCCACCGCTCCCTTTGCACTTCTCGCGGCCGCCAGCTGTCTCGGCGCGCAGTCCAGGGCCGGGCGCTACCCTGAGCCCCCGCTCGCCCTCACACGAAGCACTCGTGCAGGAATATCGCGCGCTACGCGCGGAGCAAGGCGGGTTCAGGAATATTCCCGAACGAGACTGAGAGCGCCGGACAGTACACATTCGAGATTTCGAGTTCAACTGAGAGTCAGATATTTACAATAATCTGCGCTGCGGAGGAGATTTACAAGAACGGGCGCAGCATCGTAACTTAAGTCGTAACGAGTCTCGAGTGTTCATAAGTAAGTGAGTAAGTAACACATGCCAACAGGCAGCGTACACGAGTCTCGAGTCCGCGAGTGTTCAGAACGAACGAACGATAGGCGTGTCACTTGCTCGCATCCGTTAACGAAACAAACCAACACGGCGCCAGATCGTGCGGCGCGCGCAACAGCGCCGACGAGTGGGGCAAGCGGGCCCGTTGCAGCGGTCCTGGCCGGAGCGCGCAGAAGGAACAGGGTAGC
>Ga0210248_100466_pt1 | contig 36084 bp, 17 predicted proteins | sample ChrtobMetP3_32mM_FD_155493 | JGI IMG/M metagenome (GOLD analysis project Ga0210248, IMG submission 155493) | Chrysochromulina tobin associated microbial communities from unialgal haptophyte culture, Seattle, Washington, United States - P3_32mM | ecosystem: Host-associated > Algae > Haptophytes >...
ATCTATGCAGCTGCTCTCGCACTCTCTGAAGCTTGAGTGGCACAGGCCGCTCGCTGCTCGGCGCGCGCGCCGATGATCGCCCTGTCGGGTGTGACGCTCGCCGCCACAGCTGCGTCAGCTACGCTCTCGATCTATGCTGCTGCTCTCGCTCTCTCGGAAGCTTGAATGGCACAGGCCGCTCGCTGCTCGGCGCGCGCACCGCTGATCGCCCTGTCGGGTGTGACGCTCGCCGCCGCAGCTGCGTCGGCTACGCTCTCGATCTATGCTGCTGCTCTCGCTCTCTCGGAAGCTTGAGCAGTAAAGGTCGCTCTCTTCTCGGCGCGCGCACCGATCATCGCCCTGTCGGGTGTGACGCTCGCCGCCGCAGCTTCGTCGGCTACACTCTCGATCTATGCAGCTGCTCTCGCACTCTCTGAAGCTTGAGTGGCACAGGCCGCTCGCTGCTCGGCGCGCGCGCCAATGATCGCCCTGTCGGGTGTGACGCTCGCCGCCACAGCTGCGTCAGCTACGCTCTCGATCTATGCTTCTGCTCTCGCTCTCTCGGAAGCTTGAATGGCACAGGCCGCTCGCTGCTCAGCGCGCGCACCGATCATCGCCCTGTCGGGTGTGACGCTCGCCGCCGCAGCTGCGTCGGCTACGCTCTCGATCTATGCAGCTGCTCTTGCTCTCTCGGAAGCTTGAGTGGCACAGGCCGCTCGCTGCTCAGCGCGCGCACCGCTGATCGCCCTGTCGGGTGTGACGCTCGCCGCCGCAGCTGCGTCGGCTACGCTCTTGATCTGAGCTGCTGCTCTTGCGCTCTCTGAAGCTTGAGCGGCACATGCCGCTCGCTGCTCGGCGCGCGCACCGCTGATCGCCCTGTCGGGTGTGACGCTCGCCGCCGCAGCTGCGTCAGCTACGATCTCGATCTATGCTGCTGCTCTCGCTCTCTCGGAAGCTTGAGCGGCACAGGCCGCTCGCTGCTCAGCACGCGCACCGATCATCGCCCTGTCGGGTGTGACGCTCGCCGCCGCAGCTGCGTCGGCTACGCTCTCGATCTATGCTGCTGCTCTCGCTCTCTCGGAAGCTTGAGTGGCACAGGCCGCTCGCTGCCCAGCGCGCGCACCGCTGATCGCCCTGTCGGGTGTGACGCTCGCACTACAGCTGCGTCAGCTACGCTCTCGATCTATGCTGCTGCTTTCGCTCTCTCGGAAGCTTGAGCAGTAAAGGTCGCTCTCTTCTCGGCGCGCGCACCGATCATCGCCCTGTCGGGTGTGACGCTCGCCGCCGCAGCGGCGTCGGCTACGCTCTCGATCTATGCAGCTGCTCTCGCTCTCTTGGAAGCTTGAGTGGCACAGGCCGCTCTCTTCTCGGCGCGCGCACCGCTGATCGCCCTGTCGGGTGTGACGCTCGCCGCCGCAGCTGCGACGTCTACGATCTCGATCTATGCTGCTGCTCTCGCTCTCTCGGAAGCTTGAATGGCACAGGCCGCTCGCTGCTCGGCGCGCGCACCGCTGATCGCCCTGTCGGGCGTGACGCTCGCCGCCGCAGCTGCGACGTCTACGATCTCGATCTATGCTGCTGCTCTGGCTCTCTCGGAAGCTTGAGTGGCACAGGCCGCTCTCTTCTCGGCGCGCGCACCGCTGATCGCCCTGTCGGGTGTGACGCTCGCCGCCACAGCTGCGTCGGCTACGCTCTCGATCTATGCTGCTGCTCTCGCTCTCTCGGAAGCTTGAGTGGCACAGGCCGCTCGCTGCCCAGCGCGCGCACCGCTGATCGCCCTGTCGGGTGTGACGCTCGCTGCCACAGCTGCGACGGCTACGCTCTCGATCTAGCTGCTGCTCTCGCTCTCTCGGAAGCATGAGTGGCACAGGCCGCTCGCTGCTCGGCGCGCGCACCGCTGATCGCCCTGTCGGGTGTGACGCTCGCCGCCGCGGCTGCGTTGGCTACGCTCTCAATCTATGCTGCTGCTCTCGCTCTCTCGAAGCATGAGCGGCACAGGCCGCTCGCTGCCAGCGCGCGCACCGCTGATCGCCCTGTCGGTTTGTGACGCTCGCCGCCGCAGCTGCGTCGGCTACGCTCTCGATCTGATACGCTGCTCTCGCTCTCTCAGAAGCATGAGTGGCACAGGCCGCTCGCTGCTTGGCGCGCGCACCGATCATCGCCCTGTCGGGTGTGACGCTCGCCGCCGCGGCTGCGTTGGCTACGCTCTCGATCTATGCAGCTGCTCTCGCTCTCTCGAAGCATGAGCAGCACAGGCCGCTCGCTGCCGGCGCGCGCACCGCTGATCGCCCTGTCGGGTGTGACGCTCGCCGCCACAGCTGCGTCGGCTACGCTCTCGATCTGATATGCTGCTCTCGCTCTCTCAGAAGCATGAACGGCACAGGCCGCTCGCTGCTCGGCGCGCGCACCGCTGATCGCCCTGTCGGGTGTGACGCTCGCCGCCGCGGCTGCGACGGCCACGCTCTCGATCTGATATGCCGCTCTCGCTCTCTCGCTCTTTCGGAAGCTTGAGTGGCACAGGCCGCTCGCTGCTCGGCCCGTTAGCGAGATGCCGGCAACGATAGCCCTGCACGAGGGCGAGCTGCTGCACCTCGTCTTCAAATGGCAGGCTTGGACTACACCAGCTGCCTACAAACACCCACCCACCCACCCATGGGGGGATTCAAACCAGTGACTGCACGACACCGCCCGACCACCTTAACCTCCGTCCTAACCGCCGTCTCTCGGCACCTCACACTCAGGGACTCAGAGCTCGGCCTCACAAGGCCAGCTCTCGGGGCTGATTATTACTTAACATCCCTAACAAGTGTGATGCACAGAGAAGACGGTGGGTTCTAGCGCTGGCGCTAGATTGGTTGTCTTCCAGAGCGAACAACGTTAAGGGCGGCAGGCGCAACACCTCGACACGTACTGTCGAGCCCGGAGCGCCGGCGGGCGGGTGAAACTAACATGCATGCATGCATGAATATACAGAAGCATACTGTGCTTGCCAAATCTGGCGAAGCAAGATCCGTATTGCGTGACGTGTCGCATAGATCTCCTGAGACGTCGCTCCAAGCGCGTCGCGCATTCTGGTCAGCGGCTCCGCCGCGTTTGTCGTGCCCCACCCTCCTCAGACCCGTACTGTCTAGAATAGGGGGACTCAGAGCTCGGCTTATTACTTAAGAGCTCGGCCTCACAAGGCCAGCTCTCGGGGCTGATTATTACTTAACATCCCTAACAAGTGTGATGCACAGAGAAGACCTTCCCGCGCGACGAAGACAACGTGAAAGCGACTTCGGTCTTCGCGCCTTTGCTTCCGCGGCCCCAGTTGAGTGCGGGACGCCGTGGGCGCGCGCCACCCACCCGGTGCACCCTGATGACGCAGAGTATGCTCGAGCTGCTCACCACAGCCAACGAGGCGGCCCTCATCCTCCAGCGCCACCACAGGAGCCGCGCTCTCCACCGGGATCCGCCACCGACGCAGAGACTTCCCGGGGAACCCCTCACACCACCCACGCCCGGCTCCGGGCGCTCGCGCTCGCCGACTGCGGTGTCGGCGCCGCTCGTCGGCAGCCCGATCGAGGCGAACATGCCTCAGTCCTTCAAGATGAATCTGCAGGCCGCGCTGGACGCGTCCCTTATCAATGTGTCAAGCGGCGCCTCGTGGCCACTGGCCCCCGCGCCCTCGGCGCTGGCGCATGGCGTTTCGATGGGCGCGGCCGGTGGACAGCCGCCGCTGCCACGGGGTCCGCCGCCCGCGTTGCAGCAGCCCCACACATACTCGGCGCAGTCCGCCGCCGCCGCGTGCGGGCTTACGGTCCAGACGCCTGGCGGCACGTACCCCTCTGCACCTTACTCCCCCGCGCCGCGCTCGGCGCCCGCGGCGGCGCTCAGCGGGCTGCTCAGTTCACCGGTGCCGCCACCCACCTCGGCGAGTGCCAACGCGAGTCCGGTCGAGCCCTCGATGCAACGGCCTCACTCGTTCGACGAGAGTGCACTCTCGCCGCACACGCCGTGGCAGCAGACGCGCGTGCAGTCGCGGTTGCAGTCGCTCTCGCTCGGCTCGCCGCCCGAGGCGACGGCTTGCGGTCTCGGCGGGCTCAGCAGCATGCAGAGCTTCCACTCGAGTGACGGTCTCCTCAGCTCTGTCCTCAGCTCTGGCGCGCCGCTCGGGGGCACGCCCGGGCTCGGTGTGGGCGCCGGCGGCCTCAGCCGGCAACTCTCCGGTGCGGGCATGATGAGCAACCCCGCGACAAATGTGATGGCCAATGGCGGTGCTCTCGGGGGCGGCCTCGGCGGCAGCGCCATGCAGATGGGCATGGGCGGCGGCATGGGCGGCGGCGGCATGGGCAGTGGAGGCATGGGTAGTGGCGGTGGGCTGACGGGGATGGGCATGGGGAGCCCGCACGGGCACAGCATGATGAGCGGGCTGCCCGCCCGTCCCCCGCCACAGCCCACCCTCACGCCCGAGCAGCAGCGCGTTCGCCTACTCTCCAATCTCGTCATGGAGAGGCTCTGCGTTTGGGGCGAGTACCGCACTGTCGCTGACTGGCCTCAGGAGCTTGTGGCGCACGGCTCGCTGCCGGCGCTGGTTGACGCGATGCATGCCTCGCCCACGCACTCGCTCACCATCCCGCAGCTGGTCACAGCCGTCAAGGAGCGCACGGGCAACGCGCACGGCAACAAGGCCCTTGACATGCTCAACCTCAAGGCGTACGTGCGCTGCTTCCCCGCCCTCTTCCATCTGCGCTCGGGGCGCACCGTTGCCGGCCGGCCGCTTGATGTAGTCGAGCTGCGCATCGACTGGCCCGACGCGCACGGCGCCGGCGCCGGCGCCGGCGCTAGCCTGCGCGAGCACTCGCCCGCACCCTCGTCGCCGCATGGGACCGCTGGCGGCTCGCAGCGCAATGGCGGCGTGGGCAGCCTGAGCCACCACCAGCTGGTGACGCAGCTTGCCCAGGCGCAGTCGCAGCTCGCTGCCCAATCCCAGTTGATGGGCGCGCAGCTGGCACAGGCGCAGTCGCTCGCGCAGTCTCAGTGGGCCGCCCAGCACGGCGCCCAGCTCGGCGCGCAGCACCAGCGGCAGCCCACGGCGTCGGGCGTGCCCTCACACCTCGCCGCCCCCTTTGTGCCCGCTCGGGCGGCCTCCGAGCCGCCGGCGTCGGCCACCTTGACGGCGGCGCCGCTCTCGCCGTCGACGCTCCAGCCCAAGGAGCTGTTCGCGCCCGCGGCGGCGCCCTCGCTATGGGCGTCGGCTGGCCACCCGCCCGCCGCCAGCGGTGCAGCTAGCCACCCCTCGAGCTTCTCCCTCTTTGGTGGGGCACCCGCGCCCGCGCCCTCGCCCCCCGAGCGCCCCCTCTGCGTCGGCGCAAGCGCAGACAAGTTCTCGGCGGCCTCGTCCCCGTCGACCACCGATACGGCCGACCCCGTGGACATGCCCGACGATGAGGACGCCGCCGAAGACGATTCGGATGGCTCGCCAGCGGGCATGCTCGCCCAGCTCGATGCGCTCTTCTCGCCGTGCGATGGCGCCTCGTCGGCGACAGACCCAGCCCTGGAGGCGCGCCAGGCGTACATCCGCAAGCACTCGCTCGACAAACTCTTCGCGAGCGCTGTCGACCGTGCCATGCGCCACAAGGTCGCGTCGCCGATCGAGTTCATCGCGCACGAGCTGCTGCGCTGTGTTGAACCGCCGCTTCAGGCGGCCTAAGCTCGGCTGAGCCGCGGCGCGTCGCGGCGGCCGCTGCTCCAGAGAGCGTCGCCCGTCGTGCACCCGCTTCACTCCTCTCGCCCCGCTGAGCCCGAGGCCGCTCCTTGGCCCTGGGTGCGGGTCGTGCGCGTGTGCCCGGGGACACTGGCCCCATATGGCACGGGCCACGACTGGCCCGATGTAACCTGCCTAATATGACACAAGGACGCATGTATTCGGCCACGCCGCCTCCCCCTGGCCGAGTCGGCAGGAGGCGGGCGGGCCATATGAGGACGGGGGGCCACGAAACGGCCAAGGGATCGGATCGCCATGATGTATGATGAGCAGGGAATGGTGCGGCGTGGCGGCGGCATACTCCGACGTGGCGACGACGAGATGATGAGCAAAGAGCGCGCCAGAGGGGCAAAGTGTGATGAGCGAAGCCCGGCCTGTTGAGTGTTGTGACGATCGCACTGCCGGGCAGTAGCCGCTGCGCGCGACGATGTAGTGCAGAGTGACGCGTGAGCCAGGAGAGCGCGCGCACGCTGGCCCGCCATGTGCCGGCTGAGCCCGAGCGGAGCGGAGGTGAGACCCAGCGCCCAGAGGCACGCAGATTGTGTGTGTTGAAGTGGGGCATATCCCGATCCGATCAGACGAGAGGCCGCCGGTGTGGGTATCAGTTCCGGTACGGAGTGCTGTGTGATGGCTATTTTTTCACTCATTCACGGCCGCGATGGTGCACACGCACGCCGTGCGTCGCCCGGTCCTCGGCGGCCCCGGGCCCCCGCCGGGGCGGGGCGAGCGGGGGCGCCCGCCGGCCCCCCCCCCCCCGCCCTTCCCGCGCGCGCGCCGGCCGCACCGCACTTTCGACTTCGGTGATAAGACTTTGAAAACACCTTGTCGGATAACGACCAAATAGAATCGAGTCCATTCGCCCAACTGAATTTCAATTTAGATCCGACGTCGCCGGCGCCTGTCGGGTCCCTCCCGGAAGGGGTCGACGACTCCGCCTTGTCGGCGTGGCTGGGGCACCACGGCAGGTAAGAGACAAGTCTTTACTGTGGGAGGCCAATGAGGGGTCCGGGATAGGAATGTTGCGCACGCAGTATCAGGGCGGTCTGCTGTGCGCACTGCTGGCGGCCGCGCGTCGGGTCGCCCAGCGCTTTCGCATCCTCTGCTGAGCGATCACCGCGTTGTCCTTTCCCCCTCGCCCGGTCCTGACAGAGGTGGCGCGCGGCAAGTCGATGGGCGTCGAGCTGCTGCCCGCCCTTCGCGACAAGAAGCTCTTCACAGCGTCCGCTATCCGGCCAGGGCCTGTGAGCATTCCGGCGGCCGCCTCGCTCATGTTGCTCTTGGGGCAGGGCGCGAAGGCATACGCGCCACGCATGGCGCTCGTCGCAGGAGTGGTCGCACTACAGTCCGCGTCCAGGAAGGTGATCATCGAGGATGCGAGGTCGAAGATGACCTCGCGTTGGCGCATGATCGACGCGCCGATGACAGTGCCGCCGCGTTGGTTGTCGAAGATGGCCGCACATAGGTGGCGCGAGCCTGCGCGGCTGCCAGAGCTAATCTTCGGAAACTCGACCATGTACTGACGAGGCCGCACGAGTAGCGGCGTCGACTGGGAGGCGAACATAAAGCGCAGATTGGGCATGGCGGCAAGCTGCGCGTCGCTCAGGTACGCGCATACCTTGCCGCCCTCGCGCGTGAGCGACGGCGTCGTCGCTTTCAGATGCGCATGCAATGCTTTGAAGAGTGGGGTGCTCACGTACACGAACGTCGTGCCCGAGTCGACCAAGGTGGGCGAGTAGGAGCTCGCGGGCACGCCTGCGAGGCGCATGTACGTGCCGTTGTTCTTGCCCGCGCCCGAGACGAGGATCTCGCTCAGCGAGAGCGTGTACCGCGCGCGCGCCGTTCGGTCCATTGGCAGCGAGAGCGCACCACGCGCGAGGAGCAGCTGAGGGTCCGGTTGGCCTCCGAGAAGGAAAAGTCCCGTCCGATCGGAGAGGCAAAGCGAGAAGGCCTCGCTCGCGGCCTTTTGCTGGTGCACGAGCGACGTGAGGAAGCTCGGCACGCGCGCACGTGCGCGCGGAGGCTGCAGCCCCATGATGCCGTCAGCTTCTTGCCTATGGAACATGCCGGTCTCGAGCGTCTGGCACCCAAAGTAGACGCGCGTGCTCACGGTCTCGCTGACGCCCGCGGCCGAGATGCGCGTAAAGTGCGCGTAGTCGGTGACCACGTGGCCCTGGATGGCCGAGCCCTCGGTGTAGTGCACCGAATATTGGCACCGATTGGCAGCAGCGCACTTCTCGCACGAGAAGCCGGTCGGCGGCTTGTGGCAATCGACCGGCTGATAGGACGGCGAGCGCTTCGGATCGAAGCAGCCCGTACGGCCGCAGCGGTGTGTGCCACATTGGCGGCACGTGCTACACGGAACGGCCGTGATCGACGAGCCCGTGTCCACAATCAGGTCGAAGCGGCGGCCAGGCGAGCCCAGGCACACGTCGGTCGAATAGTAGCCGAGCGTGTGCAGCGCGCCCGAGAGCCGCCCGTTTCCGGTCAGGCGGCGACCAAAGGTGGTGCCGTTCGCGACGTCCGGTGTTGGCACCTCGTCGCGTGGCAGGCGCGACTCGTGCGAGAACTCGGTGAAGCGCAGCGTCATCGTTCGAAAAAAAGTCGCATCGACGGGGTCACGACCTTTTCAACTGTGAGTTGGAGGTAGCTCGGTCCTTGAAGTGCGGGAGCACGCTCCGGCTTACAGCCGTTTCATACAGAGCTGCTATCGACGATTCAATGATGGTGGGATACTCCCCAGGCGATGTGGGCTCTGGCGATGAGTCATCTGGCGACATGGCATCAGGGGACCCTGGCTCTGGTTCTGCTCACCTAGGAGCTGCGCCCATGCCACCTCCACCATCACCATCTCTCTCTGCTTCGGAACTCGCAGCAGCTGCGAGACCGGCCTATGTCATATTGCCCGCTGCTTCCGGGTCTGTCAGACTCGATGTCGACGGCGGATCACCACTTGCCGCACTCCACACTCCCTTTGTGATCAGACTCGCAGTCGGCATGCACACCCAAGAAGATTTGCCAGTGTCTCATCTCACACCTTTGAACGGCGATGCAGCCGACAATGGCCGATTCACCATACACCTACGTCAGCCGACACGCTACGCGCATGCCTCAGGCGAGTCGCTGCGGCATGTCGAGGTCACCAACGTCCTGTCGACACGATTTGTCGTGAGCTGGGAGGAAAATCACCTCTTTGATGCCTGGCTGCGCGGCCCCGACGTGCCCAATCTGCATTCAGCCCTGCCGGTGATGATCACGACTGCCAACGCGAGTCTCGCTGGCCTCAACGCCCTCGGAAATGCCGCCGGACGGGCGCTTCGAGGCACGAGTGTTGCCATCTTCGGATGGGCTGCATTCAGTGTCGAGGCGTCGGCGCTCGCTGCAGCCGCCGTCGCCCTGCGACTCACGCCTGCGTGCTCCGCACTCTCACGCGGCAGCCGAAGTTCTCAAGCCGCGCCGCTACGTCCGCTCGCCGGCGCCCTGCTAGGTGCGCGCGGCTATTGGACGAACCTGACCGACGAGGGCAGCGGCTGGGTGGCAAAGCTCGACTTTGCCGACTGGGTGGGCGGCGAATACCGGCCGCTCCGCGAGCGTCTCTCCTCGAGAGAGGGCAGTAGGTTCTCCATCGGTCCAATTGAGACCTTCGAGGGCCCGCTCTATGCGAGGCAGACGACGACGTCTGAGCTTGGCTACATAGTGCCGCCTGCAAGAGCGATGTCGGTCCCCGAAGCCGAGGAGGATGAGGAGTGCACGTCCATCGAGTACCAAGTGCTTCAGTTACCGCGAGTGGTGCAGTGACGGTTCTACAATTCGACCCCTTTTCCACAGTAACCCTAGTGCCCCCCTTTTTGCTTTTCCAAACGCCTGCGACGACGCCCAGAACAACGCGCACGAGACGCTTATTCCCGGCAGTTCGGCCCTCCCACCATCCATGGCCACCGTCGCGGTCGAATGCACCATATGCAGCGACGTATTGCAAGTGCCTGGCTCGAGCGTGACCCGCTGTGGCCACACCTTCCACTCAGAGTGTTTGAAGCGCTGGCTCGGGCAGAAGCGAACGTGCCCGCTCTGCAAATCCGACTGCAAGGCTGGCTCGACAAGGGAGCTCCGGGCGCCAGCGCCAATTGCAGCCGTCGAGGAAGCCAGGATGCGCGCCCTCGCTAGTGCGGGCGCCGATCCTGGCGCCGTTAACCGCCAGCTACAATCGCAGATGCGCAAGCTCGAAGAGGAAATCGAGACCCTCTGGGAGGCCCGGGAGGAGGAGCAGCGAATGGAGGCTCAGAAGCGAAACGCCGTGCACCGGCTGGAGACCGAGCTGCTCAGCTTGAAGCGCGAACTCGCAGCGGCTCAGCGTATGGAGGAGCAGGCAGCAGAAGCGCCCGCGAGCGGCGATGAGCCTACAGAACAGCAGCAGTTTCCCATCGAGATGGAGCGCACGGTGAGTCGTGAGGCCGTCAGCCAACAGGGCAAGCAGATTGCCTGGCGATGCCAGGAGCTGCACGCACTCGAAGAGAAGATCCTGGATGTCCGAGTGCCGAAGTTGGCAAGGCGGCTGTGATGATGTTAATGGTCTCGATAAGTTAGGGGAAATTAATGTCGCCAGCACAGTCACCCGTCGGACGCGCTCAAGGATAGTTTTACACGCCGGACCGCGAGAACATCTGTAGCGTCGAGCCGCCCGCGGCGGCGCGGGAGCGGACTGCCCGCGTGTAAGTGGATAGCCGAGCAACACGGCCCCGCGCACCCCACCGATCCTCAGGAGGGCGTGTCGCCCCGTCGCGGCGTGACCTCGGACCGTCTTTTCTCGCGCCACCGCTGACTGAGCTGACGACGCCTGGCCGTGCGCGTCGCCCTCGACTCCTCAGCAGGTAGCTTGAGGGGCGTAACCGACGCACGTCGTGATGCGTTTTCGAAGGTCTCCCGCGCGGCCTTGACTGCAGAGCGCGCCCCTTCTCGGGCCTCTTCCTCAGCAATAGAAGCTGCTGCTACAAGCTCCGCCATATCCTTGTGCGCTTGGAGCGACTGAGCTTGGCGCCTCTCTTCCAATTCTCGGAACGACGGCGGCGGTGAGAGGTAGCTGGGAGAGCGGGGGTTGCGATACGACCCCGCAGCTCGATCTGACGGCGGCGGGCTCGAGGCCCGCGGTTGGCGCACGCTAAAAGGGTTCGAAGGCGAGACTGCCAGGCTGGACCCCGCGTAAAAGGGCGAGCGCTTCTCAGGCAACAATTGGCTCTCAACCGGGGGTGCATGGGCATAGAGCCGCCTAGTGCTCGAGGGTGGCGGCAACGGCTGCACGAAGTCTGGAGACACATCGAGCGCCTCCGCCGCCGCCTCGGCCGCCGCCGCCACAGCCGCCGCCTCCTCAGCCGCCTCCGCAGCCGCAGCCTCGGCCGCCGCCGCCGCCGCCTCCGCAGCCGCAGCCTCGGCCGCCGCCGCCGCCGCCTCCGCCGCCTCGGCCGCCGCCGCCTCGGCCTCCGCCGCCTCCGCCGCAGCCGCCTCCGCCGCAGCAGCCTCGGCCGCCGCCGCCGCCTCTGCCGCCGCCGCCTCCGCCGCAGCCGCCTCGGCCGCCGCCGCCTCTGCCGCCGCCGCCTCCGCCGCAGCCGCCTCGGCCGCCGCCGCCTCCGCCGCCGCCGCCTCGGCCGCAGCCGCCTCAGCCGCCTCCGCAGCCGCCGCCTCCGCAGCCGCCGCCTCTGCAGCAGCAGCCTCGGCCGCCGCCGCCTCCGCAGCCGCCGCCTCCGCCGCAGCAGCCTCGGCCGCCGCCGCCTCCGCCGCAGCCGCCTCCGCAGCCGCCGCCTCCACTGCAGCAGCCTCGGCCGCCGCCGCCGCCGCCTCCGCCGCAGCCGCCTCAGCTGCAGCCGCCTCAGCACCAGCCGTCTCATCTGCCAAAGCCGCAGCCTCCTCCAGTGCGAGCTGCTCCACCTGTGCGCGCTGCCATTCCATGCGCTGCTCGCGCTCCGTCTCAGCTGCAGCCGCCTCCGCCGCTGCCGCCTCGGCTGCAGCTGCCTCCGCGTCCGCCGCGTCCGCCGCGGCTGCCTCGGCCGCAGCTGCCTCGGCCGCTGCCGCATCGCCCGATACCGCCTCAGGCGCCGCCTCGGGTGCAGGTGCCTCTCTCGGTTGCGCCTGCGCTTTTTCCACCGCCGCCATCACCATGGTGGCGCACTCAATGTGGCCCGCGTCGCCATGGCCCGGATGCACCGCCCAGACGTGCGCTGGCCGCCACGACGCCTCATTCGAAAAGTCGATGCGGCTGAGGAGGGCCGCAACACAACCAGAGCGGCGAGCAAGGCATGCAGTGAGCAGCGCGGGTGACCCCTTGCCGTCGTATAAGTCGAGGGGTGCGCCACGGTCCACGAGGAGCTCAACGGTTTCCGTGTGCCCCTGGTGCGCCGCAGCGTGCAGCGCCAGCGAGCCGCCCGCGTCCCCCCTGGTCGCGTCGGCGCCCCCGTCGAGGAGCAAGCGCGCCACTTCGAATCGCCCCTTGTGGCACGCAGCGTGCAACGGGGTGCGCTTGTGCCGGTCGGCCGAGTCCACCGCTGCGCCACCCTCAAGTATCGCGGCCACGCACTCCGCGTGCCCATTGTACGCCGCCACCAGCAGCGGCGTGCTGCCCATCTTGTTGAAGATCGACAAGCTCGCCCCGGCGGCGACGAGATGCCTCACGCAGGCAACGTGGCCCCAATGCGCGGCGATGAGCACGGGCGTGTTGCCCTCATAGTTTTGAGTATTGACCAGAGCATTGCCCTCCTCCGTTTGCAGCAAGGCTTCCAAAGCAACTGCGTCGCCCTTCTTGGCATGCACGAAGAGGTCGTTTGGAGGCGGTTGCACGGCGGCGTGCCTGGTGACTACCGGTTTCTCAGGCGGCGGTGCAATGGACAAGAGCGGACCGATCTTTGTCGGAGAGCCGCTCGGAGAGACGCTGTCGGCCTTGTCTGTAAGCATTCGCGGCGCGGCGCCGGCGCCGCGGCCAAAAGGCCGAAGCGGGCACAGCGCGGGGGTTTGGCAAAGTTTGTCAACCGAAAATAGTTTTGGCCGAACGCGAGGTTTTGGAACATCTTCGATCGTTTTGTATGGATATTCATCGCGATGATTCCGGTGTGGGGCACAGGCGTTTGGCTTCTCCGGGCTGCGTTACTTTGGCTGCGTAACTTGGCGCGACGCGGGCGCGGCTCGGGGTTGCGAAGATCCCAATACGCATTATGAGTTCGATGCCGACCCAAGCCGAGCTGGCCAAGCTACTCGCCGAGGCGCTCGACGACTTCGACGCTGAGCCGACGCCACCAGCATCCACGGTGGCGCCAGCCGCCGCCCAGCTGCCTGCGCCGCCGCCGCTCGCACCGGAGGCGCCGTTGGCAGCCCTTCGCACCCAAGGTGGCCCTGCGCATGCGCAGCCTGCTGCCGCGAGCGGTGGAGTGGCACAAGCCGCCAACTTGGACGCGCAGGCGGACGAGCTCGCCAAGATGCTTCTCAATGGCTTGAGTGTGGGCGGCGGCGACAAGTCAGCATCACCAGAGGCAGCCAACAGCATCGATGATGACGAGCAGCTCGATAGGACGTTGCGTAACCTCGCCGCGTCCGCTGAGGCTCTGTCCAACGGCGCCGGTAGCTCGGGAAGCACTGCGGAGGAGGAGGCCATGCTCAAGCTGCTGCAGCAGCTCGCTACAGGCCTGGGTGGTAGTGGCAGTGCCGACGCAGGCGGTGCTGACGATGGCATGCTCGACCTGTTGCAGAAGCTGAGCGCCGTGGTGCCGCCCGCCGAGGCGGCGAGGGGCGGAGGTGGCTCCAGCGCCGCCGGGCCGGCGGTGGCAGGACCGCCGACCCGCAGCGAGGCTGACTCGGATGCGGCGATGGAAGGGATGCTTGACAAGCTCGTTGGGCAGCTCCTCTCGAAGGATGTGATGCTCGAGCCCATGCGCCATCTGCACGCGGAGTTCCCCAGGTACATTGCGGCCAACCAGTCGAGCCTCTCAGCCGAGGAGCTCGCGCGCTATCGCAAGCAGGAGGCGCTCGTGGGCGACATCCTGCGGGCGTACGAGGAGTCGCCCGAGGACACTGACAGGGTCGCGACGCTCATGCAACAGATGCAAGCCTGCGGCCCGCCGCCGGCCGAAATCGCCGGCCCGGTGGCGGACAGCGCTGGCTGCGCTGTCATGTGAGCCGCGTGGCAGTCGTGTTCCCACCCCACGCCACGGCGCCGCGCCCGCCCAACCGGTACATGTACCGGTACGGCTCCGCGCCAGTCTGCCGCGCGCACAGTCGGTGGGTACCCTCCCGCGGCTTTCATTTCAGTTTCCGAATCCCCCCGGACGAAGAAAGACGAAGACTGTCATAAGAAATATGCTGAAACGCCAAAACTGACAAATGATTGACCAAACCGTCAACGAGTTCACCCAAACTTTCTGTGCCAGCCGAGTGCCGGCCTACGCCGGAGACCTGCGACCATCCTGCACCCACGTGAGCGGTCTGCGAGGCGGCCTATAATCGCAACCGTAAAGCGGTGTCGTGTCTCTCGAGCGCCGCGCCGGCGGGGACCCGTGCTCGTACGGCACGGGGGCACGGGGGCGCGGGGGGGTACGAGCGTGTACGACCGGACGGTAGGGACCGCGACCGCTCGCGCACGCATGGCCTCACACAACGCAGATCGGACAGGCCGCACCCGCGCTACCCGCGCTGTGGTGAGCGCGGGGGACCGCGACGAAACTGACTGACTGACTGACTGGCACCCGCGCGTACTGCCCGCCCACACGGCACGCACGTACACGCGGCTCGCTCCGAGTCCGACCAAACACATGCCCACAGGTCACGCATGCATGCATTGCATGCATATGCAGAGCTTTCACGATTCCGCAGCTCTCTCACGGCACTAGGCCACACAGGAGTATGGCACACGAGATGAGCCCCGCCGCTGGAAGGCGCTCTGCGAGTAGCTGGGAGTGCTATGCTCCTACGCATGCGAGTGCTCATCACGGCGCCTACGAGCACTGCGAGTAGTTGGGCGTGTAGTGCACGGCGGAGGGCCCAATCTTTTCGATCGACGGCTCCGGGGCAAAGCGAGGCGCACCTTTGGACCAGGCGGTGGCAATTAGTGGCAATTAGTGGCAATCAGTGGCACTCAGTGGCAATCAGTGGCAATCAGCGAGATCGCACCTTTGGACCAGGCGGTGCCGCGGCGGCGCGCGGAGGGCGCCGGCTTGGCAAACATGGAGGAGGCTTCGTATTCCCCTGGCCCAGGCCCTTCGAGATCGGCGAGCTCAAGGTCGTCCACCTTGCGGGCACGGATGGACTGTGGAGCGTCGGAGCCACGCCCGCCCCACGGCAGCGCGCGCCGGCTGCCGCTCTTGAACGCCATGAACTTCGCGCCGTACTGGCGCTCCTCCTTGGCCTTGGCGAGCCGATCCGTGTCGTACGCACCTGGGCCAGGCGTCGCCGCGGGCGGCAGAGTGCCCGACTGGAAGCGATTAGGCTCCTTGATGTCCTTATTGCGCCGCAAGGTGGCGAGCTTGGCCGCGCGCCGCTTGAGCGCCTCGGCGACCTTTTCGATCGAGCCCATGTCCGCCGGCGAGTATGTGCCCACGCCGGGGGCATCGGACAGCTTCTTGCCCGGATGAAGCGTCGTATCGATCACGGCGCCGTCAAAGTCGAAGAGCCGTTTCGTCTTCGATTTGAATGAGCTCGCCGACCCTTTGGATGGGTCCTTTCTCAGGCGGTCGGCAGGCTTGAAGTCGGAGGTGCTGTTGTACGCGCCCGGGCCGGGCTTCTCGTCGCCGAGTTCGGAGGCGCCAGCCTGCGAAGTACGCCCCGCCACCGACCCACGTGGCGAGGCAGGCAGTGCCTTATCGGTCGTCGGTCCCGCAGCCGCATGCGAGCCGAGCCAGAGGTCCGGGCGCGGCGTGGATCCGCCGAGCGGTGCAGCGTTCGAACGCGAGCGCGGCGACATCGCGATGCCCGCCTTCTCGCGCAGCGGCGCTCCGGCTTGGCTGCTGAGCGAGTCGAGGAACTGCTTCTTCTGCTCCTTGAGGCGTTCGAGCTGGCCTTGGTGAAGGCCGTACAAGCGCTCGTGGATGGCGGAGGCAGAGGACGAGCCGGCACTCGTGCGATGGCGATGGGAGGAGCGCCCGCCGTCCTCCTCGTCCTCGCTCTCGTCGCTTGCGGCCGTCTCGTCTTCGTCTTCCCTACCGCCACGCCGAGGCGACTGCGGAGGCCTGCGCGGCTTGCGCGAGCTGCTCGGTGCTGCCGGCCGGGGAGAGGCCGGCCGAGGCGAGGGCGCCGGGCCAGATTGCTTCGTGATGGGCGCGCGCGGCGGGCGCGTCGGGATCGGCGGCGGTTTTGGCGGCGGCGGCGGCTTGGGCGGCGGCGGCGGCGGCGGCGGCGGCTTGGGTGGGCGCTTTGGCGTGGCAGATTTGGTCTCGCTGGTAGCCTTCTTCTTCGCACTTGCCTTCTTAGGCTTGGCCGGCTCCTCTGGCGTGGTCACGATGAGCGACGGGCCGAAGTCGTGCGTGCGCCCGCTGTGGTCCTTGTAGTTGACGCGCATGTGGTACTCGGTCTCGGGCGCCAAATAGCTGATCTCGCAACCGGGAGGTGCGCCCTCGTAGATCACCGTCCACTCCTCGCCCTCGGCCACGACGCCGCCATCGCCCTCGGCGAGCTCCACTGTGTAGCTGGTGGCGCCGCCGGGCGGCGCCGGCCATCGCATCGAGAGCGCGTCGTGCGTGAGCGTGAGCAGCTCTGCCTGGATGCCACGCGCCGCGCCTCCGCCTCCGCCTCCGCCTCCGCCGCCGCCGCCGCCGCGCTTCGCTCCGGCTGCATCGCACTTGACGGTGACCTCCTGCCCAAAGTCGGAGGCACCGCCCTGCCCGTTCATCGCGCACACGCGGAAGCCGTACTCCTTGCCCTTGGTTAGCCCGGTGATCGTACAGTGAGCCTCCGCGCCCGTGTACACCTTGTTGAATCCGAGCGCCGCCGAGCCGTACACGGCGTACCGCACGTCGGCGCCAGGCGACCGGTTCCACTTCAGGGCAATGGACGAGTCGGTGACCTCTGTGACCTCCAGGCCGCTCGGCGCCGCTGGGGCCGTCGTTGCAATCAGCTCTGCACCGCGAACCGGTGATGTGCCGGCCTGCGCCAGCGTCATCTCGACGGCGACGGCGTAGGTTGTGTTTGGACTGAGCGAGCGCAGCACGTGGCCAGAGGCGGAGACACCAGCGATCGTGTCAGTGCGCCACGTGCCGGCACCACTCGCACCGCGGTAGCAGAATGCGAACTTTGCGCCCGCCGGCGCCCCCGGCCAATCCCAAGACAGCACGAGCGCGTTGGACTGCGCGCCGCTGGCGTCAAGCTTTGGTGCTGGTGGCATCGGGCCGCCGCCGCCGCCGCCGCTGGTGCTGCCGCCGCTCGGGCGCCCGCCGGGCAGACCCATTCTCTTGAGCCATTGTTCTTTTTCGTCCATGGCGCTCTCTCTCTCAGAGGGTCACCGCGTCGCGGCGGGAACGCAATTCAAGACGACATTTTCATTCGGCCTCCTTTCAAAAGCTGTGAATGTGTTTGCAATGTGTGAAAGGGTTCGAATTTCTAACTAATGGCTTCGAAAGTCACGTACGTCCTGAAGAGTTTCCACATTCACGCCCTCACGCTCTTGTGTTAACGTTCACGCAACGTGAAAGGGCGGGCATTCTCGCGCAGTACGACATTCTTGCCGACCGCCCGCGTCTGCACGCAACGCCTGAGCCATCGCGCCCGCCCGTAAAGCCTAGCATCCATCTGACGTGCCAAGTCTCTCTGCGTGTGTGCACTCAGAATGGACGAGACCATGGTCACAGCGCCGCCGCAGGCGCCATCAGCTCCAGGCGAGGTCCGTCCCATGACAAACGCCGTGCTGCAGGCCGTGCTCGAGGACGCCGAGGACTCGCTTCGCATGGCTGAGGTGCCCCACCTCGATCGGCTGCTCACGCGACTCGAGGAGGTACTCGACCTCTTGCGTCGCAACCTGCTCATGCCGGAGCAGTCAGAGCATGTCTTGATGCACGCGATGCCCAAGCTCTTGCTGATTCTGCTGAAGCTGCGATGCTCAGACGCCGACATGGGCCGGCTCAACGTCTTCTTCCAGGCGGTGCTGCGCACGACCGTCGAGCTGCTACGCACGAGCACGATATGGGAGCTCATCGAGTGCGCGACCCGCGTGCTCACCGACAGTTCCGTGTACCACATGTGCCGGCCGACCATCGGTGGCGGCGCAGGCGCGCTATCGCCCGCTGGCGCGGCCCTCGTGGATGAGCTAGAGTCCAACTCCTCGGGCGAGGGTTCGGGCTCAGAGGGCTCGCTCTACGGCGAGGGTGGCGCGGGCTATGAGGGCGGCCCCGCCGGAATCCTCTCGGCCAACACGGACGATTTCTCACCGTACTACGTGCAGAACGTGGAGCAGTTCCACCAGCTCGGCGGCTTCCACGCGTGCATCGCGCGCATCGGCCGCGAACCGCACGTCAGCCTGCTAGGCGTCAAGATGCTCCTGCGCCCGCTCATCAAGGTCAAGGACCTGCTCAGCCGGCACGCGCTGCAGAGCTTTGCGCGCGCCGCGCTCGGCGCGGTGATGGGCCACTTGAGCTCGCTCACCGACGAGCAGCTCAAGCAGGAGGACCGCAAAACGATGCAGGACCTGCAGAATACGGTCGAGATTATGCTGCATGCGGCCAAGCTGCCCGACGCACACCGGCTTGTCGACGAATGGACGCTCGCGCTCGCGGTCAAGTGCATGCGCTCGCAGAACCTCGAGAAGCGCCTGTACGGGCTCGGCGAAATCAAGGAGGTCGTCAACACGTCGCTGCGCAAGCACGAGTACCACGAGAGCTTGCGCGAGCGAGAGACCAACGGCGGTGGCCCGCAGCAGCTGCCGCCGTCGCCCTCGACGTGGTCGACGCCCGAGACGATCGTAGCGTGGCTGCAGCGCGAGCAGCTCGTCGAGCTCATTTTTGGCGAGGGCCTGCACGACCAGGTGGTACGCCGCTGCCAGGAGGTGCTGCGCTTCCTCGCGCTGTGCAACGCCTTCGACCAGCGGCTGCTCGACATCGTATGGCGCGCCTCACTCGACAAGCACGAGAGTGTCAAGCAGGCCATCTATTCCGTCGTCATCGAGCTATCAGCCTGCTTGCCGCTGGACCTCCTCGACGTGCTGTACAGCCGCATCCGCTCGATCTCGCACGCCGAGTACACCCAGCACACTGTTACCCTTCTGCGCGGCTTCTCGGTCAGCGCGCTGCAGTCGCCGCACAATCCGCAAAAGGCTAGGCGTTGGTACGGGCTCGAAGACTTTTGGCAGCTGATGCAGCAGGGCACGCACGCGTCGCACGAGGTGCGCGCAACCGCGCTGCAGATGCTCGGCGACATGCTCGTCTGGCCCACGTGCGCGGCGCAGCGGACCGTGTACCTCGAGCGGTGCGTAATGCAGCTGCGCGCGGGCGAGTCCGTCGCGCAGGCACTTCGCCTGTGCCAGCGCGTCGTGGGCGCATTCCCAAACAAGCCGCGCAAAAAGGGCGCCACCGATGTGCACCAGGCGAGCGACGTGCTCCAGTGCCTCGACGAGACCCACGAGCTGCTTGATGCCTACTTTGCAGACTTTGAGCGCTACCATGCCATGGCCTCGCAGCGTCTCGAGACTCTGGCCGCCGCCGCCGCCGCCGCCGCCGCCGCCACCACTGCCGCGGGCAGAGGCAGCCGCGGCGGCGGCGGCGGTGCAGACGCGGCGGCGGCAGCGGCGGCAATCAACCGTGCGCGTGGCGAGCACATGAGCGAGATGATGGATCGGCTCGAGTTTCTTTCGTTCTGTGTCACCAACTCGCTCCTGAAGCTCTCGCAGCGGCAGGTGCTCTTGCTTTGGGGCTGCTGCGTCGAGCGGCAGAGTTGCGACTCCGAGGCGGACAGGCTATACCAGTGGATCGAGAACGTGCGGCTCAAGAGCGAGAGCGCATTCGATCTGGAGACGACGAAGATGCTCTTCGAGCGCGCGTCGTCGCTGCCGCTTCCAACGCTCACGACGGGAGGCTTTTCATGCATCGAGTTTCTCTTCAAGTGGATCAATTGGAAGGAGGGCCTCTTCGCACAGCGCGAGCAGGGCGCGTTCACTGTGCTCGGGCTGCCGCTTTTCGGCGTGCGCACACTCTGGGATGTGGCGCTGCGAGCGACGGATGTGACGGTGGGCAAGCATGCAGTCGCGCTGCTCACGCAGCTACATCGCTCGCTCCCGCCCGACCAGCCACGCGCTCAAGCGCAGCAGCGGCGCGCCTTCGTCCACCAATGCATGCGCTCTCTCGCCACTGCCGCGGACGATTTGCGCGCGCTGCAGGGCGCGCCGCCAGCGGCCTTGAGGCCGACCACGCCCTCGTCGGGCGCCGCCGCGGCGGACGCGGAGCAGCTGCCAGACGCGCTGTCCACCGAGGAAGGCACGATGCGCGAAGCCACGCTCTCGCTGCGCGTCGAGCGCTGCCTCACGTTGCTCCGACTCTTCGTCGAGGAAGTCGAGGTCAAGCTGCCGCCGGACGAATCGCGAGGTGGGCGTGCGCGTCGGCACGGCGTCGCGGTTCGTGGCGCGCCGATGCGGATCCTCGTGGCCGTGGTGGGCGGCTCGAACACCCCCAAGCTCGAGGTGGTCGTCGACGCCCACCTGACAGTTGCGGCGCTACGCGCGCACGTGTGGCGTGAGCTCTCGGCGCACGGTGAGTGGCAGCCGGAGACGCCGCAACTGCTCCGCATGATCACCCAGGGCAAGGAACTGAAGGAGGATTATCGCACGCTCGCCGAGCTGAAGCTGCGCGAGCCATACTGCATCCACGTCATGCGCCGACAGTCGACCTCACCGAACAAGGGCGCCCCCGGTGCCGATGCGGCAGACGCGACGTCCGCGACCGGGACCGCGACTTCTGCCGGCGCCGGCGCGCCCGAGCCAGACGCCGCCGCGCGTCAAACGGGCAGCCATGGCGGCTGCGCAGCCGATGCCGACGAAAATACCGACGGCCCCACGCCAATGGAGGCGACGTGTAGCAGCGACGGCGACGCCGAGGGCGGCCCTGAGGCTGCAGGCTCCTCATCACCGGCCCAGATGCTCGCGGATGAGGGCACGCACTTTGCGACGCTCTTCGAGTTGCTCTCGCTCTCAGACTCGCGCCTCGCGCTGCAGTCATGGCAGCTGCTGATGATGCTACCCACCAACCGTGCGATGCGCTCGGGCCTCGCCGCACTGCCCTCGCTGCCACTTCACACCCCCGTCGATTGGCCAGCGCTGCTGCACACAGGACCTTCCTCCTTTAAGCTCTTCTACGCTCTGCAGACGGTCGACAGCCTCATGTTCGGCTCGTCGGCTGAGGCAGACGCGGGCGCGAGCCCCGACGGTCTAAGGTGGAAAGCGGCTTTTGTGGCGCACGGCGGCGTCAAGCAGCTGTTGGCGCTGCTACTGCCACCGCCGGGCACGCCCGACCTGCTCGACAACACGCGCGGCTCACAGCGCAAGCCGTGCCTGGTGCTGCTGCTCAAGCTCGTGTGCCAATTCGTGCTCGCCGCGCCTTCGACGGCCGCTGGGCCGCTGCCCATCGCGCCCGTGGAGCCGCCGGAGCTCTCGCCGCTTCCCTCCGTCGCAAACGTGTCGCATGACAGCAGCGTCGCCGAGCTGCCCGGGGCCGCTAGCGGCGCGGGCACGAGCCTACCGCCCGCTGCGCAGCCCATTTGGAGCCGACGCAGCTTCTCGCGCCTCGCCGAGGGCGACGTGAGCGAGCCGGCCCGCTCGTCCGAGTTTGCGGCCCGCCTGATAAGCTTGCTCGAGCGCACCGCCAACGCCGCGTCTCCCCTCGAATCGGCCGTGGAGCCGTCAGCGGGCGGCGCGGCCAGCAGCAATGGCGACGCAAATCGAACAGAGGCGCTGCACGTCGACGATCCCGCGCTCGAGGGCTCGGATGCGGCGGTGGACGTGCAGATCACACGCGAGGCACTCCAGCTGCTTGCCGCAAGCGTCGCCTCGGCGGCGGCACCTCTGGACGCCCTCTGTCGGGAGATCACGCACGGCAGCTGGCTATTCTCGATGCTGCTCCGGTGCCCAAACGTGGAGGCGAGGCTAGAGTGCTGCGTCGCGCTACATGTGCTCGGTGGCGGCTCCGCGGCGCCCGAGCAGCAGGCGCCGAGTACTCCTGCGCCCTCGGGCGGCGTCGCTGAGGCGAGCCGCGCGGCGACGTCGGTGGGGTCTGCGGCAGGGCACGCCGCCGCCGCCGCCTCGTCCGTTGTCGCCGGCGGCCACGCGATGCAGACACGGCAGGTGCTGCTTGCCGCACTGCTGCGACTGCTGCCCACTGTGCAGGCGCACAACGCGCGCTCGCGCCAGTATTTTGAGCTGATGCACGCGCTCATCATCGGCGACCTGGCGAGCAGCTGCGCGGGCTCGCCGAGCTGGCTGGGGGGCGAAGGGCGCGCGCAGGCCCTCGCCGAGCAGCTGATCACGATGCTGCGCACGCACGGCGTGTACGAGCGGCGCGACCGGCCTGAGGTCGTCGATCAGGTGCTGCTCGGCTTGCTGCACGGCCTGCGGCTGCTCCACTCGCGGCTACAACTGCCCGCACGCCGTCAACTGCTGCACGACGTCTTCTCGGACCTCTTCTCGCTTCCAAGCCTCCTCGAGGCGCGAGCGCTCGGCCCTACGGCGCCGCCCAAGTGCAAGGCGGCCGAGACACGCGTGTGCGCGCTCGCGCTGCTCGTTGAGATGGCCGAGGAGCGTGCGCACGCGGGCGCCGAGCGCGACGAGCTCATCGAGCTGCTTCGGCGGCTGCATGACCCGCGCACCGGCGGCGCGCCGCCGCGCACGCTATGGCACTACATGCCGAGCGCCATGGAGCGAGCGCGCTGCGGCTTCGTAGGGCTCAAGAACCTGGGCGCCACGTGCTACATGAACGCGCTTGTGCAGCAGCTGTACATGATCCCCGAGTTCCGCGGCGGCATCATTGAGCTGCCCATGCCCGACGAGCCTCCGCAGCCGCCGAAGGAGAAGGGCACGCCCAACAAGGCGCTCCTCGCGCAGCTACAGATCATGTACGCTTTCCTGCACGAGAGCGAGAAGAAGTTTTTCGACACGCGCGACCTATGCGCCGCGTGGCGCGACTACGACGCGCTGCCCATCAACCCCTCTGTCCAGATGGACGTGGACGAGTTCTACAACCAGCTCATCGAGCAGCTCGAGGGCGCTCTGAAAGACACGCCCGCCGCCAAGCTGCTGTCCTCCCTCTTCGGCGGCACGCTCGTCAACCAGATCGTGAGTAAGGACGGGCGCATGCTTTCCGACCGACACGAGATCTTTTACACGCTCTCGATCGACGTCAAGTGCAAGAAGTCGGTCTTGGACGGGCTCGCCTCGTATGTCGAGGGCGAGGTGCTCGACGGCGACAACAAGTTCAAGTGCGAGAGCGGCGAGTACGTTGAGGCCCTGAAGCGCACATGCGTGGGCAAGCTGCCGCCCGTGCTCTTCATCCACCTCAAGCGATTCGAATTCGACTTCGAGGCGATGCGCAAGGTGAAGTTGGACGACCACTTCGAGTTCCCGTTCACCATCAACATGCGGCCGTACACGGCCGAAGGCATCGCCGCCGCGGCCGCCTCGCAAGCGGCCGCCGCCGACGCGGCCGTCACCGGGTCTTCCGACAACGGCGGAGGCGTTGGTGCTGAAGTCGACGGAGCCGGGGTGCCGAGCGGAGCGGCTGCCCGTGCGTCGGCCGCCAGCGCGGCAGGCGTTGGCGCTCACGACAGCGCGGCTGGCGTTAGCGCCACCGACCATGCGGTCGCGTTGGCGGCGGGGCAGCTGTACGAGCTCGTCGGCGTGCTCGTGCACTCGGGCACCGCTGACTCGGGCCATTACTATTCCTACATTAAGGAGCGGCGCACCGCCAGCGTCGCGAGCGGTGCCGGCTCGGGCGGCCCGGGCTGCTGGTTGCACTTCAACGACACGCTCGTCGAGCCGTTCGCCGAGCGCGACCTGCCTAGGTGTTGCTACGGCGGGATGGAGCCCGTGATGCAGTGGGACGCGGAGCTGCAGAAGCACGTCCCGCGACTGGCTCCCAAGCCGCACTCCGCCTACATGCTGCTGTACGAGCGTATGCCCCCGCCGACGACGGAAACCGACCGACCGACGAGTACCGCAGTCCCTGCCTTTGCGAATGCTGCCGCCACGCCGGAGAATGCGGATGGCACCGCCTCCGTCGCCAACGCCTCAGCCCCGGCCCAGGCTGTCAACGAGGTGGGGGCCGAGCACGGCACCGCCACGCTGCTGCGCGCGGCGCCGCCAGTGCGCGTGCCTCCGTCGATCACGATCTCCGCCTGGTCGGAGAATCTGCAGTTCCTGCGCGATCGACTCATCTTCGACTCGGCGCACTTTGCCTTTGTGCGGCGCGTGGTCACCGGCGCGATCACGAAGCTCCCCGAGCTACTGCCCTCGGCTGCCGCTCCATCGATTGAAGCTGCGCCGTCCATGCCGTCGGCCGACGCAATTGCGGCCGGCACGGCTACGCTCACGATGGCGCCAGGCATCGCGGCGGACCCCGCATCGCTGGCATGCTTGGACGCTGAGTCGGATCAGATCATGCGCGCCCTGCAGCTGGGCTGCCGCTTCCTCGTCGTCTGCCTGGCGCATGCGAAGGACAAGTCGTCTCTGAACGCGTGGCTCTCGCTACTGCAGGATGGGCTTGCGCGCAGCCTGCCTGCGTGCCGCTGGCTGCTGCTCGAGGCGGAGGCGGCGGGATGGCTGCGCCAGATGCTCCTCGTGTGCACCGTGGGCGAGATGCGCAACGCCTTCTCGTCGCTGCTGCTGCATGCGATGCGCTGCTTGCGCTCCACAGAGCTCGCGTTGTACGACGTGTGGCACACACCAGATGGTATCGAGGAGCCCATGCAGGGCGTTGCCATCGGCGGTGGCTCGTCTTCCTCGTCGTCCTCCTCGTCGGAGGAAGACGACAGCTCGGAGCGCGATGGAAGCGCCCCCAGGATCGCGCGCGGACGCGATGGCCCGCCACCACCACCCTATTCGAACAATGGCCATCTTCCATCAACCCGAGAACCTTTCGGGGCCACGCCCGCCCCGCATCCCGCGATTGACGGCGCCGACGCGCCACAGCTGCCACCGCCCCCACCTCCGCCGGAACAGCCTATGGACGTCGAGATGGGCGCCGAGATGGGCGCCGAGATGGGCGCTGATCCAGCGGGTGGAGAGCGGCGCACGCGCCCGCGCATCAGTGGCGGCCCCACGACCGCGACCGCCACGGCGCCCGCGATCGAGCCCCAGCCGCCTCCGCATGCCGAGGCGATGGCACCCATGCGGCGCGAGCCGGCGGCCGCGGCGGTGCGCACGGTCTCGGCGCTGCTCTCGATGGTCAACGAGGCCTCATCGCACTGGCGCCACTTTCCTCAATTCTTCCTCGTGATGCTCGAGTTCGCCCGCCTTGGTGCCGAGGAGAAGAAGTTTCTGCTCCGCCGGCGTGTCGTCACGCAGCTTGTCGACTTCTACCTGGGCGACGATTCGCCCCTCGCCGACTCGGACGGGCCCAATCACCGCTCCAAGCGCACGCGCATGGGCGACAAGTTCACGCTGCCAAATTTGGAACATATGCTCGAGCTGATTGCGACGCTCGTGCTCTCGTCGTCGCGCGAGCCGCCTGCCTCCGCGGCAACGCCCTACTCGATCACGCCGCTGCTCACCATGACCTCGGACGACCTGCAGATGGCGACGTGCACCCCCTTCGTCTCGAAGATGCTCAAGGATGGGCTCAACGTGCGGGCGCTCGAGGCGCTGCTGCTGCACACATGCTTCGACGACAAGGGCCAGACGGGCCACGTGATCCACATCGTGCTGCAGGGCATCGACACCATGGACGCAGACGCCCTCGCGCCGTATCTGCACATCTTCTCGGCCGTCGTCACGATGCCCGACTCCCTGCACGAATCGCGCATCCCCGCCGCTATGGCCAGGCTGCTCAACGTCATCGCCAAAAACATGCGCTTCAAGCTCGCCACGATGGCATGCCTGCGCATGCTCGTGTCGCTCGCGGCGCACCCAGGGGCGCGTCGGTGGCTGCTCGAGAACACGCAGCTGTGGCTGGCCGACTGGCTGCTCGGCACAAACGGCGAGGGCGTACGCGCTGTTGCCGAGACGCTCGTCATCACGCTGCTCACTAGGGACGCTCCCGCTTCGCCCGACACGACAACCCGAGGTCCGACGGCCAGCGGCATGGCGCCGTCTGAAGACATCGACGGCATGCCCCTCGAGGTCGAGGGTCCATTGCTCCCGGGCGCCACCACCATCGCTGCGACGACGCCCGCGACGACGCCGTTCGAACCGCCGCAGCCGCCGCCGCCCACCCACTCAGCCTGCCTCGACCTTTTGTACAATCATCTGCTGAGCCTGCTGCCGTGGGCTACGGACATTGCGAAGGAGCTTAGTCTCCAGATCCGCGAGGCTCCCGACCCGCGCGACGTGCCGGGCAACAAGGCGCTGCTGCAGGAGCACTCCTCGATGCGGCTGGCTGCGTACTTCCGCGTGCTCACGTGGATGGTCAAGAATGGCGCCGTTGCGAGCGTGCCACTCGCGCCACTGCTGAGCTGCTACGACGCGCAGGATGTGCAGCACATCGAACACGACGAGAGCAAGCGGCATCTCATCACCTTTTGGTACTACGCGGCGCTCGCGCCGCAGCCGAGCGGGCCCGTGCACGCGTCCGCGCTCATGCTCGCCGCACAGCCCAACACCTTCAGGCGGCTTCTCGACTCGCACGTGAGCCTGCGACCGAAGGAGCGTAGCATCCAGTACAACCAGCAGCTGCTCACGCCCTTTTATGGGCTGATGCGCGCCGTGCTCGAGTACGAGACCGTCGAGCCGCCGAGCTACGATTGCCATCAGGTGCTGCACACGCACCGCAACTGGGAGTGGGCCGTGCGCTACATACTCATAGAGACGTCCGACTACGCGAGCCTCCTGCCGCTGCACGCCGCGCGGCTGCCCAATAGGCTGGGGGAAGGGCGCAAGCCGCTGCCCGAGGGCCTATCGCTCCCCGAGACCCTGCTCACGATGCTCGAGCCCGCGGCGCTCTACCCTCAATTCCGCTACAATGTGCTCCAGCAAGCCCTCGACGAGCGCGCCAACCTCAACTCGGGCAACGTACTCGTGCTCCTCGACCTGTTGATCGAATCGCCCGACGACAAGTCCCTCGCGTGCGAGATGCGACTGCTGCCGCGGCTCACGAGCATTATCGAGCTCGTGCATGCGCGCACGGCCTCGGGCGAGTTTAACACGTGGGGTGTGCTGCGCATCGTGATGGATGTCGCTGCTCGGCTGGTGGATTGGATCCAGAAACTCGACAAGCGCGACCCACACAGCGTGCAGTGCCGACAGCGTTGCATGGCCGCGTGGGGCATGGAGACCGAGGCGGGGCGCGTTCTGCCGCTCCTTGGCGTGTGCTTCTCCGTGCTTGCGCCCACACTGCGCATGCACACGCCCACCGCCCACCCCCCCACGCCCACGCCCACCGCCGCCGCCGCCACGCTGCTCGTGCCACAGCAACAGGCCGCCCCGCCCACGGCTGCCGAGGCCGCAGCCGCCAATAGCGGCGCGGACATGACTGCAGCGGGGCTGCCAAATCCGCCTCCACCGACACCGCCGACGCCGCCCGTGCGCGAGCCGCCTCCGGAGACGATGCTCGCGGTCGTGTACGTGCTCTCGGCTGCGCTCGCCAGCCTGGATATGCAGTGCGCCGCGCTGATGCTGAGCACGCTGCGCACGCACCATGAGCAACCGCCTACCGCCGAGCTCGGCACGGCTGACCTCGCCAGCAGCCGCTCGCTCGCGGGCGTGCGTGCGGAGCGGCGGCGCATGCTCGCCCACTCGCCCATGGCGCCCAACATAGCGCGCTACTACGGGTTCGTCTCGAACTTGCTCTTCAATGCGCTCACCGGCCACCTCGGGCACGCTGGCATCGTGCATGGCTCGCTCCGGCTCGCGCTCAACATCTGCACCGAGGCTGCGGTGCTCCCAAGCAGCGTGCACAAGCCGCTCAAGCTGCTCAAGCAGGCGGCCTCGCTTCACCTCGAGCGGCGCCCCGAGCACCCGCCGCACCCGGCCGCCACGGCGCTGCGGGCCGTGCTCGCGGAGCTCGTCGAAGAGCTGCGGGCGCGCGCGGGCGCCGCCGACGCGCGGCCGGAGGCGATGCTTGAGGGCACCGACCTCTTCACCGTGTCGTTGCTCATCCATCGTGAGGCGCTCTCTGATGTCAACTACGTGCAGTCGCTGCAAAGCCTCCTCTCGCTCGTCGACGTCTCGGGCGTGTGCCCGACCCACCGACCTACCGAGGAAACCGGGGCCGATGGAGGCGGCATTCAGTGCCAGATACCCGCCGAGTGGGTGGCCAATGCAAAGGCCGAGCTGCAGCGGCAGCGTGCTGCCCTGACGGTGGCTGCAGCCAGCGGCAGCCCGCCGCCCCCGAGCGCGTTCCACGAGCTCTCCGCAGCCGAGGCGTTGCTCGCAGGGAGCGATGTGAGGGCGGCCCTGAGCGTGCAGCTCGGGCACACGGTGCAGCTCACGGTGCAGCAGCAGCAGCAGCAGCAGCAGCAGCAGCAGCAGCAGCAGCAGCAGCAGCAGCAGCAGCAGACGGGGCCGCCCACTCCACTGCAGCCGCCAGTTGAGTCCCCAGAGGCTGCAGAGAACTCCGATGGAGAAACGAGAGATGGGGTTTGAGCAGAGACACGCTCACGTACGCTCGATGTGCCGACTGCGCATGGCGGTTTTCCGTCGAGCCCGCGGAACGCGACGGGCCACACTCGAGGTACATAAATACGTCGGTTGAAGTGAGACGTGAGGCTCTGTCTGACTGAGAAATTCGCGTTTGGCGCGTTTCACGCGATCGACCCTGACGCGTATAGTCTCACTTAGCGCTCGTCACCGGAGTGCAACATGATCACCGCGACAACGCGCGCGTTGTCCGTTGTCGTTACACACTTTCCATGACGACTTTCGCACAGGACACACCCCACACCGAATGTATCACCGTCACGTCCTTGACCTTGTGTCACGTCCCGTCCGGCGCCCGTCGGTCGAGCTCGAGGGTGCGGTGCACGCCGTGCACCGTGATGACCGCCCGCCACCCCCGTCCCCCGGTCGCGAGACCGGTGCGCACATGCCGCATCGCGGCTACATCGCGGCATCATCGCCGCACACGATCGAGCATCATCTCGAGGGACGTCTCCACGTCCTCGCGCGCGGGACTCGCCAGTTGCCACGGCTCCCCCGGCGTCCCACGCGCGTCACCCCCGCGCCGGGCGATACCCCCTACTCCGCCTTTTGCACATCGCCACATCGGCTGCATGGCTGGCACACCGCACGCAAGGCACACCTCGTATAGAGGTTGATACATCTCCTTTGTCTTTCCGTCTGACAGGCTCCCGCGCAACCCCTGAACGGACACGGGGCATGAATGTGCATGCGCGCCGCATGCATGCAAGAGTCATCACAGCTACGCGTCCTGCAGCAGGTACGCTTACGCTATCGGCTGCACTTGCACTTAGACGTTGAAAGTGAACGTCATGGAGGCTCCACTTGTGAAGGTCGTGCCGTAGTTGACATTGTTGATTCTCACGTAGCCTCCGTGCCAGCCGTCCCCGAAGGAATCAAGGAGGAGGAGAAAGTGCGAACCAGGGGCGAGGCACGGCGAGTACGTGTACGTCTGGGAGTTGGCCAGCGTTCCCGAGGTGATTGTAACGCCATCGATCTTGAAGCTGATCTCATCCGCCCACATCTGTGTGAACAGCTGCACAGGAACAGAGCTTCTCGCTGCTGGGCAGCTTGTAACCGGCGGCGATAGCGATGGCAGCGGCAGCGGCGGCCGTAGCGATGGCGGGCTTGCAACCGGCGGTGATACCGCCGGCGCCGGCGGCGGCGCGGGGCCGATGTAGAATATGGCCGACATGGAGGCTCCACTTGTGAAGGTCGTGCCGTAGTTGACATTGTTGATTCTCACGTAGCCTCCGTGCCAGCCGTCCCCGAAGGAATCAAGGAGGAGGAGAAAGTGCGAACCAGGGGCGAGGCACGGCGAGTACGTGTACGTCTGGGAGTTGGCCAGCGTTCCCGAGGTGATTGTAACGCCATCGATCTTGAAGCTGATCTCATCCGCCCACATCTGTGTGAACAGCTGCACAGGAACAGAGCTTCTCGCTGCTGGGCAGCTTGTAACCGGCGGCGATAGCGATGGCAGCGGCAGCGGCGGCCGTAGCGATGGCGGGCTTGCAACCGGCGGTGATACCGCCGGCGCCGGCGGCGGCGCGGGGCCGATGTAGAATATGGCCGACATGGAGGCTCCACTTGTGAAGGTCGTGCCGTAGTTGACATTGTTGATTCTCACGTAGCCTCCGTGCCAGCCGTCCCCGAAGGAATCAAGGAGGAGGAGAAAGTGCGAACCAGGGGCGAGGCACGGCGAGTACGTGTACGTCTGGGAGTTGGCCAGCGTTCCCGAGGTGATTGTGACGCCATCGATCTTGAAGCTGATCTCATCCGCCCACATCTGTGTGAACAGCTGCACAGGAACAGAGCTCGTCCCTGCTGGGCAGCTTGCAACCGGCGGCGATAGCGATGGCAGCGGCAGCGGCGGCGGCGGCGGCGGCGGTGGCGGCGGCGGCCGTCGCGATGGCGGCGGCGGCGGCGGCGGCGGCGGCGGTGGCGGCGGCGGCGGCGGCGGCCGTCGCGATGGCGGCGGCGGTGGCGGCGGTGGCGGCGGCGGCCGTAGCGATGGCGGGCTTGCACGCGGCGGCGATACCGCCGGCGCCGGCGGCGGCCGTAGCAATGGCGGGCTTGCACGCGGCGGCGATACCGCCGGCGCCGGCGGCGGCCGTAGCGATGGCGGGCTGAACCCGCCTGGCGGCGCGACTGCGGGGGGGCTGCAGCAGGTCCCCACGCAGCACGTGACGGGGCATTCGTAACGGATCGTCCGCCCGTACTCGGCGTGATTGCAAAAGGGGGCGAGGGACGCGCAAGTGTTAAATGGCGAGTTGAAGCCGGTATTAGGGGAGTTCACGCAAGGGAGCGGCGGCGATGGCGAGGGAGGCGGGCCTGGCGGGCGCGTGCGGCACTCGTAGATATCACGGATCTGCTCCATGTCGTTCGCGTCGAAGCCGCCCGAACTGCGGCCGATGGGCGGCGTGCCCGCCGGCTGCGTGATTTGGCATGTTGACGGGCTGGTCCCGGTGCAGCCGCTAGGGTAGTGCATGAGCGAGTTGTAATTGTAGCTTTGCGCCATATTCATGTCCGGGTCGATCGAATACTGTGATACCCAGTCCGGAGTGATGTTAGTAAAGTTCACCGTGATGTACTGGTTGCGGTCGGGCCGCTTGTGCTCGTGCCCCAGTCCGACCGCGTGGCCGATCTCGTGGATGATCGAGCCGAGGTACACGACGGAGTCGCACCAGCCCAGGTTGACCTCGGTCTCCACTGCGCCACACGCTGCGTGGCATGAGTTTGTGTCGACCACTTTGAATCGGATCTTCTTCTGAGTCGTGTTAGTACACGTCACTTCCTGAAAGCCGATGCAGTCGGACAGGCCGTCCGCGGCAATCTTATTGATAGCCTGATACACGGCCTGCTTGCGCCTGCGCACACAGGAGAGAGATCCAACGGATCGCATTCGGTGAGCGAGAGCGAGAGAGAGCGAGCGAGAGAGAGAGAGAAAAACAAAGATCACGCCAGCCGGATGAGCGTCGGCAGGGATGCGCGTGCGTTCGTTCAAGGCAGCCTTACCCATCGTTGATATTCGGGTCGAAGCAGTAGGGCACCGTAGTAGGCCCATTGAAGCCCAACTGAGGGTCCCACTTGAGGGCTGCGCACGGGATGTCTGCGTAGATGACGGCCGCCTTGGTTTTGACGCTTTTCTCCTTCTTCGACGCACTGGGGGAGGGGGGGGAGACCGCGGCACCAAGGTCCAGCCGGTCAGCGCCGTCGCCGCCGCCACTGTAGTGGTACGTGCCCGAGAGCCTGTCTATGTCTTCCTCGGTGAATGTAAGGCCCCGCTCCTCACCCTCATCGGTGGTCATGAGCAGCATTCCTTCCGCAAAGGTAGTTTTGACGGCGTCGGTGTGCGCCTCGTCCAAAATCTGAGCGTCGGTCAAGCCCCTCACGTGATTCGCATACGCAAGAGTCTGTTCGTCGATAGGTACGCCTGTGCCTGCACTGTCGAGCAGGAAATCGGCAAGTATACGGAGCTTGCCTCCTAGGGTCATTGCGAGGAGCATGTTTGAGTTTGCGCTCATGCTCCACACATTCCGGTCGTACAGGTGGAGCTTCACTTCGCGTTTCGCGGCCTTGAGCTCTGGCCTCGACGGCGACGCCTTCTCAAGCGGAGCCGGCTCAAGCTGAGCAAGCCGCCCGGACGAGTCGCCGGTGGGCATCGCAACGATAGCCGTGAGCAAAAACACACACCCTGCAAGCATTTCTTCAGGCGTGAGCGATGTGCGTGTGCGGGCGACTGCGATGTCGCGCAAGGGTCTGACGCCCTCCGACGGGAATCGCGTCCAAAAAGGACTCCAGGCAGACCCAAATATGGGTATGAGAGCGCCCAAAGAAGCGCTAAACGCAATGCGCTGCTACTCAACGTTTTATTTTCTTTGGAGAAGGGATGGTGAGGTGCCCGGCCGCCGCAAATGCCCAGCTGCTTGCGGGCACCGGTACGATGCGCATGCGCACGCGCCGGCCCCCGGGACTCGCTCTCGGTCTCGCGCTTTCGCGCGGCGCGACGATATGGCCTATGGAACAGCCCATGGAACAGCCTATGGAACAGCAATGAACGGCGAGGCGGGACTCGCTCTCGCATCTCGGAGCGACGCCGCTCGGCTCGGCTCCGTCACTGTCCGGTCCTCTCGTACCTCGTTATCTGTCGTACACAGTCTCGACGGTCTGTTAGTAAGACTTACGCTGTGTGACGCTGTGATCATGAGCCACATGTCGTGCGTGAACCATGATTGTATGTTAAGTTTTGATGGACGGACCTAACCAAATTCACGCCAGTAACCTTCTTTTTGACGTCGATGCCTAATCGGTCTTGAAACCTATAATTGAAACCGTCTACCGGTTGCGAGACGCAGGCGGAGTGATCGGCAAATAAGATCGGCAAAGACGTGTTTGTGGTAACATCCCCCCTGTGGCCGTGCGTTGCGATAACCAAGCCTTGAAGCATGAAAGTCTTTGGCACGACCGACCTGTGGCTGTGCAGTGATCTGGTGCGGCTTCTCAGTGGTTCTGTCCTTGGGCATGCGGCATCTAATCGGTCGTCACAAAGACAGGGCGAGCGCAGAGCTCGCCCGCTTCGTGAGATCTTGCCCCTGCGCGTCGTACAAGGGCGACGCGAGGCGCGCTGTGCGCTCGCCTTCCTCAGCGCCGCCGCACGGATGACAGCTGCCGCTGGTTCGGCGCGCTGCGAGGAGGCTCTGGATCTCCGACAGCGTCCTGCCGCACGTTTCGGGCAGCAGCAGCACCGGCAGGCCGCCTAGCAGGCAGACGCATCCGAGAAGACCCAGCACGATCGACCAGCCGAGAGCATCCACCAAACTGAGCATGCTCAGGTCGACGACGGCGCCAGCGCTAAAGGAGAGCGCTGTCGCGAGGCACGCGCCGAGCGGCCGGGCGGTCGGCGAGAAGAGCTCCGCTAGCAGCAGATGCAAGGTTGGCGCGAGCGTGAGCCCGTAACTGAGGACAAACCCGAAGAGACCAACGAGCACTCCGGCCAGCGAGCCATAGGCACACGCGCCAGCGGCGAGTGCGAGGCATCCGGCCGTCAGGAGCGCGCCCGCGAGCACGAGCATGCGCCGGCCGCATCGCCCGGCGAGGAGCAGTGAGGCGATGACTCCGAGTAGCTTCGTCGAGAGCAGGAGGAGCGAGAGCGTAACCGCTAGCTCGACGGGTACCTCGAAGAGGGAACTCATCAGAAGCGTCGTCGAGTAATTGAGCACGGACGAGGCGCCGTTGGCTTGGTTGACTGCCGCGAGCGCGAGCACCAGAATAAAGCCGAAGCGCTCGCGCCGTATCAGGCACCCCCATGCTGTGTACTCACCGTCGGCCGCCCGCGAGGTCGTGCAGCGCAACTTGAGCTCCTCCTGCTGCTCCTCCTCCACTAGCCGCTGCAGCCGCTCCGCACTCGCCGTGAGCGGCAATTCAGTCATCGAAGCGTTGCTCGACGCGCACGTGTATCGCATCAGACTGCTGCCCTGACCTCCGTCCACGGTCACGTCGGGCGAGCCTGTCATCAGGGTATCGTCCCCCCAGGACGGCTCAAGCCCACGCGACGACTGCCGGCTGTGGCCCCGGCTGTGGAACCCGCCGGACGAGGGCTGTGGAAAGCCGCCCGAGGACGAGGGCTGTGGAAAGCTGCTCGAGGACGAGGGCTGTGGAAAGCTGCTGCAACAGGGCTGTGGTAAGCTGCTGCAACAGGGCTGTGGTAAGCTGCCAGAAGCTTGGCGGCTTGATGAGGGCTGGTGAGGGCTGATGAGGCTTGATGAGGGCTGCGCTGGGGAGACCTGGCTGGCTGCGCCGCGATCCCAACGGCCTTCTGGGTACTCCATCCGATTCGGAAACGTCCGCGGCGGCAGCGCCGGCGACTGGGGCTGCAGGAGTGGTGACGGCGGTGAGGCTGGCGGCGACGACGGCGCTGATGGACCTGGACCGCGTGCGCTCGCCGCGGGGGCCGAGGCGGGCGGCGAGATGGACGGCAAGACGGGCGGTGAGGCGGCCTGTAACACGTCGGGACGGTTGGGCGGCGAGGCCGGCGGCGGCGGCAGTGGCGGCAGCGTGAACGGCGAGCGCGGCGGCGGCTCTGCGCCCTCGATCGATCTCGCGCCCGAGATCGATCGAGGCGCAGAGGGGGTCCGTACCGGCACGGGCAGCTGGTAGCTCGGACTGAGATGCGGCGGCACCAGCTGTGCAGCCGATGGCAGCCGCTGCACCGTCGGCGTCGCCGCCGATGTCGATGTGAACGCCGCGTTCGACGCCGCGCTCGCCGACGCGGCCTTGCCATGCAGCCGTCGCAGTAGATCGAGTGCATCGTCTATCTGACCACGCTGCGCGAGGAATGCGGGCGTCTCGGGCAGGCAGAGGCTGCACAGGAAGTAAGGCAGCGCAGCCAGACCGGGCAGCGCGAACGCGATCCGCCAAGGCTCTAGCACCACGTTGGCTATACGGTTGGCGTCCAACCAGTCGACGACCTCTTGTACCTGCAGCAACGCGTTCACGCCCGCGGCCGTGAGCGCACCCATGGTGAGCATGAGATCGTACATGCTGATGACGAAGCCGCGCGATCGCGCGGGCGTCACCTCGGCGAGGTACGTTGGGGAGGCGACGGCCGAGAGGCCGAGGGCCACGCCGGTAAGCAGCCGGCCGGCAGCGACCATCACCCAGTGCGACGAGCCCGCGGCGACGAGGATAGGACCGGCGACGAAGGCGAGGCCGGCGACCCAGAAGACCGTGACGTGCCCGCGGGTCTGCAGCACCCACGTCCCGATGAGCGCGCTGAGTGCCGCGCCAACCTTGGCCTGGCCAACGATGAGCTCCGTCATCGTGTCATCGAGAGCGAGGTTGGTGTCGTTGCGTAGCAGTGGGAGTACCCCTGCGATGACGCCCAGGTTGTAGCCGAATAGAAAGCCGCCCGCTCCTGCAAACACGGTCAGCCCTCGAAGTAACATTGTTACGAGGATGCGATTTCGCGCGGCTGGCGGCCTTGGCCGTCGCGGCGCGCGGCTCTCGTTTGCACAGGAGCATTAGCGCTCTCTCTCTCTTCCGATCTTCGGCAAGTCCGGCGGGGCGCCGTCATGGGCACTCGCTCGAACGCGGAGGTTAATGAGTTCAATTCATCAAACTAAACAAGCAGCCTGGTGAGCACGACATCCCAAGATCAACTATTCATGTCGAACATGTGTGTGATTTTATGAGCTCCCAAGTTTGACACCCGGAAGTTTCACACCTGGTCGGCCGCATTCATGAGCTCGAGCAGCTCTGGGAGCTCCTCGAGCGACGCCCATTGCTCGAGCCCTTCGCGCCAGAAGAGGGGCGCGGCTCCGGCCGTGAGCAGCCCCTGTGCTCGCCGCGTCGCGAGGTCTGCGGCCGAGACGGGGCCTTGCTGCCCGTTGCCGTCGAAAAAGTGCCATACCTCGGCAGCGATCACGTCTGCCGCGATCAATTCGGGGTCGTCATCTTCGTCGTCGTCGTCGTCGTCGTCGTCGTCGTTGTCAGCGTCGCCGTTGTCCATGGCCAGCCGCGTGTCGAACGCCTCGAGCCCGCCAGCAGGGAGGGTGGCGGGGAGGGTGGCAGTGGCGGGGAGGGTAGCGGTGGCAGGGAG
>Ga0210248_100483_pt1 | contig 35322 bp, 28 predicted proteins | sample ChrtobMetP3_32mM_FD_155493 | JGI IMG/M metagenome (GOLD analysis project Ga0210248, IMG submission 155493) | Chrysochromulina tobin associated microbial communities from unialgal haptophyte culture, Seattle, Washington, United States - P3_32mM | ecosystem: Host-associated > Algae > Haptophytes >...
CCCCCCGCCCCGCCTCAGCCTCCCCCCCGCCTCCGCGACAGTCCTCCGCGCCTGGCCGGTACGCCGTTTCAAAGCCGTTTCCAAACCGTTCCAAAGCAGAGGACGACGCCAAATTTTCTCTCGATGGGCGAGATGGGCGAGCACGAGCGCGTGTTCAACTTTCTCAAAAACTCGTCTGGAAGTCCAAACTTTATTGGTTTGGACTTGCAGACGAGTCTACTCCCCGGTGGGCAGTCGTTTGAGCTCATCTGGAGGCTGGTGCTGCAAGCTGGTGCAGCAGGAATCAGCATCTCAGCACTTAGAGATGCAATCAACCCAGAGATGGTGCGCATCTTCGGCCGCACTATGAAGCCAAAGTGGTTGACACAGTACCTTGAACTGTTACCATCGACTTTTGTTCTCGATACGACGAGCGACGAGCCACGAACCTTCGTTCGGCTGACCTCAGGCGCGCTCGCATTCGAGGGAGAAGGAGAGCAGCGAACGCAACCAAGATTAGTTCCAAAGCAGAGGACGACGCCAACGGTAACAGTGACACCATCACCCAGGGCAGACGTGGCGCCGCCAAGGGACGAGACGCCGTGCGCGGACGACGAGCCGCGCTGCCGCTACCTGCGCTTCTCCAACCTGCCGCACGGCTGCTCCTCTGATGAGCTCGAGACGCTTCTCGAGCCGCTCGGCAAGGTGGAGGAGGTGCAGGTCGCGAGGGCGAGCGGCGGCGGCATGCTCGCGCTTGTGGAGATGTCGTGCACGCGCGAGGCCACGAGCGCCAAGCGCCGGCTCAACGAAATGCCGCTCCGCGGAAGCACCATGACCGTTGTCTTTGACAGCGCCCGCTCCCGCAACGAGCCCTCAACGCAGTCGCAACAGCCGCAATCTTCGGCGCCTCCCGAGATGGAGGAGGGAGAAATTCGCAAATCTGCGCTGTTCGGTTCATCCGAATGTGGTGCAGCAGAAAGTGGCGCAGTCGTGTATGAGAAAGGCTACACTGATGGCTGGTATGCAGGCCATCAGGCCGCTGCAGAGGACATTTGGAGGAATGCAGAGTACGCACGAGTGCAGCTGCAGAAGGAGCTCGACGAGGCGCATGAGGTGGAGCGTACCAAGATGATTGAGACGATGAAGCAGCACTACCGGCAGGCGCTTGCCATGCAGGTAGGCCAGGGCGTGAATGCGAGAGTGGCGAGAATGGCTAGGGAACAGCTTATGGAACAGCATCAGCAGCACTCGAGTGCACCGAGCGCACCGTCGGAGTCCCTAATGAAAGCGGCGGCTGCCGCCGCGGACGCGGCTGCAGACGCGGCCATCGCCGCCGCAGATGCCCCAATGGCAAGCGACATCGTGCTCTCGGCGGCCGCTCATGCCACCGGTAAGCGGCAGCTGGGGCTAGGGCTCGATGCTGCAGCAACGCCCTGCTTCGAAGACCTGGGACAGTCCAGTGCACAGGAGACTCAGGTGTATGGCGCGGAGACGGCAAAGGGCGCTCACGAGGATGCTCACGAGGATCTCGCTTCTTGTGGGGAACTACTCCTGTGCGGAACTGCTTCTTATGAAGAAAGCGTTGCAAAGGCGCCGCCCGGCGCCTCAGCGGGGAGTGCCGGCAAGTTCAAGAAGCGGACGGTCGCCGGCTGGATGAGGTACGAGGCGTACGGGCAGATCGGTAAGAAGGCCGACTCGAAGGCGAATGGCGCAGCCAGTGGAGCGGACGGTGGAGCGAAGGCGGCCACGGCGAGCAGCAGCGGCGGTGCAGCGCTCGACATGGATTTCGACGACTTCGAGATTGCGGAATTCGAGACCGCCGACCAGCTTCACTCCGCCAGTTCTCCTCTAGTCGGTGCCAAGGCGATGACCGCCGCTACCACCACCAATGCCGCCGCCGCCAGGCCCGAGGCGAAGGGTGATGCCCACGATGACGCTATCGAGGAGCAGGGGGCGCCTGTCAAGCGTCCTCGTGAGCGTCCTCGGGACGACAGTGAAGAGCCCCGACACTCATCCACAGCCGCTCAGACTCACACCACAGTGCCCTCGCCGAAGACGGAGCGTCTTCACGAATCCGACGAAGCCGACGGTGCGCCGAAGACTGAGCGGGCGGTAGCGGGCGGACGGAGCGTCGTTGTGAGCCACGCCAGCGACTACGGCCCGTCGCTCCTCGACGAGGAGCGCAATCAGCATGCCATCAGAAACGCCCGCATACCGTCGCTTCTCGCGCCTGCTCCAGTGACACTCACGCTCGCCCTCACGCGTCGTCTGCTCGCGTTTCGTCAGTACCTCGAGATGCGTCGGCTGTGTGTGGGCGTCAAGAGTAGCACCAAGCCGTGGCAGCTCAGGGTGCGCCGCGGGCCCTTTTTGGTCGCGGACGTTCTCGAGCATTTTGGATATGGGCAGCGACGTGAGAAGCCCGAGCGCGTGCTCAAGCAGCTGTACAGCCTCACCTCAGTCACCTTCATCGACCCACGCACCGGGCGCGAGGAGGAGGGCGACGATCTTGGCGGCCTCACACGCGAGCTGTACTCCCTCTTTTGGCGCGAGGTGCTCCGCGAGGAGCACGGTCTCTTCGAACGAGCTGTGGGGAACGACTCGCCAGGCGGCAGCCTGCCCCGCCCAAGCGCACCGCCCGAGGCACTCGAAGCCGTTGGTCGCGTGTTACTCAAGTGCATCATCGACGACCATCCAATCGGCCACGGCGTGTGCCCGTTCCTTCTCGATCAGCTCGTCCATGGGGACGCGGGCGCCGCCTCGGAGCTCGGGTGCCCGGCCTCCGCACTTCGCGCGCTCGCCACTTTCGACGCATCACTCGCTGAGAGCTGGCGACAATTGCTCGAGGCGCCCGAACAACACTTGGCCGGTCTCACCTATGAGGACTTTGATCCGGGCGCACCAGAAATCCATGTGCCGCCGGCCGCCTTCGGCGAGGCCATCCGAATGGGCGTAACGCAGCGGCTGCTTACGAGCCGCGCCGGTGCGTTCGCGGCGCTGCGCCGGGGGGCACACGGAGTCGAAGACCTGACGGTGCAACTCGCAACCGTCGGCTCGAGTGACGAGCTGTCGTTCCTGCTACAGGGCAAGCGCGAGGTTTCGGCGCATGAGCTGCTCGAGTGCTTCACACTGCCCCGCACGTCAGCGCATGAGGAGGCGGCAGCGGGCTTCGCGGCGGTCGGCTCGGAGGTGCCGAGCTACTTGGAGGCGCTCTTATTGGACGAAACCGTCTTTGGCCCCGAGGAGAGGCTCGCGCTTCTGCGCTGGTGCACGGCGCTCGCGGCGCTCCCAATGGACGGACTGGGCGAGCAGAAGATCACGCTGCGCCTCTACGGCGACGAAGCTGACGATGCGACATTGCCCGAGACGCACACGTGCACGCGCGAGCTGCACCTTCCAAACTACTCATCGGCCGAGGTGCTCCAGGCCAAGCTGCTCCTTGCCATCGAGCACATTGAAGACGGTTTCTTGAAGGCATGACTCGAAGGCCGTCTCCCGCCCACTCTGCTCCCCTCCTTGACCTTGCCATTTGGGTGCGCTTTGTACTAGTTCGATCGTAAAGCAGGTATTACGATTGAGGATTGCGTGGCCGTTTGTTAGCCTATTGTGGCCGTGTCAAGCGTCCGTCGTTGTGGTTTCGTCTGAATCGCGCGCAGATCGCGCGCAGATCACGTCTGGGACGCGTCCCGGACGCGATTTTGGACAAAATTTTGTCCCAAAAAAGGTCGCGATTGTGCCAAAGGACGCGTCCAGGACGTCCTGGCAGACGCGAAGTAAAACTTCGGCCATGCAGACGACTCCACGCGACGCAGTGACGGAGCGCGGCGAGCCGCGCCGACTCAGAATTGTAGCAGAGATCGTGCAAGATGGAGAGGGCGACCTTCTAGGAGAAGCGCAGCGCGCCATGAGGTCGCCGACGCAGACACCGAGACAAGGACCAATCGACGCCACAGCGAAAGACGCAAAGGACTACGACACGCGGGACGTCACGCTGCACGACGACACGCTGGACGACGACACGCTGGACACAGCGCGCAAGCACGAATCTTCAACGGGCGACGATGATCATGACAGCGACCTCGACCCGTCAGACGACGACTTCACCTTCACATGGGTCCTCGTCGGTGGCCTCAACATGGTGAGAGATGTCGTGAAATTCCTGTGCACCGTCAAGTTCTCCGTCTTTGTCGCGATCTTGGGCTCGGTGCTGATCGTCGCCTTCTCCGCCTTAGATGGCGATATCTGCATTCAAACAAATAACGTCAGCAAGGTCAGCGACGTCACCTCTCTTCAGAACGTCAGCAACGTAATGCGGAACGTCACCAGTAAAGTGACGAGGTGGACGCCCGAGATCACCTGCCTCACCAGCGAATCGTATTGGGTCATGGCGCTCTACCTCTACGCCCTCATCGTGATGGCCAACGACGCCCCTCCCGACTTAGTGATGCTCGGACTCACGATCGTCCTCCTCTTCTCCGAAATCATTACCGACAAAGATGCGTGGTCCGGCTTCTGCAGCACCTCCATCCTCGCAATCGCATCGCTCCTCGTCATGTGCAGGGCTCTCGAGGAGACAAAGGCAGTCGAGGCGGTGCTTCTGCCCATCCTCGGCAATCCATCCAACCATTTTAGTGCGATACTCCGGCTGACATTGCCCGTCGTTTTTCTCTCCGCCTTCCTCAACAACACGCCCATCGTTGCCATGCTCATGAGCGTCTGTGAGAATTGGGCCGCTCGCTCCAACTTGTCTGTCAAGTGCCTCCTCATGCCCCTCTCGTTCGCGTCGCTGCTTGGTGGCTGTTGCACGCTCATCGGCACGTCGACCAACCTCGTTCTCAACGGGCTGATCAAGGACGATAAAGACCCGCCCATGAAGCCCTTCACTCTCTTCCAGTTCTCCGCTGTCGGATACCCTGGCGCAATCGCGGGCTGCGTCTACATGGCGGTGTTCGTGCCTTTGTACTTTCGCCCGAAGCGTGCGCCGGGCGCGAAGGCCGAGACGATATGGTCTTGCTTAAATCCCTGCTACACCATACCCATCACGAAGAACGAGCCGACACAGTCGACTGCCCTCGATCTCGAGATATCTGGGCATTCGATGAGCTCGATGCTGCCGGTAGCAACGGTGGTGCAGCCGGCGGGCTTCGGGTCGCGAGGATCGCCCAGGTGTGTAGTCTCTCCTCTCTCTCTCTCTCATCTAGCCCGTACCTGGCCCGCACCTCGCCCGCACCTCGCCCGCACCTCGCCCGCATCTCTCCCCTCACATCTCGCCCGCACCTCGCCCGCATCTCAGGTACGTCCTCGAGGTACTCGTCACGCGCAAGTGCGCTCTCCTCCTCGGCACCGCTCCCGCCGAACTAGGCTCCCTCGTCGTGCCTGATTGCAAGGCGGCATGTGTGCCGAGGGTGCTCATCCGTGCGCACGACGTCCACCCCATTGGGCCGCTCACGAGCCCTACTCTGCTCATCCAGGAAGGCGACCGGCTCCTCGTACGATGCCTGGCGCCGGCCGTGCCAGCGCTGCGCAAGGTGGGAGGGCTTATCATCCGGCCCGATGCGTCAGATGCACCGGCGCGCCGGGATGACACTGGTGCCGTCAAGGTGATGGTTGAGGCGACGATCGGGAATCTCTCCCCTCTCGATGGGATGAGCCTAGCGGACGCACTGGCTTCCGATACCATGAGCGGGGCACATGTCTGGGCGATTCGCGAGATGGCCGGCAACGAGCTGGCCGCTGCCAGGACTCGCCGACCCTCACGAGATTCTCACGAGACGGGCTCGCCTGCGGTGCAGCCGACCCTCGTCGATAACGACTCAACTCTGATGATGTGGCACCGTGACACCGGGTGCGTCATTCGCGAGTTCTCTCTCGTCGCAAGCTCTCTCTCGTCGCAAGCTGCCGATGGTAAGGCGAAACAACCATCACCTGCATCAGACCATCTTGACCACCTCTTGCCAGGCTCCACAGGCTTCTCGAGCCGGCAGCAGAGCTTGCCGCTGACTGTCGGTACCGTGCTGCTCGTCGAGGCTCCAAACAGCTGGGTGTGGGCACACCGGGCGACGAGTGCATTTGCGCACCTCGAGCGTATCACAGATACCGCCGCCGATCCCACTGCCAGTACCACTGCTGCTAGCGTGCGACGGCCGTTCCGGCCGCTCAAGAAGGCAGATGTCATCAAGAAATTGAGGGTCTTCGCGTGTCTCAGCGCGCTGGTCGCCTTGCTCTGCCTCTCTGCCTTCGAGACAGTTGACCTGTTCCCACTTGCACTCGCCATAAGTGCCGGTTACATCGCGATCGGAGCCATGACCCTGAACCAGGCGTGGCGCGCGATCAACTACCGTGTCATTCTCACCGTCGCGTGCTCGTTCGGCCCCGGCAAGGCGCTCACGAACACGGGCCTCGCCAAGTTCGCCGGCGTCGCGCTCATGGCTATGACCAGTCTTGGCACCTTTGGCTTCCTCTTTATGATTGTTCTCTTCACTTCGTTGCTCACGAGCATTGTCTCGAACTCAACAGCCGTCATCACAATCTACGCGATCCTGCGTACGATGCAAGTGCCTGGCATCTCAATGGAGGCGATGATGTGCTGTATGTGTCTTGGCGCCTCGACCGACTACATCACGCCCATCGGGTACCAAACGAATCTGATGGTGTACAAGCGTGGGGGCTACGCGTTCTCCGACTACACAAAGGTGGGTGCCGGCCTGACGATTCTGAATTGCGTCACCTACGCTGGAATGGCAATGCTCGCCCTGTGAGGGTCACGGACTGGTCCGGGAGACAAAGGGGAAGGGGGATGCGATGATGTACGAGCTGCGCGTGCGCGCGCCTCGTGTACTGATACGAGGCGCCGACGACGACTGATGGCGCGCTCGGGGATCGGCAGGCTCGGGCGGGCTCGGGCGCTTGGGGGCGATCGGGTGGTGATTTCCCTGGCAATTTCTACCCATGTGCAACGAGGTGGCGGGCAAGCACAACGAAATGGGCGAAACATCAACATGCAGTCGCAGAGAGGCGTCGGGCAGGCGAGCCCTTAACTTTCGTGAGACCGTGCCTCGCAGGCTCTTATTCGGGCTCTTACTTTCGCCCACTTCGCTTGGCACTCGCTTCAGATCTGCTTTGGATCTAGCTTCTGATCGCGCTCTCGAATCGGCTCTCGAATCGGCTCTCGCTCGCTCTGCTCGGCTCTCGCTCGCGCTCGCTCTTAAGACTCTGGTGCATATGTCGCATGTTTGGCAGTTGGCTCTCGCTTGGCCCTGCGTATACTCTGTTCTCTCGGCGCTCTCGCTCATGTTCATGGCTGCATGTTCCGGCAGTTGGCTATCGCTCGGCCCTGCGTATACTCTGTGTACCTCTCGGCGCTCGGCTCGCCCAACTGTCTGGCTGCATGTTCGGTCTTGAGTCTACAGTCTATTGTGGTACATAAAAGTGAATTATTAATTCAGACGCTAGCATGTGGGGGCTTCCCCACGCGCGTCTCTCACGACAAACCTCAAACGTCACGAACGCACGATACAAGCGATCCTGGGTTCGTAGTCATAAGTCAGTTATCAGTGAATCAGTAAGATGAACCCCGGACCGTATACGGACCGTATTGGCTGTTATACTTGTGGGGGCTTCTCGTAGGGGGGTCACAAACGAACCGCCCTCTGCCACAAGGGCGAAGGGGGGGTTCTAGCACAGCCCGATGGTCGCCGCCTCGTTACGGGTACGGTCCGGTGAGACAAAAGAAAACTTTTCTACCGGAGGGTCTCGTGCGTGGTGTTCAGTAAGCGTGTACAATGATCAAGCAGTAAGTTTATACAAACTCCACGGGCGCCGCGTCTTGGATTGTATTCCCCGCAGCGGCCAGTGGCTTCACGGTGGGGGGCGCCCGCGCGTCGGCAGACGGGTGACGGCACGCCGCGACGCATCAGCTTTTATTTATTTCCGGGATAAGTGGACGCGGGTCTCGTCGCCCGCATAGCGCATTATATCCTATCTCGGTTGAGTTCTTTCACGCGTTCTAATCGTCATCGACAGACAGACTTGGACTGTCACTGTACTCCAAAGCAAACGCAGAACGCGCACGGCACGCGGCACATGGCAACGGCACCCGGGTCGGGTGGCTGGGTCGCTCCGTCGCCACAGCGACCGTACAGGTGCGGTTGCCACTTGGGTGTTGCTCACATCTGTGGCGCTCCGAATCGTCAATCTACCCACGCGAACTCACCCGCGAGCGTTGGCCGCCAACATCAATATCGGGCAGCAAGCCTGGCCTAGCGCCATTGGTCTTGTCCCCACCTTCGGCGATCTGCTGGCGCAGTCGCCGGATCTCGTGCTGGTATTTGGCCAGGTTGAGCTCAATGTACTGTTGCATCGACGCCAGTTGCGCCTCAGCGGCGGCCGCACGGCGCGCGAGCTCCGAGCGCTCCCGCTCGAGCTTGACCTGGTAGCCCTCGAGCTCGCTCACCTGCAGTCGCAGCATGCGCACGTCGGCGCTGGCGCCACCACCGCCGGCGCCAACAGCGGCGCGGCCGGCGCCGGCGCCAGCCAGGTCGAGTTGAGCCTCGAGATTGGCAATCTGCTCCCGCAGCTGCTCGTTCTCACGCTTGGTGCGCTCATCCACGACGAGTCGCTCGCTGCCGCCGCTGCCGCCGCTGCCACCGTGGCTGCCGTGACTGCGCAAACCCTTTGAGGGCGGGCGCGGCGGCGGTGGCGGCGAATACCGCTTCATTGGTTCGAGTGCCGAAGCAGGGAGAGGATCGAGCATGCCCTCAGCCTGGAGCTGCCTCAGGGCATAGATGAGCTCCTCCTGCGTCTTTCGAAGGCGCGCGACGAGCTCATCATTCTTAGCAGCGGGCACGGCCTCCTCGAGGTCGAGCACGCGCTGCTGAAGTCGCTCGGCACGCTCCTCGTGGATCGCTGCCTGGTGGCGGAAGCTGCTGAGCTCCGCCACGAGGGATGCAAGCTCTCGGTGCTGCGTGGCCGAGGCCTCATGCAGCGCCCTCTGCGCGACGTTGCGCTCCATCTGGCAGTGCTCGTACTGCATGGCCAGCGTGTCCTTCTCCTTCTGGAGCGCCTTCTCGAGCTCCGACGGCACGGAGCGTCGGCCCGCCGCACCCGGAAGCACGAGCGCCTGAAGCGAGAGCTCCTCGTGCGACGGGAGAGAAAGGGGCTGCCCAAGGCGCGATGCCTCCTCCGCGAGCAGGCGGATGCGCCAATAGGCCTCAACCAGCCCTCGATTCATCTCGAGCATCTCGTTGACGCGTCTCTCGTATCGGGTGAGCTCGGCGACCACCGCTGGCGGCTGCGCCTCGGGCGCATGGTTGAGCGTGACGGCGCGATCGCCGGCGCGACTGGCCGCGCGACTGGCCCCCTTGCTGTGCGTCTCCCGCTGGGAGGTGCCGTTGCGGCTAGCAGGCGGTTCGGGCTCAGCCGGCACGCCGCCGTCGACGCCCTCCACGACAGTGCCCACCACGTCGCCAGTGCCCGCCTCGTCACCCTCGGCAATGGAGGCGGCAGCGGCGGCTGCCTTGGCCTCACGCTCCCTACGCAGCCCGGCGAGGATCTCATTGTGCACGGTGAGTGCCTCGAGTTGCTCCTTGTGACGGTCGAGTTGCATGTTGATCTCCCCACGCATCTGGCCGTGCGTCTTCACCTGTGGGGAGGCGAGGGCGCCGTAGTGAGCACATGCATGCTTGGAGATGGAGGTTGGGAGGTACGCATCTGGCTGTGCGCCTTCACCTCCTCGCGAGCGAGGCTGAGCGCGCTCTTGTGAGCGGCGCGCTCCTGCGTCTGCTCCTCGCGAACGTCTTTCAGCTCCTGTTGAAGCTGCCGAATGCGCTCCAGCTGCTCTTCCGCACTCGACGCTGCCTGGCGCTGCAACGCCAGCGTGTCCTGGTCGTTCTGGAGCTGCGCGCGCTCGAGAGAGAGCGAAGCGCTCGACGCCTTCTCGCGCGCCGCCTCGGCCTCCCGACGCGCCTCTTGTAGCATCTGCTGCGCGTGCTCCGCCTTTTGGCCGAGGCGCGTCGCCTCCGCCTGGCTGTCGCGCAACTCGATCTGCATGCGCTCCACGTCCTTCTCGGCCGTCTTCTTGGCGTTCGCCGCGTTGAGCAGCTGCACGTGCAATCGGCGACACCTCAGTGATGGCAAGGGTTCATCAGGGGCTCATCACAGGGAGAAGATCATCAACGATCAATCACAAGGCAATCAAAAGGCAGGCAAGAGGGCAATCGTATGGCTATCAAATAGCAAGAGGGCCATCCACAAGCCATCAGAGGGCCATCAGAAGCCACCATCAGAAGCCGTCATCAGAAGCCATCATCAGAAGCCATCAGAGGGCCATCCACAAGCCATCAGAGAGCCATCTCACCTGGAGCATTAGCTCATCCTCGCGCTCCCTCCAGTCCGTCGAGGCCGTCTGCAGCCCGTGCAACTCCGCCTCGAGTGCCATGCACCGGCGCTCAAGCTTCTCCGCCTTGGTCGTCACCTGCGCGAGCTGCGCGTCCGCCGCGAGAAGTGCCTTCTCCTTCTCCATCGCCTGCCGCTGTACTGACTGCAAGATATCCCGGGCAGCAAGCGCCTCCACCTCGAGCTCGAAGACGCGCTGCTGCTCCTTGGCTGTGGATTCTCCGCCATTGAGCTGCGCGCTGAGCAGCTGGCGCGTGAGCTCCATCTTCTGCTCCTTTTCGCGCACAAGCTCATGCTTGAGCTGCACGGCCTCGCCAGTCGACTGGTTGAGGCGCGTACGCAGCGACATCACCTCGGCCATCAGCTGCTGCCGCTCGCCCCCCGTGCTGGCCGAATCCTGCTGCATCGCGTCCACGAGCGCCTGCAGCTTATCGGTCGCATACGAGAGCTGGGACGGGAGATGCTTCTGGTTCTCGCCGACGGCATCGACGCCGCGACGGATCTGAACCTCCGCCGTCGCGAGAGATTCTCCCAACGTCTGTATGTGCCAGTACTGCCGCTGGAGCAACCCACGTGTCGTCGCATTATTGACGAGCGGGTAGTTGCGAAAGCCCATGCCGTGAGCGAGCAGCCCGAGCGTCGTCGCGCTCTCCTCCATGTCGCCGGGTACCACACAGCCCAGAAGCAGCCCGCGCGCATTCCCGCCCACCGCCTCGCCGAGCAGCAGTGCGCAGCCCGAAAGCGGCAGCGGCTTGGTGGGCGGTGTGCTCAGGACGGCGCGCAGTCCCGAGGCGAGTGGGTCGCCCAGGCTGCCCACCTCGATGTCGGTGAGCACTAGCTGCGATACCATCTCCTCCACTGCCTCGCCGCTGCCAGCCGCGCCGCCACCGCGGTGTACGCTCTGTACGAGCTCGAGGATGAGAACGGAAGACGGCGCGGGCGGCCGATGCTGCTGCTGCAGACGCACGCGCGCCGCCGAAAACGTCTTCGCGAATTCGGGCCCCGAGGACACCTGCTGCTTCCGAACACCCGGAAGCTGCACGCCGCTGGGCGCCTCGGCGTCACGCACGACTCGCAGCTCACTCGAGCCCTGAGCGAGCATGTCGGACATCTTGTCCGTCGAGCCGATGACTACGCTCGCCACGGACGCGTACAGCTGGTACATGAGCTGGCCACCCCTGCCGCCCGCGACCGCCTGCCGCTGCTGCATCAGCTCAAAGATACGGTCGACCATCAGCGGCACAAGCTTGTTGACGAGCTCTGAGTGGCCACTGCGGTGGTAGCCCATGACGACGACGCCGGCATTTTCGCCATTCGTGAGTGCCTCGAGGAGCGGCAGCACCTCCGTCTCGTACACATCCTTGTCAGACGCGTACTCGTCAAAGATGCGTGAGTAGCTGTGCCGCTCGCCCTCAGTCTTGCCGGCTGGCACGAGCTCGAGTGCGTTGCCTGCAATGAAGAGGCTCGTGTCCGCAGCCCCCGATGGGGTGGCAGACTTCACAACACGTGCGCAGCAGCGCACGTCCGCGCCCGGCGGGCGGCCAGCTGCCGGCATCGCCAAGGGGACGAGCGCAGCCGGACGTAGCAGTTGCCTAACTTCACGAACGCTGCGCTGCTGCTGTGAAAGGAGTGAAACACAGCTCAATTGGAAAATCAACCCGCATCACCCTTACACGGGTGCCGCTATCGCATGAACGGAGGCTGGCCGCGAAGGAGTGTCCAAGATGACGCTATGGTCGTCTCCCCGCTCCGCTCAGACCTCTCAGTGTGCTTCAGACTCTGAAGGCTTCAGTCGCATCTCGGCTTTGGCTTTCTCGGTTAAAAAAAAACCGGGGGCCGAGCCGGGACACACGGGACACACGGGACATACGGGCACATCTCGGTACAGACAGACAAACTTTCTTTCACTGAACCTTGCGCGAGGAAGCGCTCGCGCCATCACGCTCATGATTGAAACGATCGTATCGCGAGTATTGGGCGAATGGAATCGTCATGGGCCCGATGCGCGCCATCATGGGAGAAAATGGCATGAGCAGCAACAAGGTTGGCACGAGCACAGCCCACTTGCAGATAGCAGCGGCGCCGGCGCTTGCAAGCAGCCAGTCGGGCGCCTCCATGAGATCGCGCTCCCCAGGCAGCGCAGAGAAAAGTAGGGCGTTCGCCACAACGTCCAGCGCGGCGCCGAGGGTAGCCGCCCCTATGAGCGTCACCTGAAGCGGCGAGAACTGAACGAGACAGCGCACTCGGCGGCGCAGCAGCAGCCCGTAGAGCGGCGGGAACATCAGGTGGAATTGGATGAGTGAGGTCAGCCGCCAAAGGTCCTCCTGCGCCACGCCGGCCAGAATGGCGCGAGCCTGCTCTGCATTCACGGTGAGCTGCAACCGGATCACATCCTTGGCGAGTGCAAGCTTTCCACAGATGGCGAGCACGCCCACAACCAACAGTCCACAAATGGTACACAAAATTAGCGGCTCGGGCTCAGAGCTGTGCCCACCGCCATACAGCTCAGGCCGAGATGTTCGGATTGACGATGCCGAGCGCTTCGTCGTAGGGGCAGTCGTCGGCAGCTTGTCGTAGCCGTTGCGCATGGCGGCCTCGTCGCGTTTGCCGCGCGGGAGCCTTTCGAGGCATCAAAGTCAAGTCTAGTCAAGTCAAGTGAAGTCTATACGAAGGAGACTTGTTGTTTCTGTCAAGTCATGACTTGACTTGACTTGACGAGACTTACGTGTATATCTCTGGCCTTTTTTTAGTGTGATGGTAGAAGACTCGATCGACGCCACGGCCGACTCCACGGCCGACGCGGTGGCGGCCCGTGTATGCCACGGCGGCAAACATTTGATCCACGGACTTCTTGAGCTGCGTGAAGTGCCGACCGCTGGTCGAGGCTGGTTTGCGCTGGCCGACATACCACCAGGAACGCAGCTTTGGAAAGAGAAGGCGTTCACTGTTGGCCGGACTCGCGCTGACCTTGTGAAACGTGTCGGCGCTGATCTTGAGAGGCACGCGGCTTTCTGCCGCCCCGCGCACAGCTCCGGCGAGGCCGAAGCTGAGGGCATCGTTTCAAACAACTTCTTTGAGAACGGACCATTCACCGGAGCGATGCTTTTCGAGCTCACGTCCATGATCAACCATTCTTGCTGTCCTAACACCTCCGTTGAGATGATGAAGTCCGAGTTTGGTGCGTGCTACTCCCGCGTGACCACCGCACGTGCCATCATGGCTGGCGAACAGATTCTGATCTCGTACAGCCACGAGAAGCTCTTCCGGCCCCGTAAAGAGCGCCCGTGCCAAACTTGGGGCTTCAGCGAGCCCTGCGCAAGATGCCAGGGCTCCTTACCACCGGAGGAGCAGGAGCGTTGGGACCTGCTCGAAGCAGCAAGCGTCGCCGCGGATCTAGCTGAGCGACAGCCGCCACGCAGGCGGACTCCTCAGGTGGCCATGACGGTGCTTCCACTGCTCGTGAGCGCAGCACAGGTTGTTGAGTGCTGGTTGCCCAACCTCGCCGAGGGACACCGATTTGCGAGCCTGGCCGAGGTCTACCGGCTAGATGCGCCCCGACACTCGGTGTTGGACGTACAGTGGCATGCTTCTGACGATGATGACGCAGCCTCGTGGGAGGTTGCCTTCGAGAGGCATCGCGTGCGCACGCTGGCAGCCATCAGCATACAGCCCTCCTTAGTAGCGAGGGCCGCCTCGGGTACAATCTGAGCACTTCTTCGGAAGACGCACTTAATTTCACACCCATAATTTATCGGGCCACGGACGGTCTTAGCCTCTTAGGACGGTCGCGGTCCATGGTGCGATCTGCGACGCGTATCTCTGCGATGGGCACCGGTCGGGCGGGGGGGGCCGGCCGGGGCCCGGGGGCCGGGGGACCCGGGTTAATTGGGGGATCGGATCGTGGTACGATCACTGAGTTCAAAATGAAAATCAGGTGGTGGGGATAGTGTGTGAATCCAGAAAGAATACCTCCCCCTACCCCTTTGGGTCAATCACTGAGTTCAAAATCAGGTGGTGGGGATACAGTGTGTGAATCCAGAAAGAATTAGCTCACCTCCCCCTACCCCTTTGCGCTTTGGGTCAAAGGATGAAACGTCTCTCGCCACACTCTCTTATTTTGGCTGTTTCTCGGCTCACCGTCTGCATGTGTCTCATTTCGAGGGTCCTTCGCGGCGGTCCTTCGCAGCATCTCGCTTGGGCTGTGAAAGTGTGAATGTTTCCTGTGGGGACCCTCAGAAACAAGCTTGCATCCCGAAGCGAGCACTCGGCGTGGCGTCAGGATCGAGGATGCGCACTGCTCGCTTGCTGTTGTTCCTCGCCGCGGTCGTCCTGCTGCTGCAGCCCTCGAGCGCCCAGTACCGCCGCAGCATTCCAAAGCGTCCTGGCAGAGATGGCGCAACTGCCGCCTCCAAGGGCAGGGATTATTACAAGATTCTCGGCGTGCCTCGCAGTGCAGACGATCGGGCGATCAAGAAGGCGTTCCGCAAGCTATCTATCCAGTGGCATCCCGACAAAAACCCGGACAACAAGGAAGAGGCACAGGAGAAATTCAAGGAGATCGCCGCGGCGTACACAGTGCTCTCTGACGCTGAGCAACGCAAGGTGTACGATCAGTTTGGAGAGGAGGGTCTACAGGGAGGTGGTGGCGGCGCCGGCGCCGCCGCCGGTGGCATCGATCCGATGGAGATCTTCAAGCAGTTCTTCGGTGGCGAGAACCCCTTTGGCGGCATGGGCGGCGGCGGTGGTAACACGAACGTCAAGTTTAGCTTTGGCGGCGGCGGCGGGAGCCCGTTCGGAGGCATGGGCGGCATGGGCGGTAGCCCGTTTGGCGGCGGCGGCGGCGGCGGCTCACCCTTTGACGGCGCGGACGGCGCCAGCGCGGGAGCCGTGCCAATGCCCGCCGAGTCGCAGCTGCATCAGGTGAGCACAGCCCGCGTCGCCAGCTCCACGTTCGCTTCTGTCGCTCCGCAACTTGGTGTATGACTGAGGACGCCTGTATGACTGACGATGCGCGCCATGGTGGTGTGTGCTGTGTGTGCTCGGCAGGTGCGGCTCGTCAAGCCGGTAAGTGGCGGTTTCGGCCTCAAAGCGGACGGGCGCAACACCATCATCGGCGTGACCACCGGCGGCGTCGCCGACAAGGCTGGCCTTCGCGTCGGCGACGTGGTCTTCAAGGTCGATGGGGAGAGCCTATCGCATGGGAAGGGGGCGCTGGGTACGGCGCTCAGCGGCAGCGCGCATGTGCTGCAGGTGGCCTACATGAAGGGCGAGGAGGGGCAGGCCGTCGAGGTCAAGGACTTTGTGCAGCCGACGAGTGGAGGGCTCGGTATCAAAGTCGATCCCTCGAATGTCATCAGCCAGATCAGCAAAGGCGGGGCCGCCCACAAGGACGGCCGGCTCCGGATAGGGGATAAGATCCTGTTCGTCAATACGCAGTCTCTCAAGGCCATGAAGCTCGCCGACGCGCTCAAAGCTTTGGGTGCCGCGGGCGCGCCGTTACGCTTTCTCGTGCAGCCAACGCTCGTCGCGCCGCAGCCAAGCAGCGGCGGCGGCGGCAGCGGGCCCCGCGGCGGCGGCCCGCGCGGCGGCGGCCGAGCCGGCGGCATGGGCGGCATGGGCGGCATGGGCGGCCTGGGTGGCATGGGCGGCATGGGCGGCATGGGTGGCGGCCAACAAATCGACCCAGAGATGCTTCAAAGGATGATGGGTGGGATGGGCGGCGGCGGCATGCCGGGCATGGGTGGGTTTCCAGGCATGGGCGGCATGGGAAGTGGGCGCGGCGGCGGAGGAGGAGGCGGACGACGAAGCCGACGTGGCTGAACGCTCGGCGTCCGTTGACAGCGGGGTCGCGCGCGCGCGAGACGTCACGCACGCCCCGGCGTGCTGGGGCGGTGCGCCCCCGGGTGCGCGTTACTTAAGCGGCGTCCCGGTTTGCGCTAGGCGCCTTTTTTCACACATTTTAAGACGAGACGACTTCGTAGGCCTGCTCTCGGCGCCTCTCTGTCTATTTGGCACTGCAATGAAACTGTCGGATACTGGGCGTATGCACTCTACAACTGCGCTGTCGAGAAGCTGTTTGTGTGTTTCATCGCCGACGTCGTCTTCCCCGAGCGGGCAGCAGTTGGCTCCCGCACAAGGCGCGAGCTCGAGCCGCCGCAATGCCAGTCTCGAACGTACAAGAGCCGACGCGAAGCATGCACCAACTCTACCGCCAGCGCCAGCCGTCCGCACATCATGCCGACCATGGCTGCCGCTAGCGGGTCGTGGGCGTGCCGCCCACCTGCGCAACGACCACATCGATGCTGTCACCATCCTCCATTTCGAGCTCGTTTGGCGTCTGGTTCTCACGGATGCGGTTGCCGTCGAAGAGGAAGCGGACAGACTCCATGGCCACGCCTTGCCGCTGGCAAAACGCGCGCATCAGCTTCTCAAGCTTCGTGTCGGGCTTGCACTTGAAGAAGACTGTGGTGAGACGCGCGAGTGACACTCAAGCGTGAGATCAGTGAGGCGCGTGCGTGCCATGGCTACACAAGATGGCGAGATCCTGGCGGTCACCCGCGCTCAGCGAGGAAGGACGCCACTGAGCGTGTGCGGCTCCATGAGTGTATACAAGGGCGGGCACATGCGGCGGGAGCAGCACACCTTCAGTGCCGTCTTGCGAGACGACCTTGAGCTGCATGGTGTTGGGCTTGGCCTCTTCTCCCTGCTTCGATTCTTCGTCAGCCATGACGAAAGGTTTTGGTGGAGGGCGTCCCTCGAAGGTCAGGGACGAGGCTGATGCCGCGAGAGAGGGGGTCGACCGCGATTCTCGCGCGCGTGCGTGCCGCGATCTTCACAGTGAAACACAAGACGTTAGAATATGTCTGTTGTCAGACGTCTAAGCGAGTCACGTTCGTGTTGACCTACGAAAGCGGCCAAGTTTTGACGGCGCACGAGTCGTGCTTGGTTTAGTGCACGCGCTCCGACGTCTCGCGCCAGCATCTCCTGCTCGCAACCTCTTCCTCAACGGGGTGCCCATGTCCGACCCGCTTGGGCAGCCGACACCATCGAAGCCACCAGATCTCAAGGCGCTATCGACGCCACCGAAGCCACCGCCATCACAGCCACTGGCCGCAAATCCATTCGATACGCCACCAAGGGCACAGCCAATGCCAGCTCCGGCGCAACCGCCACCCAAGGCACAACCAACTAAGGCGATGGCACCGACAACGTCAGCAGCAGCACAGGCTCCGACAGGTCAGCCTAAGATGAGCGCTGCTGCGCGCATGAGGCTGGCCGCCGAGGCGGCCGAAGCTGCCGAGGCGGCCAAGCACCGCAAGCCGCTTATCCTGAAAGCAGCGGTGAAGCAGGTGGAGGTGGCGCCGCCGCCGCCGGAGATGGCCTTCCTCGAGTCTGTAGGCGCGCGCATAGAGCGCTGCGAGAAGGAGGGGCAGATCGATCTCGCCGTTTCTATTTATAGAACTGCCTTGCCGATGTTCAACTCGGCCCTGGAGCACGGCGGGCCGTACACCGGCACGATCTTGGCGGTGAGCGAGCCCCGCCTCTCACGCTCAGGCTCATGCTCATGGCCCTAGCCGCCACGCTCACACCCGGTGGTGCAACCTCGCAGGTGCGCGAGGAGGCTTTTGCGATCCTCAAGATGGCATCCAAGCGGCTCAAGGCAAAGGTCGAGAGCGGCACGATCAAGGGCAGCGCTCTTGACGAGACCATCAAGCGCGCCGCGCTCATTGACGCCGCCCTCAAGGACACGCCCCCTCCGCCTCAGCCAAAAGTCACGTCCCCTCCGCCGCGCGCGAAGCCTCCGCCCCCTCCGCCTCGCCCCCCTCTACCGACGGACTCGAGGTCGGCTGCCATCGTGATCGGAGAAGCTGAAGCTGCCGCCGCCGCGAAGCTCAAGGCAGCGTTCGCCCGCAGGCAGTCCGGCAAGTTTGACTCGTCGGCAAGTCGGACTCTGGAGAGCGGCGGCGACGGCGGCGGCGGCGGCGGCGGCAGCAGCAGCAGCAGCAGCAGCAGCAGCAGCAGCAGCAGCAGCGCACGGCCGGCGTCGGCCACGGATGCGGCCACGAGCGTCGGCGCTGCCGCCAAGGTCGTCGCCTTCGCCCACGGGTGGAGAGGAGAGCGTGCGCAGCGGCTTGCCCTCCGCCATGAGGAGAAGGCGCACGAGGAGAAGGCGCGCGGCGAGAGCGTCTTGAAGGAGCCTGTCACGGGCAGTGAGGAGCCCAACATGGACCTCGATCGCGCGGGTTTCGAGGCTGACAAGTTTGTAGCGCACTTGCTGCAGACAAAGACGATGAAGGAGGTGGTGAACTACCGCGACACGATGCACGCGGAGAACAAGCAGATGATCTCCGCCATCATCGGCAATGCCACGATGCTCGCCGAGCAGCTTGATGCACGCGGCCACGCAGAGAAGCTCGAGAAAGACAATCAAGAAGCTGCATTGGTCTATGAACAGTTTGTGGTTGTGGACATGGATGGGTGGATGCGGGCCACCGGCCAGATCCGCAAGAAGATCTGCTCACGCTTCGAGGAGCTTGATGCCATGGTAGATGAGCTGGACCGGAGCATCCGCGGGGTCTCGTCCGAAACTCTGCGACTGGAAAGCCATCTCTATCGCCCCATCAAGGTCAAGCTGGACGAAGGCAATCGAACCAAGCAGAACCTTGCGAAGGTTCAGTTCGTTGGGTCGTTGCCGAAGACGCTTCAGGGCTGCGTGCAAAATGGTGAGTTTGACTTGGCTGCCAAGTACTACGCATTGGGGCTCAAACTACTTGACGTTGTAGACCGTTCGGCACAAAAGGCCGCCGAGAAGGCGCGAGAGGCCGCTGAACAGGCAAAGTCTGTCGCTGAAAAGGTCGCCGCTGAAAAGGCCGCTAAGCTGATGATCGACGGCGACGCGCCGATAGGTCTGACTGCTGAGGAGCTCGCAATGATGATCTACCTGCAAGAGAACTCGTCAGACTCCTCCGCTTCTGATCCCTCTGCCGCCACCTTCGCCGCCACCGTCAAGATCCGCGATGAGTGTGCCATGATCATGCACACGGCGCGTCTGCGGCTTGAGATGCGCCTAGAGGAGCGCGGCCTCAATGCTGCGGCTCGTTCCGATGCCAAGCTTAGTCTCGGGCTCATCGACTGCGCGATTCGAGGAGACGCGAAGGGCTTCGATCTCGGTCAAGATCTGGGTCACCTGGCCAAGGAGGTCTCGTGGATCTCGCGGGAGGTGTTGCTGTCTTGGATTCCACAAGGGACAGCCCCGGCCGCCGCGCCGACTCAACCGGTGGCACCCGTGGCCAAAGCGCCCGCAGACCCCGGGGCCAAGCCAGCAACAAACCCGTTTGCAGACACGCCGGCGAAAGCGCCAGCAGACCCCGGAGCCAAGACAGCAACAAACCCGTTTGCAGACACGCCGGCGAAAGCGCCCGCAGACCCCGGAGCCAAGACAGCAACAAACCCGTTTGCAGACACGCCGGAGCCAGCAGCACACCCTTTTGCAGACGCGCCGGGGCCAACAGCGAACCCCTTTGCCGACGCGCCGAAGCCAGCAGCGAACCCCTTTGCCGACGCGCCGAAGCCAACAGCGAACCCCTTTGCCGACGCGCCGAAGCCAACAGCGAACCCCTTTGCCGACGCGCCGAAGCCAACAGCGAACCCCTTTGCAGACGGAACGCCCACGGCCAAAGCGCCCACAGACCCTTGGGCAACGCCAGGAGCAAACCCCTTTGCCAACGCGCCGCCGCCAGCGCCACCAACGCCAGCAGCAAACCCCTTTGCCAACGCGCCGCCGCCAGCGCCCCCAACGCCAGCAGCAAACCCCTTTGCCAACGCGCCGCCGCCAGCGCCACCTCCAGCTGACCTCACACGGAACAGGCCCTCCTCCGTTGACCTTGCTGGTGCACTCTTCGCGTCAGCTCCTGCAAGCGCGCCGGCCACCTTCGAGCCACCCGAGGTCGACACGTTCCTGACGGGGCTGCCCACGCGGCTGCAGCGATGCGTGCAGGAAGGCCAGTACGAAGCGGCGTTGGAATACTTCAAGATGACATTGCCCTTGCTTAACATCGACCGATCCGCTCGCCATAGGGAGATCCGTATGGAGGCGAATCTCGTGATGCATTCGGCGCGTCTGCGGCTTGAGTCGAAACTGGCCGAGCCCGACTTGACGTCGAGAGGCATCCAGGAGACCAAGGCGCAGCTCAAAAAGGTGGAGCAGATGCTTCACACGGCACTGGTCACGACGCTGCAGCGGTGCGTGCAGGAAGGACGGCTGGAACGCGCTCTCGAGTACTATGCACAGGAAGTGCCTCCAGAGAGCCCAGAGGCTGCGCGAAATCCGTTTGAGGCTGGTGCCGAGACCTTTGAGTCGTCGATGAGGGAAGAGGCTCGTTCGATCCTGAGCACGGCGCGCTTGCGTCTCATAGCTTCGCTCGAGGAGGAAGAGCTCGCGGAGGAAGATCGGCTTAAGGTGAAGCGGCAGCTCATGCTCATCGATCAGGCAGAAAGTGGGGTCCTGCCAGGGTCGGGGCATGGCGTGGATCAGCCCTCTCCTTTACAAGGCCGCACGGCGTGGCAGAAGGACGAGGAGAAGGAGAGCCCGACGCCTTCTGTACAGAGCGCGACGCCGACGGCGGAGCCGCGTCGCATTGGCCTTCCACCATCCTTGGCTCAGCCTTTGAACTCCACCCTTGCTGCCACCACCTCATCATTGAATTCCACCCTGGCTGCCACCACCTCAGCCACTCTCGCCACCGCCAATTTCATTGGCAGCCTGGTCCGCCGTCCCTCATTCGGCCGATCCGCAAAAGGATCGCCAGCGGGAGAAACGGCCAGGCCGCGGCCGCCGGCGCCGCCTGCAGGCTCGAACCCGTTTGGATGAATGTGTGCCCGAGCTGAGAGCCCAATCCAAATACGAGTTCATTCCGGATACGTTCATACCGGTACATCCACTTCATCGGGGCCAGTGACCTTACGAGTTACGACCTACCAGCTTGATGCTACCTACTTTCGATAATTTATTTGAATAATCAGCGCTTTGTCTTGTATTGAAAACTACCCTTTTTCACCTTGACCTTGGAGCCTTGAAGGTCACCTTGCACCTTGATCTTGACCTCGGACGATACACTTATGATATCTTGTATTGAAAACACCCAATCCCATACGCTAGTTGCTAGTACAACTTTTTCCGATTAAAACGGCCTGTAACGCCCAGATGCGATAGCGGCTCCCGTGCTTGCGGGGTCCGGAGGTTCTGCTCGTTGTGTTGGACAGCAGCAGCAGCCCCCGGAGAGCACTCGTTGTGTGTTTCATGGTTATAATTCACAGGCATTCACACCACAGCCGTTCTGCGAAGTCGCAAAAAGTTATCGGCGTGTGCTGGCTGCGCGCGTCACCGCAAGGATGAAGCCCATGCTGTCCTTCCCAGACAGCGACGATGAGGATGATGATATTGGCGGGCTGCCACCGACGCCCAGCATCGCTCATCCGGGCAGCGAGGCTGACCAGATGGCGCAGAGCTTCATGCTCTCGCAGTCCGGCTCCTTCCACACGAACGACTTCAAGGTGAACAAGGGGGGCCTCACCGTCGGGAAGAACCCATCGCCCGATTTCGCGGCCGGTGCGGCATCGCGCAGCGCCGGCAGCTCCGTGCAGTCGCTCGCCGACCTGGAGACGCTAAACGAGCTCGGCGCGGGCGCTTCGGGAACCGTCTTCCGCACGCGTCATCGCTTGACGGGCGAGATCCTGGCGGTGAAGCAGGTGACCATCCTCGACAAGCCGAAGCGCGATCAGGTCGTCACCGAGCTCAAGATGCTCATGAGCCACAACGGGTGCCCGTGGATCGTATCGCTCTACCAGGCATTCTACGAGGAGGCAAAGGTATACACGGTGCTTGAGTTCATGGACGGTGGCTCGGTGGCGGACCTCGTGGAGAAGCACAAGGACGCCGGCCTGCGCGACGAGCGCGAGCTGGGCAAGATTGGCCTGCAGGTGCTCAATGGCCTCAACTATTTGCACAAGGAGATGCACCAGGTGCACCGTGACCTCAAGCCGGCAAATATTATGCTCAAGGCCAATGGCGCCGTGAAGATTGCGGATTTTGGAATCTCGTCGCAGCTGGACTCGACGGGAGCGCACTGCTCCACCTTCGTCGGCACCACGTGCTACATGTCGCCCGAGCGGCTCAGCGGCGAGCACTACAACTACACGGCCGACATTTGGGCATTCGGCATCATCTTATTGGAGCTTGCGCAGGGCAAGTATCCGTACCCGGAGGCGGACTCGTACTTCAAGCTACTCGAGCAAATCATGGATGGGCCCGCGCCCAACGTGCCCGAGGAGGAGGACTTTTCTCCCGCCTTGGCTGAGTTCCTGCGCGTGTGCCTCGACAAACTGCCAACCCTGCGGCCCGCTGCGCAGGAACTGATCCGCCACCCTTTCCTGCGCCAATACCCTCTGGACGACGAAATGCTGCTGAGCATCTTCGACGGCATGAACATCTCCATGGGCTCTTGATCTGCCGCACCTGAGAGCCGGTGCCCGGGCTGCGAGTGGGTGCCGGGCGCACCCATAATTCGCGCGCGCGGCGCGCGCGCCCCCGGACCCGGTAAGGGCGAGCAAGCAATAGGGAGCTTCATGAGGACAGAGGAGTACATGAAGGGAGTCACATGAGGGTAGTCGCAACGCGCGTTATGTTGAACAGCACGCTGGAGTCGGCCCTCGTGCTTGGGGGTCCGGAGGTCGTGAGCGTGAAGTGGACCGCGACGAAACTGGCAACTGTAAATCTTCGGCATATGTTTCGCAACAACGATTTTCCGCTTGCAACTCGCCCTTGGCGCTCGCTGTCCTTTGCCCCGATGGTTCATCGCCATCTCGGCTGGTTCGGGACGGCTCCGCCACGACTACCACCCCACCCGCCGCCACCGGCTAAGCCGCCGTTATTGCCGGAGCGGCCGCACCGGCCGCCGCTACCGCTGCCACCGCCGCCGCCGCCGCCGCCGCCGCCCTTGCCACCGCCGCCATTGCCGCCACCTCCTTCGCCACCTCCTCTACCACCACCGCCATTGGCTCCACCATCTCCGCTTCCGGCGCCACCGCTGCCCTCTCCACCGCCTCCGCCATCACCGCCTCCACCATTACCGCCGCCGTCGCCTCCTCCTCCATCGCCACCGCCACCGTCGCCCGAGCCATCAGCACCACCGCCGAGCCCCCCGCCTCCATTGCCTCCCCCAGCTCCTCCTCCGTCGCCTCCGCCGCCCGCACCACCTCCTGTGCCGCCTCCTACGCCGCCACCCTCGCCTCCTCCGCCTTCGCCGCCGCCGCCACCTGCGCCGCCTCCTGCGCAGCCGCCTTCGCCTCCGCCACCTTCGGCACCACCGCCACCACCGCCAGCACCGCCTCCGCCTGCGCTGCCGCCAAGCCCCCCGCCCAAGCCACCCTGGTTTACCGAGGAGCAGCCGGCGATCATCATCCTCGGCCTCATGATCTCGATCACCTGGTCGGCGCATCACATTCACACGCATGCGGAGCCTCACGTCTGGTACGACCCTCAGCAGCGCTGGGTGCTTGCGATGTGCTTCTTCGCGTACATGGTCGCGTGGATGCCCGTGTGGCTGCTGCCCTTCGACATGATCGGGCTGCAGGCGCGCGAGGAGTCTGGGATGCGGTGCAACGAGCTCAGCTACTCATGGCTCCAGTTCACCTGGATGGTCATCTACGTGATGAACCTCTCCTCCGGCTATCTGACATACGACTTCGCACGCTCGTACCTGGACGCTGGCGGCTTCACGATCCGGATGCGCATCTACCAGGCCTTGATCTCCGTCGTGCAGTGGTACGCGGTCGCCGCCGTGATCACCCTCTCGATCATCTTCGCGATCGCCTTTGGAACCGGTCGGTACTCCGACGGCCTCTTCTGGGACTGGACCTTTACGGTGGCCTTTGCGCTGGCCAACTTTTACGCGGTGGGCATCTTCATCTGGTGGGCGCCTCTCGCTGTCGCTGCCGCCGCCTCGCGCTTCCTGACGCGGGCCGCTGACAGCCCGCCTCGTCCCCTTCCCTGCCTCACAGGCTGCTTGCCCATGCATTGATCGAGCTACCACGGCGTGTCTATTACCTGTCACAGCTTGATTGGGCGCAGCGACACAGCTGCTTCGTCGTCGGCGTCGCGCTGCAGGAGATCGGGGAGGCCGAGCTCGAGTGGGAGCGGGCCGTTCAGAAGCTCGATCTGGAGACGAAGCACATCACCGCCGCAGGGCCAGTGGCTCCGAAATGGGAACCATGCTTCGAAGCGCTGCGAGAGGGTGCGCGCCCTTGCATGCGTGATTGCGTGCGTGATTGCATGCGGAATGGGAGCCGTGCTTCGATGCGCTGCGAGAGGGTGCGCGCCCTCGCCACTGATTGTGCGCTGCCTCGCGCGCCTTTGGCCGCTTGCCACGTTTGTACGAAACCCATGGCCGCGAGGACTCACACAGTGACGAGACCCATGGCCGCGAGGACTCACACTGTGACGCTCTCCCTTGCCCGCTCGCCCCCTCGCCGCAGAGTGGCGACTCACAGAGGTGGCGGTGCGCTCTCTTCCGATTGCGGGCAATCGGTGGCCGCCGCCGCCGCCGCCCTCCTTCTTCGCGGACGATGCAGACGTGCTGCCACGGCGTGCCGACACGGCGCCAGCCGCCACGGCGCGCACCGCCACGACGCCGAAGCGCGCGTATACGCACGGAGTCAACAGCTCATTGACGAAGCAGGGGCCCGTTGACGAAGCAGGTAGCAACGGCCACGCGAACGGCCAGCACACGAGCATGCGGGAGCCACTGTGGCTTCGCAATCCGAAGGTGCTGCGCGAGGGTTCACCAGGTGCAGAGGTATTTGCCCTCCCACCAGAGGCAGCCAAAGCGGCGGTGCGCGCAGCCAAGGCGCTCCCAACGCCCACTACGGCGCTCCCAACGCCCACTACGGCGCTCAAAACGCCCACTACGGCGCTCACAACGCCCACTACGGCGCTCCCAACGCCCGTGCCGCTGCCGCCGCCCGCGACAACGCCCTTGCCACTGCCGCCGCCCGCAATGAGCACCGGCGCAGATGCAGACGCCGCCGAGGGTCACTGGGCGAATGGCGCGGCATCGAACGAGGATCCCTGGGCGAATGGCCCACGGGCGCCACCGACGCTTGCGCCGACGCATCGACCAGCGCCGGTGGACACGGGAGACGCGGGAGATGCGGAGAGGGAATCGACGTCGCGCAAGCCCATGTCGCGGACGCCGCCGACGCTCTCGCTTCATCGGCAGCAGACGCTGCGCACGTCACTCTTCGGCTCCAATCTCATGTACGAAGACATCGACGCACGGGATCGGCTGCAGCTCCGCCAGATGGAGGAGCTCAACCAGCAGCTGCGGCGCGTGGCGGCGACGTGGCGGCGTGCCAATCGGGTCTTCGAGGCGGCACTCCGACATATGCTCCAGCTGCACGGCACCCGCCTACCGGTCTACCAGCCGGGGGAGGGTCTCACGCCCGTGGTGCGCATAGTGGGTGCGACAGGCGCACTGCGCCGGCGCACGGCGCATGTGGCCACGCTGACAGCACGGTCCGTCTATGAACAGGCAACGCCGCACGCTCGCGCGGCGGTGTCGCGATTCTCCGTGTCTGCTGCTGCTGCTCGCGAGGCCGTCTCGCACTCATACGCCGCCGCCGCCGAACGTCTCGCATCCGCCGTCTCGCCGCGCGCTGGGCTGCTCGACGGACATGGCGACGGCGGATTAGACGAGGAGCTGCTGCCGCGCTCGCCGCCTCCCCCGCCGCCGAGGCCGCTGCCTCCCCCGCCGCCACCGCCGCCACCGCCGCCGCCGCCGCCGCCGCCGCCGCCGCCGCCGCCGCCGCCGCCGCCGCCGCCGCCGCCGCCGCCGCCGCCGCCGCCGCCGCCGCCGCCGCCGCCGCCGCCGCCACCACCGCCACCACCGCCGCCGCCTCCCGCGCCTCCCAGCCCAACCTGGAGGGACGAGCTCTGGCCAACGAGTGATGAACCCTTTTATGCCCACTGGCAACTCAAGTGTCAGGCCCTGCCTGTGCGCTTCGGTCTCTATCTGATGCACTTGGCGCGCAAGCGCCTCGCTGAGCTGTCGACGGCGACTGGCGAGGCGCGCGACGCGGCCGTCCAATGGTGCATCTGGAGTCGACACATGTTGGTATGGCAGCTCGAGGCGCGGCGCGACGCGGCGGTGTGGCAGGTGCACGCGTGGCTGCACGAGGCGGTATGGCAGCTCTATGCGTGGCGGCACGAGGCGGGATGGCAGGTGCACGTCTGGCGGGACACGGCGAGATGGCAGGTGCACGTCTGGCGGGACACAGCGAGATGGCAGGTGCACGCATGGCGGGACATGGCGATATGGCACGTCCAGACGTGGCGAGACGCGACGGTGCGGCGGATCGAGGCATGGCGCGTGGCGTTGGTCCGGCGGGTCCAGTCGTGGATGCGCCTGACGATCGCCACCATCTATGCCACCATCGACGCCATCGGCCGCTGCATCCAAACCACCGTCCGATGCATGCGAGAGTGCTGCAACTCGACGCGCCGGTGCGCGAATGAGTTCACCACCGCCTTCTTCACCTGCTTCCGGAGCTGCGGCGACGCGCTCGCGCAGTGTAGCCAGGCCAAGTACGACGATTGGCGCACGAACATGCGTGTCTATTGGCCGCTTTCCTCCCAAAGGCGTCTCATCAAGTTCTGGACGGAGCTCCAGTACCAGCTCGGAAGACTCTGGGCGCTCTGCCTCATCGCTCTGTTCACCCTGGTACTCGTCTCCGAGTTCTCGCTCCTCTCGCAATTCTCGGCGACAGTCAGCTGGTTTCCCGAGCCGCCGCCGTATGACAATGACACGCTCAACGGTCTACCGTCTCCCACTCCGATCGGCTTTGTCCTCGCGCGCGGCGGCCGGCCGCAAGACACGGCAGAGGAATGGCTCTTTGCGCTCGGTGTGGTCATGATCCTATGTTGCGCGTGGTCTTTACGCCACCTCGAGCTCTCGATCGTGTGGTACGCAAGCTGATTGCCACCGACTGCCATCGACTGCCATCGATTGCCATCTATTGCGCCTCTGATTGCGCCTCTGATTGCGCCTATGATTGCATCGCTCCTCAGGTACCGGATGGCGCGACCGCACGCAACTGACACCTCGTCGCTCTCATACAACTCGGCGATCTTCTGCCGCATCGCCGTGATGCTCGTCTTCAACACCAACTTGCTTGTGCTCCCGTCCGAGGTCTGATGATCTCTGATGACCTCTGATGGCCTCTGATGGCCTCTGATGACCTCTGATGACCTCTGATGACCTCTGATTGCCTGCCTCATCAGGTCGACGGCGTACGTTCGGACCAGACGCGCTTCTACTGCACCTTCGCACCCAAAGGCCGTCTGCTAGTGCCCTCTGTGCAAGGGCACGACTACTACATGCTCCTCGTGCCCCTGCTCCTGCTGCTCATCTGCCTCTCGCTCTATTTTGATGTGCTCGCGCGGCTACGGCTGCGCCTCGCGACTCTCTTCTCCGGTGCCGAAGTAGCCAACCAACGCGTGGCTGCCTTTCGTTGGGGCCTCGAGTCTCGCACGTGGCACGAGCTGCAGGCCAAGCAGCTGCTCCATGACCTGCAGGATCGCCATCGAAGCTGGGCGCGCGGCGTGCTGCTGCGCGCAGCCAAGCAGAGGCTGCTCCAGCTGCGCCCAACACGGCGCCTCTGCTTGGCCTCCGAAAGTGTCGACGCGCACCTCGACACCATCGAGCGCGTCGAGCCGCCAATCATCGATACGGTGCCCAACACGGCGCCCCACGCGCCGCCGCCGCTCCCACTGCGCTTGAGGGCAGCCCGCCGCTCCATTTCCTGCGACACTGCGCTCCCATCTTTCCCGCACGCGTACTTGGCGGGCACGCTCGAACAAAGCTCGCCCAGCAGTGACGCGCAACCTCTCGCCGGCCGGCGGCCGACGCCGGGCGGCGCGACGCCGTCTCGCCATTTGCGGCACCACTCCGTCGACTCGAGCTCAACGTCCGAGTTCAAGCTCGACGTCGCCGCCTACCGCCTCATGAGCCGCAATGACGCGCGGCAGGCCGCGATGGGCCTGGGGGCTCAGGGTAGTCACCCGCCAGCCGAGGAGGCGACCGCAGGGCGCGTGGTGAACGAGGCCAACCCTTTGCGGCGCGTTAGGTGGGAGGCGTCAAGGCCGGCGGCCGGCAGCGCGACCGAGCTTGTCTGATACCGATCTCTCAGTGATACCAAGAACTTTCGCGTGTGGTCCACACTCGCTCTTGTATGAGTGGTGGGCGACAGACCACACTTTTATCGTCAGATCGTAACTTAGATGAAAAAGATGTACCGTACGGTAGCGTACGGGCCCCAGCATCACAACGGTAGCAATACTCCAATCGAGCTCGCAGTATACGGCACTTTTACCGAAAACCGTTCTACCGAAAACTCAGTAAACAGACTGTACGTCCTCGAGACTGCGTAATCCGTAAATCCACGACCCTTGGCGGGGCATGGTCCGTCACCACAACAAGATGTACACATGTAAGGGGGGGTGGCTGTGCGTCGGGTCTGCTGTGCCGTAACCACAATCATCAAGCATGATTCGCGCACACCTTTTTGTCGCGTACGCGTCGTGATACTTTTTTAACGTTCACACCACGGTTTCAGTGAGTCCGCTTTCGTTAGAAACTGCGATGCACGACGGTTCACAGTATGGACACCCACACAGTCACACTGAGCCTTCACTCTCGCAGCTAATACTTATGCTGGAGAGCTATATACGTCGAGTAGGGCGCGAAGGCTCGACATTCTGCGCGTTGACGCGCGAGATGTGATTGCGCGCGGCTGGCGGCCGTGGCCGTCGCGCGCGCGCGCGCGGCTCTGTTTTGCACGGGAGCATTGCTCGTGCTCCCAAAAGAATCAAGGAACGTTTCGTCAGTTTCATTTCGTTTCCGAGTTCACTGAAGAAACCCGCGAGCCTTCGTCTCGCACTTCCAACATTTTCGTCGCGTCCCAGTGGATCAGTAATATCCTTAAATCCGGATACGAGCGCTTCCAAGAAGCCCCAGGCACGGCATGAGCACACGTCCTTCACTGTCGGGGTATTTTGTTTCAGGGGCGCTTACATCTCTTGGCATGGCAGTCTTCAAAAACTCAGATGTGCCTCCCATTCTGAGCAGCCCTTTGGCTGCACGGCATCGCAACCTCCCAGTTGTTGACATCGGAACAAACGTAGGAACGGACCTCACCATCCCAGCTGCACAGCTTGGGCACACCGTGTACAGCTTCGAGCCAACTCCGGCCACGTATGACAAGTTGCTCCGCAACTTGGGCCACCACAACATTTCTTTCAACCGGGATCTCCGCGACCAAAATCTCCAGCGGCAGCAACGCAACACGGTCAATAAAGGAAATGCGAGACGGGGACACGTGTTTGCCCTTAACATGGCAGTGTCTAACCGCTCAGGTGTGGCTGTGCTGGTTCAAGACCGTGTGGGAGGATTTTCCAACAGTCTGAACGGAGCAGCAGCCCTTCCAAGGAACTGGAACCATAGCACGGTTTCAGTTAACGTGGCGACACTGGATTCCATCCTGCAGCATGAAGAGCAGGGATTGTTTTTGCTCAAGATAGACTCGCAGGGTCACGAGTACCACGTATTGACAGGAGCCCTGGAGTACATTAAGACACATCCGATATATGCCATACTGCTTGAGTACTACCCGAAGGGAATGGCAGCGGCGGGTGTGGACCCTTTGGACCTTCTCTACTTATTGTACGGACAGCTGGGACTACAGTGCTTTGACACAGGTCCATCCGCTGCTAAGACCTCACTGAGTCTTGAAGACTTTGCTCACAAGGCGTACCCTGTTGTCATCGGAACACCTCATTTTGGGAGGTGGACCGATCTGCTGTGCCTGAACTTCCGACTCGTATGACGAACTTCATTTCTCACATGAGGTGCTATGCCCCACCCCAGTTTAACCTGCTTTGGTTACCAAACAACTCCATTTGTCCTCTCTTCTCATCGCCTTCTCATCAGCGCGGGGAGGGTGCAGTGCCGGGTGTTACGTCTTGGGTGGGTTCTAGCGCGCTTGCGCTAGATTGAGGTTGTCTCCCAGAGCGAACAACGTTAAGGGCGGCAGGCGCAACACCTCGACCCGTACTGTCGAGCCCGGAGCGCCGGCGGGCGGGTGAAACCAACAAGCATGCAACTCGCATGCATAGGGGTTTAGGGTGGGTATTAACGTATTATACAAAAATAACAGTAAAGTAACTGTAAAGAAACCTGTGCCTATGTCTTTAGGGGTTAGGGGTCAGGGGTTACATCTCCTTAGTGACACTCCGTGTCACTCCCTTCGTTTAATTAGTGTCCGAGACGAATCTTTGGCAAGTTGCGTACTCACTTTGCTAACCAATCTCCCGACCCTTTACTGTACGACAATGTATCTTCAGAACTTCCACAGTTCCACGTGCTCCAGGCACGCGTGCTCCGGCTGGATAGCGCAAGCAAAGCCCCACGAGCCCCTGCAACGAGACCCGACATTCCTCGGGTTGCCTCGTCCATTTTCCAACGGAGCTGACTTTCCAAATCCTATGAAGATCATCCTTCTACTATGCGCGATCGTCGTGGCCGCTGCCATCGCCGAGGAGCCCAAATCTGTGCTGGGCCAGCTTGTCCACGCGCGTGGCAGCGTCCACACGATGAACCGCGCCGAATTGGAAGCGGAGCTCGACGAGCGCAACGCACCTCACCTTATTACAGACACCGAGGACGAGCTGCGCATGCGGCTCTACCACGCTCGCGGAGCGCTGCTGCAGCACCGCACGTCCCACGTGATGCACGCCGAGTCCATCCTCGCCGAAGTTAACCAGTGCAGCGACGAGCGAGCCTTGGCGGGCATGTCGCTCGACTCAGTGCTGGCCGACGATAACGCCATCTTCATGAATGCGATGGGCAACCGGATGCTCGAGGGTCTCAAGACTCAGGCAGGAATCGGCGCCATCGTCGGCCTGGTCCTTGCTTATTTTGCGCCGCTCGGCCGCTTGCGGCGTCCGCCGAATGCACTGGCCTCGCCGCTCGCGCAAACGGCGGCGATGTGCGCTGCTGGTGGAGCGATTCTAGGTGTCTTGCAACTCGCGCTGCGGCACGTCCGCCGGCTGGCCGGCGCGCCCTCCTACTTTTGCCAGAAGCTCGCCTTCGTCACCTGCCGCGATGCCACCGTGAGCTGGCTCCTGGAGCGTGATGAGCAGCAGCAGCAGCAGCAGCGAGCCACATCCACGTGGCTGGCATCGTCTTCGTCAGCGCCGCTGGTGGTGCCGTTGTGGCAGCGGCGTGGCGTGCTCGTACCGGTAGCCATCCTGGCGACGGGCAGCTCGGTCTTTGAGGAGGTCGTCTTTCGCGGCATTCTGCTCCACGCGCTCGTCGCCAAGGCCCGCTGGCCTGCGGGCCTCGCGGTCGTGCTCACTTCGGCGCTCTTCGGCTGGATGCACCTGAAGAACGACGAAGGCCACCCCCACGGAGCCATCTACGCTGGGTGGACGTTTCTGGGCGGCCTCGTCTTCAGCGCCTCGTACCTGGGCACGCAGGGAGGCCTGATTGCACCCATCGCACTCCATTTCGGTCTCAACGCCATCATCTTCGGTGACTCCGTCCTCCGCGTGGGCGCCAAGCTGTGGGAAGATCGGCAGGGCTTCTTGGCCGTTTCGTCACGCTTCGAGCAGTCGAGGGCGGCACGGCGTGTGGCCGATACGGCGGTCCCGACGGCGGCCGCTCCGACGGCCGCTCCGGAGCCGCGAAATACGGCCAGTCACGTCGGGCGTCATGGCGGGCTCGCGCAGCCCGCGGCGCAGTCACCGACCTCCTCGGCAGCAACTCCGTCGGGCACTGATCCGAACGGCAACGGACAGCCGCTCAGCCGCCTGGGATTGAGTCGTTTGACGACGCCCCCTCCATCCGGATAGGCTTTTTTGATTCGATATCGATTGTGGGGACGGGTTCGGCAGACGTGTTATGAGAGTCTTGGAGAAAAAGTGGAACAAGAAGTGGAACGCAAGTCGAGTCTTAGTCGTCGAGTCGCAAGACGCAACTAACACAAGAGCGGGGGAGGTCCGGCGCGTTACCGGCGCGCCCCCCCCCGCGCGCCCCGTGGGGCGCGGCGATGACGCGCGCGGCTCATGGGAGGCGCAGGCGGCCGCCAGACGCGGTTGCGAACGGCCACGCATGCCGCACGCGGGCGCCATGTCGGGCGCGGGGCCGCACGGCAATACACAACCATGTCGTGTCGCATACGCGCAACCATGGACTCCATGCCTATCCCCGCACATGCTGGCGACATGCATGCGCGCATCTCAGTGAGTGAGTGAGTGAAGAGTGAGTGAATGATAAGAGTCCATAAGAGTGAGTGAGTGAGTGAGTGAGTGAGTGCGAGTGAGTGAGTGAGTGAGCGCATCTCCCTACAAGGAAAGTTGCTTGCTTGCGCTTGAACCCACACATGAGCGGGCAGTACATGTACTGGGGCGCGTCTGTCCGTTCACGCGCTTATGCGCGCTGTAACGTAATGTCCAGTTTCGTCGTGTGATTGACTCCTTTCTTTTCTGCATCGACTCTTTCTCGCACAAGGTGTGCTCCTTACTCAAGACGTCGCCGCATTTGAGGCCCGTCCGTGGGCGCAAAGTGGAATCTGGCAACTCACGCGCGCTCGGAACCCCTCCGCAGGCGTCAGCACCACTGGTCGACCCAACGTCGTCGAGATGCCCCTACCACCCATCAAGGTGCGCAGCTGATGCTTACCGAATGATTTTATTCCGCCATTATGCTTCGCCGCAGGCCTGAAACGCGCGCTGCGAGGCTGCACGCGTCGGCAAGGCGTGTATCGTGCTACCCCCTGCCGCATGCGCCTGCTGCGCGCCTTTCGCGCTCGCCTCCTGCCTGATGCCAACCCCTCGCGCGCGGCTGTCCCCTTCGCATGCATCGATGAGCCTCTGCGCTGGTTGTGGGTCTGAGCGTACCTGAGTCGCCTGGCTGCTCGATTTCTGCTCGCAGGGTGACCACAATCTCCTGGCCAACAGGCCCGCCAAAGCCACCAATGCCGCCGCCAGCACGCCGACCACAGCAGCTACCGCGCCGACGCCTCCGTCACGCAAGACACCCTCGCCCAAGCCCCCGTCGCCGATGGCTGGCAAGCCGCCATCGCCAGTGCCGCCGCCCTACCACAGCAGCCACCGCAAGACGCCAACGCCGCCGCCGCCGCCCGAGCTGACCCGCGGGCGCGCCAGCCCCGCGCGCGCCCTTGCCGGCGCCAGCTCGGCGCGTACGTTGGCGTCCGACCGTACGAGCCCCACGCAGTCGTCGAAGGGATCGGGCGGCACCTCGCCCGTGGTGGAGGTGCAGAGTGGCAAGAGCATGGGGGCAGCGAGCTGGCGGCAGGCGGCGCGCAGCATGTCCGCCACGCCCTCGCCCGCTCCTTCTCTTCACCCTCCAGCGTCGCCGAGCGCTCGCGTCTCGATGATCGGCCCTCGGAGCAAGTCGGTGGCTTCCGAACCCCATCAGGCACGCTGCCAGGGCGAGGCGCGGCGGCCCGAGGCGCGCCGGCCGGTGCCGTGCGAGACGCTCGACAATTGGACACAGACTGACGAGGAGCTCAACACGGCGCCCGCCGATGGAGCCGCGGGCGCATGGGACACCGGGGGGGAGGTGGCGTACCAGGTTGATGACTTGGCCGACGAGCCGCCGGGCACAGCGGCGGGCGCAGGTGGCGACGTGGCGCCTTCGTCAGCGTCGACCTTTTTGAGGCGCCCGATGGAATACATGGCCGAACTCGAAATGGCCATCCGCTCCACGGTCGAGGTCTTCGCCGAGAATATGGAGATCAGCCTTCAGCGCCACGCAGTCACGTTCCCGGAGCCACGCGCCCCAGCCCACGGCGTCCGTTCACATGCGTCGCAGAGCCGCGCCGCACGCTTCCTCGGGCTGGGACGGCAGCTGACGGGCGCGGCCGCGTCTTCGCCCGAGCACCACCATCGCGGTACCCCTCTCGCCGAGGAAGGTTCCGACGGTGAGGATGGTCACGCTGACGATGCCGAGGTGAGCCGCCTCACCCCACCCCGATTGCATGCTGATTGCGCTGACAACGCCGAGGTGAGCCTCACCCCACCCCGATTGCATGCTGATTGCGCTGATGACGCCGAGGTGAGCCTCACCCTTTTAGCGACACCCGCCTCATTGCGAGAGGTGCCCCCTCATTGCGAGAGGTGCTCCTCTGGGGGGGGGCGTGGCCTCATTGCGTGTGATACTCCTGTGCGGACCCTGTCCGCCCCGACGCCGGACGCCACGCGCTCGCCCCTCCTCCCTCCTGTTCCCGGCGTGCCTACCGCCGTGACTCCCTCACCCCCGCCCTCTGCCCCCCCCCTCTCTCCCTTCTCGCGACTGCCCTTAGGTCAAGTCTCTTGCGCTATCAGAAGATGGGCCTGTCATTCGGCGCTCCGTCTCGGAGCCGTACTATAACTTCTTCCCGCGCCAGACGGGCGAGTCATCCAACCGGAATGTCCTCGCTCCCGACCCGCTCGCGATGCTCTCGGATGGCGAGCGCACCGTTGGTGGCGAGCGTGCCATCGGAGGACGGGGCGAGCCTGTCCTCGCTTTCAGGAAACACCTGCCGCTCCCGCTCCTTGCTGGCCTACGCGACGAGCGCGACTTGGCCGACGACGTCGATGAGCATGTGGAGAGAGAGCGCGGACTGGGCGGTGCGCCAGCCGCGCCCGGCCGCGCCCGCTCCCCCGCACAGCGCTGCAGCAGCTACTCCTCCTCGCGCTCGGGAGATGCCTTCTCCCCCCAGATGTTTTCTCCCCCCCAGATGCCTTCTCCCCCGCCAGTGCCATCTCCCGCCAGTGCCACCTCCCGCATACCGTCTGTCCTCAGCCTCAATTACTGTCCGCCCCCACCCCCCTCGCCC
>Ga0210248_100485_pt1 | contig 35261 bp, 40 predicted proteins | sample ChrtobMetP3_32mM_FD_155493 | JGI IMG/M metagenome (GOLD analysis project Ga0210248, IMG submission 155493) | Chrysochromulina tobin associated microbial communities from unialgal haptophyte culture, Seattle, Washington, United States - P3_32mM | ecosystem: Host-associated > Algae > Haptophytes >...
GCTCAGAAGTCAGATTCCAACTTCCATGTTCCAATCCCGGCCCCAAGGCCCCCAAGGCCAAGAGGTTTAGGATTCCGAGAGTCCGAAGGTTGAAATTACATTTCCCCCCCTGTAATGTCACACAACCTCGACTTCAAATCTTCAATTCGTTCAGTACTTGGCCGCTATATCTTTCTATATCCATATCCGCCGCGTGTCGGCCCAAGGCCAAGCATGCAGTGCCTGCTCCTTGGAACGCTCGCCCTCTGGGTCTGGCTCTGCCGCACTCTACTGCTACAGTGCAGCAGGCAGCAGCGCAGGGTGGGGGAGGTATAGCCTGGAATGTGGATTCCTGTTGAATCGACAAGGCCTCAATCTAAAATTCAATCTAGCAACACCCTCCGCTGCTGCGACCCGCTGCCAGCGCTCTTGGCTGGCGCTGCGGGAGTCGTCTGCCCCACTGCTGGCTCACGAACCGGTCGCGAATTATCGCGCGCACCACATCTTGATCCTTACGCGCTGAAGGCGGTGGGCATCTTATCGGTGCCCGACACGACGACGCCGGCCTTCCTTAACGGCTGATGGTATGGTTTCGCTCCCGCGCGCGCTCAGGTGCGACGAGAGCAGCCCATCCTCAACCTCGTCCTCCTCCTCGTCGTCCTTCTGACGAGACACTTGCTCCTCGAGTTGATCTGCAATCGAAGGTTCACATTCTTCACCGCAGGGCCGGCCCGATTTCGAGTATTCATCGCTGTCTTCGTCTTCGGCACAGTTTTCACTTGTCGAACTGATGTACTCTTCAGGCTCCTCATCCACTTTTGGAAGCTGTGTGACCAGCTGGAAACGCCTCCTGTTGCCATGGATGCGGTGAGGGGACTGATTCTGTAGATGCTTCTTCAGGCCTCCCGAACGCCACCGCCCGAAAGCCTCGCGAACAGGGGCGCTGTGCCAAGGACAGCACCATGCGAAGATGACAAGCAGCGCCAAGCCTCCAGCAATCAGATGAATCGCGTCTGGCTCCACCAATTCTTCTGCCATTTCCACAAAGGTTTGTGACAGAGGTGGCACTGATGGTGGACACGGCAGCGGAGGCGGAGGCGGAAGCGGCTCAGGAGACGGCGGCGGAAACGACGGCAAAGGTAGAGGGGATGGAGCCGAAGGCCTTGGAGATGACGGAGAGGGCGTCGGTGTCAAACATGGCAACGGAGGCGGTGTTGCCGGTGGTGGCAAGTATGGCGGAGGCAAGTATGGCGGAGGTGGCCGTCCTGAACCGCAGTCATGATACAAGTCGATGATGTCCTTGGGGGAATAAGATGCGTCGCCTTGTAAACCAAAGTCTTGGGAAGCATCAGACCAATCCATCAAGCGCAATTTTACGACTGATGTCGTGTTCTCAATGATCGCGGCATTCCTAGCGGAGCGCGGTTTCAGGTCCTTGCGTGTCTTGAGGACAACGATGGCGCCATTTGACCATACAGGTACGTTAATCGTAATGGCGAATCCAGACTCCCATGAGCTAGTCTGCGCTTCATCGACTGCTGCCTCGCACCGCTGCGGCGCCATTTTCTCTGGTTCCCGGTTCTGTACCGTTAACAGTACTGTACGGTTAACGGTACAGTACCGTACACAGTTCAGGGGGGCCTCAAACTTTTTCTCACGGTGGGGGAGCCGGGACACTCACGAGACGGACACACAGACTTGTCTGCCAGGAACCTGCGTGGTCCTGTGCGACGTAGGTTCCGGCAAAAAGTAAAAGTAGTTGTTTCAATTGGTAGTAGTAGAGGAAGCGGAAAACGAAAAGCCCCAAAGGGGTAATGGCGACACGGGGGGCGTCCCGACACAACATACACATACCACATTCGTGTCAATTCATGGTGTGTCAATTATAATAATAAATAACTACCGGGGCCTTGTTTGCGGTGACCGGTGTGCGGTGTTGCTCTCAGGGTCGCTCCGGGCAAAGGTAGCGTGGTCTGCCGATGTCACGCAGTGAGAGCGCAAGTCCAAGTGTCCACCGCTCTGTCCAAGTGTGCAAGTCTGACACAGGTACAGCCGCGCTCTGTGACTGTGTCGCTCAGGCTCTGAAGTTGTTAACCTCTTGATGTGCGTGGCGCCCCGCCCTCCTTAAGACGTTTGGTTGAATCCATAGCGTTGGCCCGGCGATCCTCCCTGTGGCCGAAGCTATTTCTTACCCTTCTTGGTACCCTTCTTGGCTGCATTCGTGCCCGCGGCTGGTGCCGGTGCCGGCGCCCCCTCCTTCGGGGAGGCCGGTTTCGTCACCTCCTTCATAGGGGAGACCGGTTTCGTCACCTCCTTCGTAGGGGAGGCAGGTTTCGTCAGGTTGCCGCCCGCCTCGGCGGGGACGATGAAGGACGATACCGGACGCTCCTCGGCAGCTGCCGCCGCGTCGCTCGCGGCAGGACCGGTAGCACTGGCGCCGTCACGGGCGCCCGCCGCCGTTGCCCCTGCCTGCTCGAGCATCCGCTCGCGGCAGCGCTTGAGCGCCGACTCGAGCATGGATTTGAAGAAGGCTTGGAATTCGTTCATTTGGAGCGCCCCATCGCGGCTCTTGTCGCAGATCTTGAGCAGCTTCTGGACGTTCTCGTCCGAGGGCATATCGAGGTGAACGTTTCGTGCAATCTTGCGCACGAGGGCGAGCGCCTCTGCGGGCTCGAGTGATGCTGAACCGTCGACATCCGCCTCGACGAACACCTTGGTTGCGTAGGCGATGCGCGCGTCCTTATCGTCCAGGAGACCTTGCGCCCACGCCGCCGCCGCAGCGCGCTGCTCCTTGGTGATGGGCGCTGAGATGGGCGCTTCAGAGGCCTCCGCCTCCGCCGCCGCCGCAGCGCGCTGCTCCTTGGTGATGGGCGCTGGGATGGGCACTTTGGAGGCCTCCACCTCCGCCTTCGCCTTCGCCTCCGCCTCCGCCTCCGCCTCCGCCGCCGCCGCCGCCGCCGCCGACTTGGTGGCCTCCGCCTCCACATTGGCCACCTCCAATGCCGCCGCATACAGTGGGGGCACCCCCTCCACCCCCTCCACCTTGGCCACCTCCGCCTTGTGTGCTGCAGGCGGCTTGGGGTCTGCTCCCTTGTTGAACATCTTGGCGAACATGGCCTTGGCCTCCTCCTTCGATTTGACCTACCAGTAGCAATCATCAGCACTCAGTGGCACTCAGTGGCAATCAGTGGCCATCAGTGGCCATCTGACCTCGGCAGTCAGTGGCAATCAGTGGCAATCAGTGGCCATCTGACCTCGGCAATCAGTGGCAAAGTGGCACTCAGTGGCCATCTGACCTCGGCAGTCAGTGGCAATCAGTGGCAATCAGTGGCCATCTGACCTCGGCGGTCAGTGGCAATCAGTGGCAATCAGTGGCCATCGGCGGTCAGTGGCAATCAGTGGCCATCAGTGGCCATCAGTGGCCATCTGACCTCGGCCTCCTTGAGGCCCTCGAGGGCCTCTCGGATCTCACGGCTCTTGGGGTCGAGTGTCGCCGCCCTCTTCAAGTCCTGCCGACCCATCTCGAAGTTCTGCAACTTGGTATTCGCCAGACCGCGCCGGTACAGCGCTTTGACATTCTCGCCCTCCTTGCGCAGAACGCTCGAGCTCGCTGAGATCGCACCTGCCCAATCTTGGAGCTTGAGGCAGCATTGCGCCTCGTTGAGCCAGCACGAGATCACTAGAGCGCCGGCCTCCGCCTTTGTCGACTCCTCCACAAAGTCGTCATCATACTCGACCCACCCGGCCGCTTCGGCGTACAGCGGCTGCGCTTGCGCCCACTTGCCCGCCTTGAAGGCCTCTGTACCCTCGGCCTTGAGCCGGGACGCCTCGGATAGCTTCTCTTTCTCAGATACCTCCCACCGATCCTTTTTAGGCAGGCCCCACGAAAGGAGTTCCACCTCGAATTGGAGCGTCGTCTCGGGCGGTATCTTGGGCGGCGAGCCCCGCGCGCCGTATGCATAATCCGAGCGGCAGTAGAGCAGCGCCTTCTCGCCGCGCTTCATCGAGGCCACACCGACGTCCCATCCCTTGATCACCTGGCCCCGGCCGATCGTGAACGAAAAGTTGCCCGCCCGGTCGCGGCTCGAATCAAATTGGGTCCCATCCATCAACGTGCCCACATAGTGCACCTGCACCAGGCTGCCGCTCTCCGGGCTGCCGCCCTCCTCGTCGCCGGCCCGGAGCAACTGCTTGCACAAGCCGCCGTCGCCGCTCAGGTCCATAGCATCCTGGGGCACGCCCTCGGGGCGTGTGGGCGGCAGCGGTGGCTCTACCAGAGAGCACGGCACTGACGGCGGCGGTAACTTCGGCTCTGGCATCAATTCTGGCTCCATGCTCTGCTCGGCCCGTATCGCCACCTGAGCGGGCACCGATGTCGTACCACTGGTTGCACGCTCAACTGGCTCAGGCAAACTTTCGGCAACGGCCGCAGCCCCCGATGCTTCCTGCTGATTGTTGACCGACACTAGTGCGGCGCCCGCCGCAGCGCGAGCAGCCGCTAGCGCGGCCGCCTTGACCGCCGCCTCCCCTTGGGCTGCCTTGAGTGCGGCGGCCGCCTTGACCGCCCCCTCCTCTTGCGCTGCCTTGAGTGCGGCGGCCGCCTTGATCGCCGCCTCCTCTTGCGCTGCCTTGAGTGCGGCGGCCGCCTTGACCGCCGCCTCCTCTTGGGCTGCCTTGAGTGCGGCGGCCGCGGCGGTCATGGCCTCTGATTTCGCACGCACGAGCAGCGAGTTGGCCATGCTGATGAGCTGCGCCTCGACTTCGGCTGCCACGGCGGCGGTCATGGCTGCTACCCTCTGCCTCTTGGCCTCCGCCACCTCTTTGGCCGCCTTGAGTTCAGCCGCCGCGGCGGCCGTTGCCGCTGCCATCTCCGCCATCTCGCAGCGCTGACTGGGACGATGGGAGGGTAGAGGTTCCCGTCGCTGGGTTCCCGTCACCGACTTGCCAAGTTTGAGGGCCTCGTTGTAGTCACCACCCGCATCCTTGAACACCTTCTTGAGCTCTTTGTCGGACAGCCCGGGCAGGTGGAACTTCATCTTATCGATGATCCAGTCTTCATAGTCGGGCTCCATGGCGCCGCCCGCGCGGTAGCCCGAGCTCTTCTCAATGTGGTAGGTGAGGCAGCAGCAGCACAGGGCAGCTCCGCGGCGTCAATCAAGTTTCGGTTGATGAGGTGGAGGACTGTATGCAAGTCAAGTCAAGTCAAGGAAGGTTTTAGGAACTGATTACAATAGTACACTACATGTTGAAGCCTCGTAATCGCAGGCGGCGCAGAAACGGGGGACTGGGACAGACACATTGGCGCCTCGCGACGTGTGCCGATCTGCCGAAGGAGCGCCGAGAAGTGGGTAGCGCACTCGCGGCCTGGCTCGTTAGGCCCGAGGCACTCCACATGGTTCACAGTTAGTTCACGTCACTGCTCACTTGGAGACAGCCTGACTTCCTGACAGCGACACACCGCCGAGGCAGGGTGTTCATGATTATCTTGAACAGGCGGCCGTGCCCGCGGCCATCCACGTGGATGCGATAGATCGGCGACATCGCTGTGAGCCGTGACCACGCGTGGTTGGACGCACATGATTTCTCTGCGATTCCAATCATATGCATGAAACACTAGAGCACAGTAGCGCGGAGTGATCACCGCCGGACGAGCATGCATCATGACATGCGTACAATGGCTAATTAGGGGCGGCGCCTAATTGTAGTAGAGCTCCAGGCCCATGCCGTCATGGATCTCGTAATCCTCGAGCGTGATGTGGTCCTTGTACACCGTGTACCACTTCTGGATGCGCAGCTTCTCCGGGCGCGTGCCGGTCTGCGCGGCGAGCAGCTTCTTGAGGTCGCCAATGGTGTCGTCCTCGTTGCACTTGACGCGGATCTTCTTGCCCAGCCGGTCGTTGCAGATGACCTCGATCATGTGGTGGGTCAAATGCGAGCCTGGGCGAGCCGCCTCAGCAAGCAAGCCAAGCACCAAGCTTTTTCTCACGGACTCGTGCGGGCGCCTGCTGTTCAAGTCAAGTCAAGTCAAGCTGACTTGACTGGACTGTTCAACACAACGCGCATTCCGGACCCCCAAGCACGAGGGCCTCTATCGCTATGGACGGAGGTGTGGCCGACACAACCTGGCTATACACAGGCCGTGCACATCGGCGGCATGGGGGGAAAGCAGCTTCCCCCTCTAGAGTAAACCGAAAGTACCACTCGTGTGGAGTGCGCAGTTCTACACAACGCACGCGAAGCAATGCTCAGCGCGGCGCTCCCCAATCGGGAAGAGACAGGTTACTGTATTCCATACCCGCCGTCGCGGGCGCTTCGCGTGTTTGCAGACAAGTTTTGCAGCGCCGACAGCAAGGCGCCTTGCGCCTCGCCTGTGCAGCGCCTGAGCAGCGCCATGATCGGTGCCCTGCTCTTCATTAACGCAAAGGGCGAGATCATCCTCGACCGAAAGTACCGCGACGACTACAATAAGGCGTCCGTAGAAACCTTCAGGAACCAGGCAAGCAGCGCCAGGCATTGATTGACGGACCGATTACCAGCGGCGGCGCCGCCGCTGGCTCGTGGGCGCGGCCGCAGGCGCACGTGGCCGTGTCTGTGTGCCAGCCGTTTCTCACCGAGCAGACGGCACGCCCCATGCGCGCAGGTCATCGCCAACAAGGAGGCCGGCCGAAATCCGGTGAAGACGATCGGCGACACTCACTTCCTCTTCATTTGTGTGAGCGGCATGTACGCGGTGGCCGTCACGACGGGCAACCCGCAGTGCGCAACTTGCTTTCAGTTCCTTCACCAGGTCGTCAATCTCTTCAAAGGCTATTTTGGCGACTTCTCGGAAGAGTAAGCCGCGACGGGGCAGCCCACTGGCGCCAGCGCAGCAGCAGCATCGCTGGCACCCCTGGCGCGCACCCGAGGGTCCTGGGTGCCGCCGTGGCTGGCCCTGGTTGCCTGCGGCGCAGCGGCGATGCCAAGCAGCTCGGCGGCCGGTAGCAGCGCTCACCAGCGCGCGCGTGCTCTCTCGCGGCGGGTGCTCGCGCAGGTCGCTCAGAAACAACTTCGTGCTCTTCTACGAGCTGCTCGACGAGGTGCTCGACTACGGCTACCCGCAGAACTGCTCGATTGACGTGCTGAAGATGTATATTACGCAGGAGGGCGACAAGTCGGCGGCCGCGGACAAGGCGCAGTCGCAGGCGGTCACGATCCAGGCCACCGGCGCCATCAGCTGGCGCAAGGAGGGCATCAAGTACCGCAAGAACGAGCTCTTCATTGACGTGATCGAGAACTGCAACCTGATGGTGTCGAACAAGGGCACGATCCTGCGCAACGACGTGTCCGGCGTCATCCAGGTCAAGTGCTACCTGTCGGGCACTCCCGAGTGCAAGTTCGGCCTCAACGACAAGCTGATGCTCGACAATGAGGCGAAGGCGAAGAAGCCTGGAGCCGCCGCTCCGGCGGCGAAGAAGCCGGGCTCAGGCATCGAGATTGACGACGTCTCGTTCCACCAGTGCGTCAAGCTGGGCAAGTTTGACATCGATCGTACGATCTCGTTCGTGCCACCCGACGGCGAGTTCCAGCTCATGTCGTATCGAATCACCGAGAACGTCAACCTCCCATTCCGGGTACTGCCCGTCGTCAAAGAGCTCGGGCGCACTCGCCTTGAGGTCAACGTAAAGATCAAGGCCATGTTCACCTTCAAGCTCTTCGCCACCAACGTCGTCATCAAGATCCCGCTGCCCAAGAACACCGCGCAGGCGAATGTGTCCGCGGCGAGCGGCAAATGCAAGTACGAGCCGGCGCAGGGAGGTATCATATGGAAGATTCGACGCTTCCCAGGCGACACGGAATACTTTATGTCGGGTGAGGTCGAGATGATGTCCACAATGGGCGACAAACAGTGGAGCCGACCGCCCATTGTGATGGACTTCCAGGTGCCTATGTTCGCCGCATCCGGGCTGCACGTACGATTCCTCAAGGTCTTCGAGAAGTCCAACTACCAAACCATCAAGTGGGTGCGGTACATCACCAAGGCGGGCTCATATCAGCATCGCATCTAGGCGGCCGCGCAGAGCGTTTTTCTAGTGGGAGGACCGAGAGCAGGCTGGACCGAGAGGCTCGTCGACCCGAGCACTCTCGAAGCGGGGCAGGCTATGTGCAGCACCGTCCCTGCGTGCGCGCGTGCGTGCGGCGGACCTGGCCGGCGAGCGGCGTCTGTGTTTGTCGCGGTGGAAAATTCGAAGGAAAACAGCTTTAATGTGGGCGACGAATATCACCGAGTTCTCTCTCTCTCTCGCGTACTGGCGTACTCGCCGTGGCGCGCGGTCTTGGGCGGTCGTCGCGTGGCGTCCTCTACCTCCTCTTTCGTTTGTTCCTCTCACGTCTCAGCTCTCTCCTCTGAGAACAGAATGATACTTCTCTCTCGGTCTCGCCCCTCTCCGGCCGCCGCGCGCGAACGTCGTGTTTTCGACGACACGTTTAACTCCTCACTCGTATCTCGCGATAGAAACCGCGCGCCGTACTCGTTTGGTATAATCACAGAGGGACTCTAGGGTAGATCAGGGCATCAGGCCGCCAAGAGCATTAAAGAGCATTGTTTTTCTCATTTCTGGAAGCAACGCGGTAGGAGTGTATCGGTCGATATACGCATGCATGGATACATGTATTTGGAAAGGAAGACCGGGGAGGACTTCTTGAAAGTCACACCACGGAAAAAAGTCAGTCGTCGCCCCGAACCCGAAAGCCCCAAACCGTGCACAGAAATTCGTCGAGGGGCTGCAACCCGATTGTCGCACTCTCCATTCTTCCCCCATCCAGTCCATCACTGTCCAGTCAATCCCTCCCCGTCAGTCAGACAACGTGAGCAATGCCCTCGAGCAAAGGTTATATCGACCTAGAGACCGGTGCCGTCGGTGGCATACACGCGATCCTCAACGAGGCGATCGGCACCTGCTTCCTAGCATTCGCCCTCTTCGGCGCGACAGGCGGCCTCGATAAAAACCTGGCTGTTGGCGGTATGGTGTCCTTCTTCTGCTGGTGGGAGGCTGATGGGCACTACAACCCGGCCGTGACGGTCGCAAGCATGGTCGGTTCGAGTCCGTCCTCGTCGATTCGGAGCGGCCTCCTCGCCATCCTCGGACAGGTCGCTGGAGCCGCGTATGCGCGCAGAGCCCATCGAACCCAGCCCAATATCCAACCTCAGCACGAAGCATGCGCCCGCGAATCTCACCACTGCGCGCGACGTTTGCACCTGCGTGCGTGCACTTGTCTCCCCCGTGTGCGTGCGTGCAGCGTGGCTACCCTCGTCTCCTCTCAGCTCATGTCGTCCTCAGTCTCATCCGACGGCGCCGGCGACCTCAGCGCGGGCCTCACCGACGCCCTCCTCACCCTGATCGTCATCATGACGTGGAAGTCTTCGACCAGCGGCCTCGACAAGGGCCTCGTCTATTTCGCCTCCCTTTCCGCCTTAGCGTCGCAGTTTGGCGCCAACGCCTCGATCGTCCTCGGCGTTGTCCTCGCGAACGCCGCGACGGGCGGCAGCCTCGACCTGGGCATGGGCACGATCGTGGCGGTGGGCGCACCGTTAGCGACGGCAGCGCTCTCGCCAGTACTGCTCAACCTGATGAGCGAGGTCCTTCCGAAGCTCACCGACGGGATCAATAAGGCCATGATGCCTGAGCTACTCGGTACCTTTTTCTTCGGCCTCCTCTACTTCTCGATTAGCTCGTCCGACGACGCCCTCGCACCGCTCGCGGTGGGAGTAGCATTACTCACGGCCCATACGCTCGTCCCAACGGCCGACCTGAACCCGACCGTCACGATCGCCAAGTGGGTGAAGGCCAAAAAGTTCGTCGACTGGTTCGACCCAATCCTGATCGTCCTCAGTCAAACTGTCGGCGTGCTCCTCGCCGCGATCGTTGGCTCTTTTGTGGGGATCTCCGCAGCCGTGCCCGAAGCGTCTTCGCTCGGCTCGTCGGCCGCCCTCGAGGCCATCTTTGCCTTCGTGCTCAGCGTACTCTACCTCTCGTTCGGTGGGAAGGCGAATACGACCGTTGCCGCCCTCGGCTACTTTGCAAGCATCTCGTCGTTCGACTCCTCGTTCAACCCCGCGCTTCATCTCGGCACCGTCGTCGGCGGCATGATTGGCTTCGGCGGTGGCGGCAGTCTTGCCGTCACAACGGCCCCCCTCGTACCTCTCGCCGCTGCCGTCATTGCCGGAATCGTCTACGGCACGACTGACGCCAACGTCAACGAGGCCATCGGCGCTTCGTGGTCCTCGTCACGCTCGCCTCGGGCTCGGCCACCCCTGCCCTCACCCTCGGCGCGATGGTCGCCGCGCTCTCGACCGCTTACAAGGGAGGCACGTTCAACCCGGCGCTGCTCGTACCCAGCACGTCGAGCAATCTCGCCAAGATCTTCTTCCAGATCGCCGGCTCGGTCGCCGGCGGCCTCTTTGCCTTGTGGGCGGGCCTCGCAGCTGAGTTCTCGTCACCCGGGCTCCTTACTTCCCCCGTCGCGGAGATCCTGTTAGTGGCGGTGCTGATGCGTGTGTACGGGATCGGCGGCGAATCGGCGGGCCTCGCCTACTTTGCGCTCCTTGCGATCTTCAGTGTTGCCGCAGGCTCCATCGGCAATCCCGCCACCGTGCTGGGCGTCTATGTCGCTAACGGCTTGCTAGGCTCGGGCTTCGACTTTGACGCCGATGAGCTCATCGCGATGCTGTTGCACGTGATCGCTCCGATGGTGGGCGGACTCTGTTCCGCCATGCTGTCCCGCATGCTCACGCGCGAGCTCTGCTTCGATCTGTACAACAAGGCGGGCCTGTCGGTGACCGAGTTCGTCGGCTCCTTCCTCATAGTGCTCTCAGCCTCGGGCGTCTCCGATGATCTCGCGTACTCAGTCGCCGTGATGCTCGTGATTCACATGATCTTCAGCTCGGACCGCGCCGATCTCTTCCCAGCCATCTCAGCCTACCGCCTGTTCGGGGAAGGCGTCGACGTCCTCGGGTTCGTCAAAAAGCTCCTCGTACTAACTCTCGGCGCGCTCGCCGCCGGCGCCGTGTCGGCCTGGCTCCTCGGTGGCACGATCGGCGGCGTCGACGATGAGTCGGTCAGCTCGGCGGCGCTCCACGGCACGCTGTGGGGCCTGACGCTCGGCTGGCTGTACAAGTACGCGCCAGGCGACCTCGGCTTCGCCGTCGGCTTCTTCGCGCTCGCCACCACCTTCGGCGCCTACAACGGCGCCTCCCTCCTCGGAGGCGCGATACTCTCCGCCGATGTGAGCTCTCTCACCTCGCCCGTGTGGATCGCTTCCTTTCTCGCGCCTCTCTTCGGAGGTGTCGTTTCCGCCTGCCTGCCCGCCCTCCTCGGCAAGTGAGATCCCGAGCAGAGTGAGGGGGCAATCCCCGCAGCCGGTCGGAGTGTGTGGACTGAGCTGGGCACGGACTTCAATCATGGATAGCTGGGGACCGCTGGAGACCGGCTGGGGACCGGCTGGGGACGTCCATTGAGGGATCAAGAGGCCCTATGCGGCTCATCGGGTCACGTTCTGGCGTGTGGGGTTATCGGGTTTGTTAAACTCTGTAACTATTTCAAATACGTCCAGAACCTTGGGCGTTGGGGGGATACCGATTTCGATACCGTTGTGTACATGCGATGTACGGGGGCGGGGGGGGGAACTTTAGACACGTCACGACACGAACAGTCGTCTGAACCGTTCAGCCTTCTGCCCACACGAGGGCTGGGTCCATGCCAGCATCTTTGGCCGCCGCCGCATCCGCTACCGTCGCGTACGGCTCAACATCCAGCTGCACATCGGGCAGCTGCATGCCCCCCGCCGCCCCCGCCGCGACCGCTGCGACCACCTCAGCCACTTCCTCCACCTCAGCCTCGAGTGCGTTCAACTCCGCGCCCAACGAAGCCGCCTGAGAGCGCGCAGGTGAGAGGAGCTCCGCGCATGAGAGAGAGAGAGAGAGAGAGAGAGAGAGAGAGAGAGAGAGAGAGAGAGAGAGAGAGAATGGGTGTCGAGGAGCCGAGGAGGGGATGGAGAAGGTGGGAGGGGAGGGGAGGGGCCGCGTGCTCGGCGGCGTGTCGCTCGCGTGTGAGGTGGCTCGCGCGCGTGCTCTGGCGTGGCCCCTTCGGTGGCGAGTCGGCGCCACAGCGCCAAGCTCCTGTCGCGCGCTGGAAGTGCTCGCGACGACGCTGTGCCCTGGGCCAAGATAATGTCGAGCACGCCCCTCCATGGGAGCCATGTGAGGGCACGCCCCTCCAGGGTAGCCATGTGAGGGCACGCCCCTCCAGGGTAGCCATGTGAGGGCGCCCAGATGTACGAGGAGGGCGTGGCCTAGGAAGGGGAGCCATAAGAGAGCGCCCAGATGTACGAGGAGGGCGTGGCCTAGGAAGGGGAGCCATAAGAGGGTAGGGTGGGAGGCTGCGAGGCTGCGAGGCTGCGAGCGAGGCTGCGAGGCTGTCTCACATCGAGGAGACGACTGTCGGCATTCTCCATCCGGCTGCCCAGTGCAGCGCTATCCAAACGGCTGCCCAGTGCAGCGCTATCCAAACGGCTGCCCAGTGCAGCGCGTCGCTCCGATGCAGCGCGATTGCTGGGCGCGCCCATCTTAGCGCTCGAGGCGACGGCGGCGCCGGTGGCGCTCGCACCCGTCGGTGCGTTGACGTCGCGGACGCGAGACGTCGCGCCGAGTTGGGCCAGCGAGAGCGGCCAGCGGGTGGAGCGATTGGCGATTGTCCAGTAACGCTCTCGAAGAGTATGCGCCGCGAGCTTGGGCTGGCGGGAACGCGTGAAGACCCCCTTGCGGTTGCCCACGACGCGCGTCACGCCCTGTGCCGTCATAAAGTCCGCAAAGTTCCACACGTGCTCGCCGACGAGGATGCCCGCCTGCGCGCCGTCGCGAGCACAACCAAACCCGAGCGCTGGTCAGGATGAGCGGTCCGCGGGGGCGAGCGGAGGCGACACGCGGCTCGGAACGGGGACGGGCTCGCGTGCCTGCATGAGCTCGTCGAAGACGCCAAAATGGGCACGTAGATACGCCGCTTGGAACTCTTCTGAGAAGGCGATGGGAGGGTCGCTGTGCACGCCTTCGACTGCGTCGGCGCCATATTCGGAGAGCATCACCTGTGGGGAGGCGATGGCGCCGTAGTGAGCACATGCATGCTGCGCCGGCGCCATATTCGGAGAGCATCACCGGCTTGCCGAAGCGGCCCCGCCAGTTGACTAGGTCACTGCGGAGCGTATAAGGTACGATGTCGAGCTGGCCTGTGCTGGTGTACCTGATGAGGGAGGCAATCCGAGATGCAATTAGAGAGGCGATCGGAAAGCGATCGGAGGCGATCAGAGGCGATCGGAGGCAACCAAAGGCAATCAGAGGCAAGAAGGTCTGGCGGCTGCTCGTGTGATCAAGGCAATCAGAGGCAAGGAGGGCTGGCGGCTGCTCGTTACCATGCGTGGTACCGATTGGCCATGATCAGATCCACGTGCTGGCACACAACGTCCTTCTCGGGCGCCTTGAACGTCGCAAATGTCACCGGCCGGGACGGGTCGAGGGCGCGCGTCTGGGCGATCAAGTGCTTGAAGTACGTGGCCGCACTCGGCGCCTCGGAATCGGGCTCATTAGCAACCGACCACATGATGACCGACGGGTGGTTCTTGTCCCGCATGATGAGTTCGCCCATCACCTCAAGGTGGGTGCGCAGCGTCTCGCGTACCATGTTCACGCTCTGCAGCCCGACGGCGGGGGCCTCGCCAATGACGGCAATCCCGAGCTCATCACACCTGATGGCGGAGGCAATCAGATGCCATCAGAGCTCATCGGACGTCATCTGAGCTCATCCGAGCTCATCCGAGCTCATCCGAGCTCATCCGAGCTCATCCGAGCTCATCAACTGAGCTCATCAACTGAGCTCATCGCACATCTGCAAGAATTCCGTCGAGTACGGATAGTGTGTCGTGCGGATCGAATTGCCGCCAATCCATCGCATCAAGTTCATGTCCTTGACGAGCTGCGGCAGGTCGAGTCCTCTGCCGCGCAACTCCGAGTCCTCGTGCTTGCCGAAGCCGTGCAAGTAAAAGGGACGTGAGTTGATTCGGAGGCCGCGTTCGGGAGTGACGTCGACCGTCCGCAGGCCGTACTTAAGCCGATACGTGTCGGAGACGTTGCCATCGGTGGAGAGGACCTGATGAGGGAGGGAGTCCATGTGGCAATCAAATGTCATCAGCGTCCGCCGCGAGGTCCGAGGGCTTACCTCGACGATGCCGCGCACCTGATGAGGTAGGCACTCAATGACAATCATACGTCATCAGCGCCCGCCGCGGGGGGGCTCACCTCGACGACGCCGCGCACCTGATGAGGTAGGCACTCAAGGGCAATCATACGTCATCAGCGCCCGTTGCGGGAGGGCAAGGGCTCACCTCGACGACGATCGTGTACAGGTAGCCTGGCGTGTCGGACATGTAGCGTGGCCACCAGAGCTGCGCGTCGTGCACCTGTGGGGAGAGGTGAGGGCGCCGTGGTGAGCACTTGCATGCACGGACATGTAGCGTGGCCACCAGAGCTGCGCGTCGTGCACCTGTGGGGAGTATGTGGGGAGAGGTGCGGGCGCCGTGGTGAGCACTTGCATGCACGGACATGTAGCGTGGCCACCGGAGCTGCGCGTCGTGTTGGGTACGTGTTGGGCGTCGTGCACCTGCAACCGCCCGCCACGGCGCGGATCGGAAGGCATGCGCCCGCGCGCGACCACCTGATCCGCGGCGTCGCGCAGCGTGATGAGCACAGATGAAGCCGCGGCGCCCGTCACTGCGCCCGGCGGCGGTGGCGGTTCAGCGGACGCGGCGGAGACGAAGACGTTGAGATGGGCTATCGCGCCCTCGAGGCGGCAGGAGACGAGGATGTCATCCAGGTACGCCACCAGCGGCGTCGTGTACAGCAGCACCTGCCTGTGCAGACCGGCATAGTTGAAAAAGTCCATCTGCAGTCGTTGGATGCGGCGACCAGCGGCGTTGACCTGCACGATGCCCGGAGGAATCGTTGTTGTGCTGAGCGTGTTGTTGACCGCGATGGTCAGCCTGTTGGGCCGGCCAAAGTTCAGGTGCAGCTGCTCGAGCGGTAGGTGGAAGGGCAGGTGGCCGCCCTCGTGTTCTCCTACGAAGTTGCCGTTGATCCACACCACCGCATGGTGGTTGGCCGAACCGACGAAGAGCACGATGCGCTGAGTCAGCCAGTGCATCGGCAGGAAGACAGTGCGCTCGTACCAGACGATGCCCACGTGCTCGCGCAGCGCGCCGTCCTGCGTCAGGTCATTGTACGATGAGGGCACTGGCATGGCCATGGTCGGCAAAGACAGAGCGCCGGATTGCCAATTCTCGCGCATGCCCGATCCGGAATCGGCCTTGAAGCGCCATAGGCCCGATAGATCCTTGATCTCGCGCGACTCAGACTCTTGCGGGTGCAGCAGGCCCGCGCGCCCGAGCGCGCCCAGGACGGACAAAAGCATGACCGCCCCTCGTCAGTCAATTCGTCAAATCACAAGTGGTGTGTACATTGTGTTGCGCCCCATTCACCCTTCTTGCATGCACGTCATCAGTCACCGCACAATTTCCGTATCAGAGTTTGTCACGGTAAAGTTGGGCTTCGTCCTACCACACAGCTATGCCGAGCTCTTTCTGTAATCAATCCGTAATCAGAAGTTCCAAAGTTGGAAAAGGGCCACGCCATGCCAGACTTCTCCCTCAGTAAGCACCCGCCTCGGAAAGTGGTCGTCCTATGCCGCTGCTTGCTAGTCGGCGGTTGCATGGGCTTCTGCAACTCGCTCATGGTGAACAGCGCACTCATCGAGGTATCGGTCTCACCCTTCTTCGCCATCTCTTTTGGCGTACTCTTCATCGCCTCCGCTGGCATCGTGTTTCACCAGATGTGCCGCGATGCCAATGTGCACAATTTTTGGCTGCTTGCGGCCTTTGCGTCGCTCAACTTGGCGTCGGGCGCGGTCTGTTTCGTGCTTGAGCGGGATTGGTCGCACGGCATCACCGCATCGAGCAAGGTTCCGCTCTATGCGATGTTGGGCATGTGCCTCGCCTTTTCAGTGAGCTTCTCATTCCTCGATCTGCTCGCGCGCTGCGACTCGCCGCTCGTGGGTGCGATACTCGTGCGCACCGAATGGCAGGTGCGCGTGATAGCGTGCATATCCTTGGTGACCGGCGGCCTGTACGGTTTCACCTTCGGCTACCTCAAAATTGAGGACTCGTTCCTACGGTCGCCGCTGGCCTTCCGCGAGGCGCTGCACCGAGACTCGAGCCTGTGCTATCCGCTGGGCGCTGGCTCGGGCGCCATTGCGGCCGTCGCCGCCCGGCTGCTAGAGCAGAAGGCGGAGGCGGACGATCCCGACCTCGCGTACGCACGCGGCTTGGGTGGGCGACTGCACGACGACATCTAGTCTCGACGTCCAGTATATCCTGCGTCCAGGATATCCTGCGTCGTCCGAAGAAGCCGTAGAAAGACGACATAAGAGACGAACAGCGCCACTCTCTGTGTTCACGCTGTAGATTCTTTGCGAATAGATAGACACAAGTACTTCCACACTCCACTCAGGAGACAGCGGAGCATGCCGGCATCACCTCCATTTTTAGACGAAAGATTAGAATGAAAGAACAAATCTCTCACATGTTGCTGCCCCCCTCTTCCACAATGCCGTACTGAGCAGTGGGTGCGCGCTGGGAGTGTTACAGCTCACACAGCTGTAAACCTTCATGCGACGTTTCGGTAATAAGGCGCTGCATCGGGCGCCACATGGCGAGGCCAGGGTGCTTTAACGACGGCTCGACCAGCTACGCTGATGGCCAGTGGCAGCTCGCATCAGGCGCACAGCCACCGTACCGTATCACCTCAAAATTCTGGGCAAGCATTGGCTCCAAGATGAACTCCAACATGCCGCAGCACTATGGGAAATGCGACGACCCGCCGAGCAAGCAAGCACCGCCTCCGCCGCCGCGGCCGGTGTACGAGTGGGTGCCGAACGCATGCTCACTGCGACGGCTTGAGGCTTCGAGCGCGTGCGACGTACTGGGTGGCAAGCAGATTGTGGTCGTCGGCGACTCGACGGTGCTGCAGACCTTCCTCTCGCTCGTGCTGATGCTCGGCGGTCGCTTCGGCCGCGACGTGAAGAACGGCATGGTGATCGCCGACTTGACGGCCTCGGCGTGCGATGGCGCCACACGCCTCAGTTTCGTGCGCTCTGACCTGCTGCTCTGGACGGAGATGGTGAGCGACTACCACACGGTGCGGCAGTGCGATGCTTTCTCGATCTTGCACCCATTCGTACAGCGAGCGTCGCGCGACGCGGACGTGGTGTTGCTGGGGATGGGGCACCACTTGCCACGCAGCCTGATGCTCGCCGAGAAATGGACCAAGCTCCCGCCACCCGAGGCCGCCCGGCGCGCTCGCATCGAATTCGTCGCACGCAACCTCAACCACACCCTTCACTCCCTCATCGCCCGGCGTGCGGTGTGGGGGCATACGGACCCGGCGAGCGTCGTGCTGCTTGGCACTTCGACGCCCGTGCGCGGCTGCGCACGCTTCGACTCGCCTCTCTCTCTCGATGGCGCCATCGCCGCCGCCGCCGCCGGGAGCGGCAACGACGGCGACGTCACGTCGAACGAGCTGCGCTGGACACAGTACGCGCGCCAGAACCAGCACGCAAGCTGGCTGGCGCGTCAATACGGCGCGAGCTTCCTCGATGTGGCGCTGCCGTCCGCGATGCGCCCGGACGGTGCGATGGGACGCTTCTGGCCTGCCCATGTGCGCCAACGGCTCGACTGCGTCCATTATTGCCTACCGGGTGTGGTTGATACATGGTCGACTCTGTTCGTCAACCTGCTCGCCTCCTCTCGATTACAACGGGCGCTTCGGGCGTCGCCACCGCCACCGCCAGTGGACGCGAATGGCGCGCTTCCGGTAGCGCCGCGCCGCGCGCCGCGTCGCCGCATGGCGTCGATGCGCAGGCGCCGCTTCTTCGATGCTAATGAAACGCTTTGGCATACGGAGAGGGGGTTTGCGGAGCGCTTTGAAGGATGCCGAAAGGGGGGGCTGCCGGCTCAGGTGGCGCGCAAGGAGGGCGGTCCGGTCTTGTGCGAGGCCCAGCTTCAGCTGCAGCCATGGTGGCCCTTTGTGTGCTGGGACGGGGCCGAGAGGAGGGCCCAGCTCGCTTCCGACCACGCGACCAAATGGGTGCCGTGGAGCCCGCCCGAGAGCTTCGATTAAAACATTGCTCCAAGAGCGTAGTCTAGTTCATAGCGCGAAGGCCACCAGAGCCAAGAGATGCACTCAAATCAATATCAAAAGTCAGAAAGGTCAAGCGACTCGACTCGACTCGGGCCCAGCGCTGTTCGTGTTCCTTCCGCCACATCGGCGACTTCACCGACACCGTCAGATTCACCCCTATACCGCGCTACACCGCACCGATCGTCAGGTCGCGTGGGTGCGGTTGCGCGTCCGCTTCTCATCTTGCGCGTTGCCGTTGACGATCCGGCGCCGTCCACCCCACCGTGTTGCCGTGCCGCCGCGGTCCTCTACGCGGCAGTTCGGTCGCACCATGGTCCTGATTAGTGATTTGTACACGCGCTGGGGCTCGCCCGTGAGCGGTCGAGCGCATAGCGATGGTCTTATCGCCTGTAATCGCCTGGGGGTCCTCGCCTGCGCCCCTGCCTGGCGGGTAAAGTCTGCTTCCAGTTATCCTGTTCGGAGGCCCTATGTGACTACTATATGTACTGGACACCCGACCTGTAGACCTGTATCTGTGTATCTCAAGCCTCGATGACTCGAACAAAGCTGAGATTCCCTAGCGGTTGCGGCTGTGATGGGCGCTCCGGCGTACAGCAAGCAGCAAAACACCGGACTGCCGAGCGGTTGCTCCAAGGCGGATGCCGGCTGCACCGGCTGAAGCTCACCCACACGCAGTTGCCGCATTCTGGCGGTCCACCAGCCGTGAGAGTCGGCGTAAACCTGAAATGATAAGGTATGTAGGGAGTGGAGGTGACGTTTGAGCACGTGGCATCGACGTGGCACAGGAATGCCTGGTGGCCTCTATGCTGCAGCGTCAGAGCCAACACAAGCTCGGCAGATGAGGAGCCACCGACCGCAAAGACGACTGTACAAAGGCTCAGCAGGTAGAGTTCGGCCATAAACGTAATCCCAGAGTAGGCACCGTGATCCGACGCAAAAGGGTTGAGCGCATCATCGGATCGGCGTGGAATTGTCACAACATGACACTTGTGGGCGACCGCAGCAGAGAGGCGCTCGACCGATGCGGACTCCTCAGAAGCGATTGCGATGCGGCAACGATCATCAGCGCTGAGCTCTTCGGCCGCCTTGAGGACAGCCGCCACGGTGGTATTCTCGAGCACGGCCCACGAAAGCCTGTGGGCTGGCAGATGCCGCACGTGCACGCCGAGCAGCGGCCCGCCGCTGTGAAGGACGGAGTGCGCCAGTTTCATAACTTCAGGAGTGAACTCAAAGAGCTGGCTGAATGCCTCGCCATAGGCTCGCAGCAAGCCGCCATCGAAGCGGCTCTGAAGTGCAGTACGTTGCGGCGGCAGCAGACCCGGATTCTTGAGCACGTGGTGGAACTGTGGCCGATTGAGCTGGCCGCAATGCGTGAGCTCTCCGGGCTTTGGTTGAAGCGGTCTATCTCTGAGGTGACGCTCCTGAGCATCCATCTGAGGAGTATTTCTGGCTGCGTATGGAAGGTATGCTGTCTCTGTCATCTTCGGGCAACGCTCAAGCAGAGCGTCTGCACGAGTGAGCAACGGCTTGCGAGCAAGGAAGCGATCACAACCCAGCCGGAGGCTTATGTTTCCCGGCGTTCTCCTCCAGACGAGTGGCGTGTCGAACGTTGCGGCACACAGCTGGGCATTGAGGACGACAAATATCCTGTTGCCAATCTGCTCTGGACAGTCATAGTCGCCAACGACATACGCACGATCGCAGCTCGGTGCCGCGGCTGACATCGCCATCTTGTCGGATGATACAAGTACAGAATGTGATCGCGTGCGGCGCGCCGCGGGCGCGGGCGCGCGCGCGAGCGTGCGGCGCGCGACACACACACAGCACTTATTAGACTGTTCTTTATAGTAAATTCCGCAGGGCTGGTGAAACGAATATTTCCTGCGATTAGAGGAATATCAATACGTAGGCATATCAAGAAAAAATGGGTGCTTTCCGGATGTGAGACTCGCACTCGGAGTGTGAATGATATTTGCTGAAGGCGAGGGACAGCAACTTCGAACGGCAACTTGTCTTCGTTGACTATTCAGCCGAACTGTGTCTTCGTCTTGGGGTAGGCCCCGGGCCCGCGTTCCGCTCGCAGAGAGTATACTGTCAGCTTCTATAACGCCTTCCTGCATGACTGAGTGCACTACGCCGACTCCGGTAACAATGGAAAATACTCAAACGGGGCCGTGGGGTTCGCCTTCGGATCGTACAGCACGCCCGGCGGACCGTCCTCATACGTGAGCCCATAAGTCGCCAAGAAGGATGCATGCACATCCTTGATGGTTTTCACATCCTGAGGCGAGGACACCCTCACCACGAACATCGCCTCGATGGTCGTGGGCAGGTGTGCAACCCACGGGCGCGGGTCGAGGACCACCTCGTTGTAGCCGCCACCAGCCCGGACCTCGATTTGCTGCTTCTGCATCAGAGGGAGCTGCGCGTCGCCGTACCAAGAGCAGCCCCAATTGCGGGTGCCTCGCGCCGGATCACAAGGATGCATGCAACCGGGACGGCAGGACTCGTCGCCGTAGCGCGTGGGACATGACTTACCTTGCGAGCCGCAGTCGCCATAGCACGAGCAGAAGACAGACACGGCGCTCGGGTGGATGATGAAGCCGCCAGGGCCGCTGGAATAGATGTCGGTGTGTGAAGGGTATATGAGCGAGCTCGGGAATCGATCCGAAGAGACGCAGGTGGTGCACGGGTTCCAAGGCTTGTCCCTCTCATTCAGGCCGTCGAACGATCGAATGAACACCCCTGCACGAGCCACGCCGTCGTATACGCCGTCGTACGGCCCACCGCTCGCGAATCGCGCGTTCAGACCGGCGATCACCGAAAGGTGCCCGGCTGGTGGCCGAGGATGTGGCGGCAGAGGCGGAGGGGGCGATAAAGTCGGCGGCAATCGCGGAGGAGGTGGCATCGGATACAGCAGGGGTGGTTCTGGAGATGGCGGCGGCGGCGATGTGGAGGGCGGTAACGGATACAAAGGTGGCGGCGGCGGTGGCGGAGGCGGCAGAGGCGGTGGCGGCGACGGTGGCCATGGAGTTGGAGGTGGCCACAAAGGCGACCACGCAGCAGCACTCAAACTCGGTAGCATGGGCATCGTTCCGTCATCATCCGCATACAGGAAGACGAGGGAAGCTCCCGCGAGCGATAAGCCACATCCGTTGATCAGCAGGATTCTGTACAAACAGCGAGATCTGGATTCATGATCATGATGCTCAGCACGCGCTTCAATATCGTCTACGTGTGTGTACATGCCATGTGTCCTGCTTCGCTTAGGCACGTTCTTCTGCTTCGAGCTGGGCTTCCCCTTGTCCTTGCGCGTCGGTTGCTCCGGCATTTGCACGGACCGCGCGCCGCAGCCTATGCCGAAGAGCGCGGCTCCAGGCAGGCTCACAAGACGCCGACGAGCGACGTTACATGTTCGAGATCCAGATGCGTCTTGTGAGCATGCGTGTCCCGCACACACATATTGCCCTGACGAGCTTCGCGGCGCCGTGTCGGCGCCTTCGTTCACAGCAGTCTCGGTCTCGAGCATGCGGGCGGTCCTCGAGCATGCTCGAACCTAATCGCATGCTCGAGGACAGTCCTCCAATTCTCCGGTTCCGGGCTGACGGCGAGTGGTACAGTGTACCGCTCGTCCTCGAACCGACGGCACGGCCACCGGTATACGTACGCGACGATAGTAGCATCGAGCTCGCAGGCTTTCGTGCGCCTGTGCGTCGTACGCACAGCGAGCGTGAAGCACTTCATGAGTTGTTGGCGCAGAATGGCTGCGTGCTTCCCGCAGAGATTCCTGCGGATGGGCCTGGGTGGCAGCGCCACTTGAACGAACTACTGTGCCAGCCTAGACCCGCGCGAGACATTGTCGAACAGTGGCTTCTAGGTGGATGCGGAGCGGAGTCACAAGCTGAGGATCCCGTGAGAATTCGTAAAAACAACAGGCCGCTGCTCATGATAGGCGGGCGAGCGACTGCGAAAGAGGAGGCGCGCCTCGTCTGTGCAGTGGTGCTGCTCCGCCCGTGGTGCCAACCTGCTGGTGCGACCCACGTCATATGGTCCAGCAGTGATGGTTGGACGTATCCTGCTGCTGCCAACGACGCGAGCAACATTGCTGAGGCTGCTCGGCTCTGCTGGCGCGGGCGTGAGTACAATCTGCGCCTCGCCCGTTGCTACCAGGAAGCGTGGCGCAAGCCCAAACCGCCCAAGCGGACGGCCAGCATCCTGCAGCCTGGGTGCGTTCTGCTGCGGAACGCCTTCAGCGCACACGAGCAACAGTCTCTCGTCGACACGTGCATCCGGGTTGGCGAGCATGCGAAGGCAGGCTTCTTCACGCCAACGTATGAGGCGAACGGTGCGATGGGTTCGCATTCCATGCGGCTGCAGATGGTCTGCTTGGGGCGCCATTGGGATCATTGTAACGGCTCGTACAGCCCACGGCGCACCAATATTGACGATGAGCCTGTACTTCCCGTGCCCGACGAGCTCTCGGCGGCTGCGGCGAAGGTGGCGCGCTGGGCCAGCCTCGCAGGCGACGCACCGAGTGCAGCGACGGGCGGGCGTTGCGCGGGCACGCGGGCGATCTCCGAGGACGAGATCGTGTCGATCCCGAGAGCTGTACCGAGCGCTGTGGAGGAGGGTGGCACGCAGGAAGCCAAGAGCGCTGCCCCGAGCGTCCCGAGCGCTGTACCGAGCGCTGAGGAGGAGGGTGGCACGCAGGATGCCAAGAGCGCTGCCCCGAGCGATGCCGACGAGGGGGAATGGGCTGAAGACGACGAGGAGGACGAGCTGCCGACCAGTCGGGCGCCCGATACGGCGCTAGGTGAGCACTCACACAGCGAGCCCTATGTGCCCGACATTGTGATCATCAACCGGTACGGCCGGCATGGCTCTCTGGGGCTTCACCAGGACAAAGACGAGTCCGCGGCGAGCCTCGCAGCCGGCACCCCCATCGTCTCCATCTCCTTGGGAGACTCGTGCGTCTTCGTGGTCGGCCCTCCCACGGCCCAGGTGGGCGGGGCACCGCCCCCCCCCTCGGAATGCCAGTACGTGCGCCTCCATTCGGGCGACGCGATTGTCTTTGGCGGGCCGAGCCGGCTCGTATGGCACGGCGTGAAGAGCGTCTTCTCAGGATCGGCGCCTGGCTTCTTGCGATTGCCCGAAAAGCCATGCCGCCTCAACTTGACGATGCGCCGATTCTGAAAGGGGAAAGGCGCTCTGCATCGGCACCACGGCAACTCACCTTTGAGTTTTGACGAAACATCATGCGCCGACGTGCAAGGCCTCGGAACCCGTGAGGCCCGCATGCACCCTTCAGTAAAATTCAGTACGCCTTTCTCTTGCGCTATGAATATTGTGCTTGGTGACGTGGTTGGCGGTCGTCACCAGCAGGGGATACGGTGAGGAGCGCCCCACACCCAAGGGGGGGGAGACTTGCAGCTGTTCTAATTCGTTTTAAAATTACAAAGATTAAATTTTTGAATTCAATTTAAGGGAACTCCCAATATTTGAAGTCTAAGCAATTCACAAGGTTGCCGTCGGCGTTACAGATTAAATTTCTGATTTCAGAAAAAGCAATCTCCAAAGAAAGATGTCTCCCTGGTGCGAGGACCTGCGCCGACTGCCTGACCGGACGCGCTCACGCGGCCCTGCCTGCCCAGCCCCTTTCGTTGCACCACGTGCTGACTTGTTGAGCTCTCGCGCGAATCTCAGTTGCAATGCTCGCACTTCTTCTTCTCGTCGGCGCCCCGGCGTCTCCCACGCCTTTTGGCGAGGTGGCGCTCCCTCGGCGTCTTCAAGTTCCCGCGGGTTACGTCCCCCCCACTTGCTTGAGCACATGCTTCACTGCGCCTCCGCTGTCGCCGCTGCCACCCAGTGGCGGAGGCATTCCTCAATTCACGTGCGAAAGCTATATCACCCCTCAATTCGGGCAATGTGCCAAGACGTGCACCGATGCGGAGTTTTCGGCTTTTCTTGCCTTCTATGTCGACGTGCAAGTCACGGTGCTCACGCAAGTTAACATCACGGGAGTTAACATCACGGGACTTGACATCTATTTGGCAAGCATGATCGCTCAAATCAGCGCCCTCAAGACCTGCAAACTGTCCAAAGCCCCGTGCTTCCCGAGCGAGGCGCTCATCACGATGGCCGATGGCACGCCGCGCCCCCTCAGCGCGCTCCGTGCGGGCGACGCCATCATCGCCGCCAGCGCCGACGGCACCCTCACCACCGACACCGTCTCGCTCCTCTCGCTCGCCGATGCGGACGTGCAGGGCACGACCTTCGTGGTGCTCACGACGGCGTCTGGCCGGAGCCTGACGCTGACGCCCACGCACCACGTGCCCGTCGGCGCCGCGTGCTGCGCCGACCTCAAGCAGGCCAAGGACATCGCCGTCGGCGAGACCGTCTATGAGGCGGTCTCATCGAGCGCTGCCGTGAGCGCCACGCAGGTGAAGGAGATCGGCACGGCGACCAAGCCGGGCCTGCACTCGCCGGTGCTCTCGCACGGCACGATGCCGATCGTGAACGGCGTGGCGACGTCCTTCGACGAGCTGCACAATGTGCGCCTCGCCTCCTACGGGCTGCCGCTGCTCAAGGCGGTAGGGCTCACCGCCACCTTCCGCGACGCCTTCCTCGGCGCCCATCGCAAGTACATCGCCTAAAAAGGGGGTCAGCGCCTTGGCAGCAGGGTGGCAAGATGCCGCCGAGGGACACAGGCCGATACCTGTGGCCGATACCGCGGCTGCCGCGGTGTGGGGCGGGAGTGGCGGAGGGGCAGGCCGTTGGTAGGCTGGCGGGTGCAGAGGGGTGTTGTGATCGACTTGATCGACTTGATCAACATGCCGTGCGGGTGGGGGATGATGTGTGCGTCGAAGAGCCTGTGAGGCCGACCTGCGTCGAGACGCGCGGGGATCAACGCGGGGATGTATCTACCAAAGCCTGGTGCGGGTGGCGGCGGGGGGAGCGGTGTCGGTGTCGTATCGTGTAAGGTACGTCGTGGATGTGTCTTGTGTGTCGGATACCCCGCCCTAATCCGATAGGCTCGGCTACCATACCGTACTACAATTCGATTTGACGCCCGGTCAGTCCGCGGCCGCGGTAAGGAAAGTACAACGTAGAAGGTCGGGTATTTGTGGGGCGGGTTAGGGGGTCGGCGGTCGCGCCAGTGTGAGCAGTGCGCATGTATCCTGCATGTATCCAAGTATCCCGCATGTATCCAACATGTATCCAACATTTATCTTGATTACCTATTGACTACCTCTTAGGATACATGTATGCTGCATGTATCTTGCATGCAAGGGCTTGCATGTAGCCCGCATTCCCGCTTCCCGGCGTGCGGTTGTGCGGCGTCCCGCATATGTCTCCTTCATATCAGATAGAGATACGTCTCTCTCTGGATGCATTTGAGATACATGTATCCCATAATGATAATCTCAGATGTATCCCGTATGTATCTTGATTAATATCTTGATCACCTCTGCAGATACATGTATCCCGAATGTATCTTGTATCCATGCTTGTATCTCAGATACGTACCTCTCTGGATACTCATTCGAGGTATGCATTTCAGATATTTGTATCCCGCACACGTATCCCTCCAAGACACATGTATCGTGAACTTGTATCTCGGTGTATCCTGATGTGTCGTGAAACTCCGTCGTGATGAAGAGTCCAAGATACACGTATCCTGATGTATCTAAGATGTATCCTGATATGTACTGTGACACCAAGGATCAAGCGCCCAAGACGTCACGTCATTGCGTCACGTATCTTGATGTATCTGATGTGTATTTCGGACTCTTTGGGGCTTGCTTTGGGGTCGATACGTGTAAAATACATGCAAAATGTCAAGATACATGTATTCTCTTGGAATGTAATGAGTGAGTGAGTTATTGAGACACAGACACACCGTGGAACAATACGGGGTACGGGTCGAGATACCCACTGAGGCTCCTAGGGTATCCCATGGCAGCACACGCAGCATGTATACAAGCTCGTGGCCATGTTTTGAATCCAACGGATTCCTGTTCGGGCGTCGCTATGCTCTCTCCATGCCCACACCATGCCCGGCGAAACTGCCAACCCCCTCTTGGGAGGGACAGACGCTCACTCACTCACTCACTCACTCACTCACTCACTCACTCACTCACTCACTCACTCACTCACTAACTCACGGAATGTAACAGAGAATGTAAGATGCATTTGAGATACATCAGGATGCGTAAAGGATACGTGTATCATTCAGGGTACATGCAATGAAGAAACGTAAAAACATGCAAAAGATACATTACATTAGGATACGTATCGTATAGGACCCCCCCCAAAGTATAAGACCCCCCCCTGCAAGGCTATCAATTCTAAAAATAGTTTTAAAAAAAGTTGTGAAACAGAGTCCGAGCTCACGCACGAGGTTTGCCATCGGCGTTTTCTGATTGATGAGCAATTATTCATCCCCAGAGACTCTCTTCGCGCAAGGTCCTGCGCCGCGCGCACCCCGCGCGCGCGCGCGCAGACTGCCTGACCGGACGCGAGCCTCCGCGCTCACGCGGCCCTGCCTGCCCAGCCCCTCTCGTTGCACCGCGTGCTGACTTGTTGAGCTCTCGCGCGAATCTCAGTTGCAATGCTCGCACTTCTTCTTCTCGTCGGCGCCCCGGCGTCTCCCACGCCTTTTGGCGAGGTGGCGCACGCTCGGCGCCTTCAAATTCCCGCGGGTTACGCCCCCCCCACTTGCGTGACCACATGCTTCATTGCCCCTCCGCCGTCGCCGCCGAGTTCGCCACCCAGTGGCGGAGGCGGGGGCGGTGTCATCGATATTCCTCAATTCACGTGCGAAGGCTATATCACCCCTCAATTCGGGCAATGTGCCAAGACGTGCACCGATGCGGAGTTTTCGGCTTTTCTTGCCGTGTTTATCGACGTGCAAGTCTCGGTTTTCACGGCAGCTGGCATCTTTTCAGCAAACACGATCGCTCAAATCAGCGCCCTCAAGACCTGCAAACTGTCCAAACCGGCAGACCCTTGCTTCCCGAGCGAGGCGCTCATCACGATGGCCGATGGCACGCCGCGCCCCCTCAGCGCGCTCCGTGCGGGCGACGCCATCGTCGCCGCCAGCGCCGACGGCACCCTCACCACCGACACCGTCTCGCTCCTCTCGCTCGCCGATGCGGACGTGCCGAGCACGACCTTCGTGGTGCTCACGACGGCGTCGGGCCGGAGCCTGACGCTGACGCCCACGCACCACGTGCCCGTCGGCGCCGCGTGCTGCGCCGACCTCAAGCAGGCCAAGGACATCGCCGTCGGCGAGACTGTCTATGAGGCGGTCTCATCGAGCGCTGCCGTGAGCGCCACGCAGGTGAAGGAGATCGGCACGGCGACCAAGCCGGGCCTGCACTCGCCGGTGCTCTCGCACGGCACGATGCCGATCGTGAACGGCGTGGCGACGTCCTTCGACGAGCTGCACAATGTGCGCCTCGCCTCCTACGGGCTGCCGCTGCTCAAGGCGGTAGGGCTCACCGCCACCTTCCGCGACGCCTTCCTCGGCGCCCATCGCAAGTACATCGCCTAAAAAGGGGGTCAGCGCCTTGGCAGCAGGGTGGCAAGATGCCGCCGAGGGACACAGGCCGATACCTGTGGCCGATACCGCGGCTGCCGCGGTGTGGGGCGGGAGTGGCGGAGGGGCAGGCCGTTGGTAGGCTGGCGGGTGCAGAGGGGTGTTGTGATCGACTTGATCGACTTGATCAACATGCCGTGCGGGTGGGGGATGATGTGTGCGTCGAAGAGCCTGTGAGGCCGACCTGCGTCGAGACGCGCGGGGATCAACGCGGGGATGTATCTACCAAAGCCTGGTGCGGGAGGCGGCGGGGGGAGCGGTGTCGGTGTCGTATCGTGTAAGGTACGTCGTGGATGTGTCTTGTGTGTCGGACACCCCGGCCCTAATGCTAATCCGATAGGCTCGACTACCGTACCGTACTAAAATTCGATTTGACGCCCGGTCAGTCCGCGGCCGCGGTAAGGAAAGTACAACGTAGAAGGCCGGGTATTTCTATTTGTGTGGGGGCGTAGGGGGTCGGCGGTCGCGGCGCCCGCCAGTGACGACGTGAGGCAGTGTTTCGGACCGGACTTTGCACTTTCGGTTCCCGCTGAGGGTCGCGCCGGACATGCCTGAGTATCCGCGCGCGCTTAGTTACACTCGCTTGGCCGCTAGCCCGCTAGCCCGAGCGCGCACACCGGCTGACCGCCAGCCGAGCCCCGGAGAGGCGGACGCCTCCACACAGGACAAATACACGTCACTCACACATTGACAAAAAAATTAACATTGACGAAGAAGCGGGAAAACTCACATCGACTCAGGGCAACTTCGGGGGAGCATACGTCGCGATGTCTGACGGCGATGTCTGACGGGGGATCTTCTCGACGAGATTGCGCCGAGACCGGGACGAGATTGCAATCTGTTCGGCCTCAGCCAAGCGTGCTTGGGTGACCTGCAGCAGCAAGCGGATGAGTCTGCAGGCCAACGCTGGATCAGCCTTCTCGATACTTGCGTACCTGTCTGCTCTCAGCCGAAGCAGCTGGCACTCAGTATCCGCGACCGCCATCGTCGGGAGCGGAGAATGCGACCCCGGAGTCCCCCCACTCATCATAAAAGAGCGCAGAGAGAGTACAGCACCAGGCCCGACTTTGCCTATCCTGTGCTTGGACGCAGCATCAGAGGTGGTGTCCACGGCCAGCGAGACGGTCACCGAGCCCTTGTCGAGGAAATAGAGGTACTGGTCGCCCTGCGCGACCGCCGATGGGCCAGCGCGGAGGGTGTCGGACTCGTCATAGATAACAGAATCGGGCATGCAGACGACCACGTCACAGTAATCTATGATGGGGGAGAGCTCTCGGATGCCGTGTACCTGATGAGGGAGGCAATCAGTGGCAAGCAAGTGGCCAGCAGAGGTCGTCAGAGTGGCGATCAGAGGCTAATCAGAGGTCTCGGATCCCATTTGCCGCCTTCATCCCGTGCACGAAGCGCTCGATGAGGGAGGCATCCAGTGGCAATCAGAGGTCATCATTGGCCATCAGAGGCTAATTACCGCCTCCACCCCCTGCACGAAGCGCTCGATGAGGCGCCGATGCCCTTCAGGGTTTGCGAGCGCGTGCGCCTTGCACTCCTCAGCAGGATAAACAGCGATGCCTCCGACCCTATCGGCCGTCGAAGAGCCGACCAGATCTTCACTCTTTATGCGGTGGAGGTGGACGGCTTTGTGCCATCGGTCACCAGAAGCTTTTCTTCCGATGATCATGGGCTCGGTGAGGTCCGATTTGGATTCGAGACCTACCTTGGCCGCTGCCCCGGGGGCTTGAAAGAGGGAGTTGGTGCCTGTACGCTTGAGAGACATTTGGCGGAAGAGGCCGAAGATGTTCGAAGACGCGGAAGGACTACGCTCAATCGCAGACATAGAGCCTGTCCGTTGAAAGAGAGCTCGGGTGATAGCATAGAGCTTGAGAAGGTCGGTTTCACATGCCTCAAGCGCGTCGTCCAGCGTCTCGAAATAAAGAAAGTCGATTCGACGCTTCTCGATCATCGATCGGACCTCGGGATTCGCCGCCGTGAAGATGAGCCTTGCTTCCTTGCAGATACGCCTGGCGAGGAAGAGAGCAGAGACGGCGGACGTGTCGATCATAGGGCACAGCTCACAGTCGATGATGATGTTCCGAAGCTCCCGCCCTTCGCTCGTCAGTGCGAGACGATGAGCGCGCATGACATCGATCACCTGCACGCAATTGGGGAGGCACTCATCATGCAATTGGGGAGGCACTCAGCATGCCATTAGGGAGGCACTCAGCATGCCTCAGCATGCCATTGGGGAGGCACTCATCAGACAATGAGCGCGATTGCCATCTGTCACCTGGCTCGCTGAGCCGAAGAAGGCCATCCCTTGCAAGTGAATGATGAGGGTCGAGGCCCCGTGTTCCGCGAGGAAGTCCCACTCTTCGTTGGTGCGTACCACGGTGGAGCGCTTCAGTTCTGACGTGGCCGACTGGACCACCCCGGAGTGGCTCACATAGTCGACTATGAAGATGAGCATGGAGAAGAGGAGCCCACTCAGCACGGCGTAGAGCATGCCAAAGTAGATGGTCACCGCCAGGTGCACTAGCACCAGAGCGAATTCTTGCTTCTTCAAGCACTGGATCGCGTCCGTGAGCTCACTGACTAGGAAGCTGCAGCCGAGCGTGACCAGGAGCGAAGCGGACATCATCTTTGGAAGTGCCTCGACCAACCCCATCCCAATGAAGAGTAAGTAGCCGCTCGTCAGTATGCCCACGACTTGCGGCAGTCGGCCTCGTGCGCCGAGCATATGGCTCAGAAGCATGCCCGAGAAGCTGACCGCAGGAGTCATCGCGGCGGGTACGGCCGCCAGGTTCATCACGCCGCTCGCGATCAGCTCCACGTTGTAATCGAGCTGTACGTCACACCTCGACTCAAGCGAGCTGTAGGTGAGGAGCCGTCCAAAGGTATTTGGCACCATGGATGTGACCGAGATGGGCACAGCACTTGTGAAGGCCAACTTCCAATCGATATTGGAGAGGTCGAGCCGCTCGATCGTCTTGAGCAGGTCGACTGAGGCGGGGACCTCGAAGGAGGCGCCCGAGAGTGCAGCGGCGGGCAGCAGCAGGCGGAGGACAGCAAATGTGGTGATGCTTAAGCCAAGGAAGGTGGGCATGACCAACACGTTGACGAGCCCCGTGGTTTTGCGCTGCAGAACATAGACGGTGCTGCCGAGCCCGAGTGCCACTAAGAAGGAGGGTAGCAACGGCGAATGAGCCAGACTCGCTGGGTCGGTCAGAGGGACCCCGGAAATCAGTTTAGCCGCGGAGGATAGCTGAGCGAATCCCATGGAGACGAGGTACCCGGAAATGACGGGCGACGGCATGAGCTCGACAAGCTTGCCCACTTTGGCAACGCCGAGACCGATGTAGCACAGCGCGTTGATGAGACTGCTGAACATCATTGTGGCCACCAGCGTGCCAAAGTAGTTTGGTGTGCCGGCTCTGATGCTACTCGACGCCACAGTGAAGAGCGATGCCATGAACGTGTCGCTCACCATCAGATACTTTAGCGGACGGTCTTTTCCGATCGGTATACTGAGTGCTGTTCCAGCGGCCGAGGTCATAAGGCATATCACTACTCCATCTGCAAACTGGCTTCCAGGGAAGATGATGCCGGCGCAAGTAATGTTAATCACGAGGACGACAGCAGCGCTGACAATGGAGCCGGGTATGTCAGTCACCGCCGTTTGCACGGCCTCCTGCAATAGACGGGCGAAACTTGCCATTTTGCCGATGAAGGTGGGGGGTGCAGGAGAGGAGATGCAGAAATCTCCGTATGACCTCCAACGGAATAGTCTACTTGGCTCTCGAAGTGCGACATCACGGAACAGATAGAAACCCCAGCAACATCCCCGTCTGGGGGTCCTCCGTCGCCCGCCGGAGAGTGAGCAGCTGCCAGCTGGCGTCTTGACGCGTTGTATTCTTGCATGTGTGAGGGATGAGGCCGCTTCGGGTCACGTTTCATGGGCCTCGTCAGACGTCTCATCTGCCAGGTCGATAGTCTCGAGTGTCGTGTGAATTCGAACGCGTTGTCCTGGCACTTTTGCTCGTCGTTTTTTGCACGAGACGCTCGGGCCGACCGTAGCCCTGGAGGGCGCTCAGCAAGGCCCCCTCCACACAGGTCCTATCCCGAGCGCCGCTCGACATGTCGCGGACCACCAAGGGCCTCGCTCCTCGCCCCTCGCCCCACCAATCCATGACGCTGCCGCCAGTCATGCGCTGGCCGCCTCCCGACTACTGGGCGCGAGGGCCGCCGCGGCGCAACCAGACTAAATTCACCACGTATGGATACGAGATCTCGCTCGTCCGCCAGCGAGGTGGCTCGTACACGCAGGAGCCGCGACCCAGTGCGCAGGTTCCAATGCGGCCCCGGTCGGACGCGTGCCTCGTGCGGCCAGAGCGCTCGCTCAGTGTGAGCCAAATCATGGCGGGAGAGTACTTTTGCCGACCTGACCCGGCGGCTTACGTCCGGCTGCTGGACAGGCAGCACGAGGCGGCATCCAGCAAGAAGAAGCTGCCACCTCTTGGGGGTTCCGCGCCTGGTGCCGGCCCCAAGACCTTGTTTGACGGCAGCAAAATCTGGGATGGACTCACGCAGACGGACCCAGCGGTCACTTTGGCGACGAAGGGTGAGGAGGCGCTGGTATCCTCACTCAAATCTTCACTCAAGTCCATGGCCCACTGATCGAATGCTCTCGACAGTGTGCTGCCGCAAACGCGAGACGGCCAACTTGAACGGCAAAGGCTGCTTGGAGTCGCTGGCGTGTTCGCGTTGTGCCTCTCACGACATTTTATGAGTGTTCTTGCTCATAAATTGAAGACCCACGACGTTCTTTCTAACACACCAACACGACGTTCACAGCCATGCTGAACTTCACGCGCCGCTCTCCGATGTCTCATTTGTCTCATTTGTCTCTCCGTCGTCATGCCGTGGGTCACTTCATCGGCTGGCGTGGAAGAGTGGATGCCAGCACCACATGAGCCTACCGCGGCTCCTGATCTGAGAGCGCAGATCGCTGCGACGCGCGCCAAAGTCCAGATCGACGCACAGCTGGCAGCCGCTGCTCCAACAAGACCCCTGACCTTGGCAGAGCAGATTGCGGCGACGCGTGCCAAAGTGGCCGGTGGTGGCAATACCGCAACAGCTGGCGATTTGGCTGAAACTTGCACGCTGGCACCAACACTACCGCCGCCGCCTCCACCAAGACCGCTGTCGTTGGCAGAGCAGATTGCGGCGACGCGCGCCAAGGCTGTCAGCGCGAGCTTGCCCGAGGAGACGCCCGAGGAGGCGCGCGAACGACGAGTGCGAGCCAAGGAGGCGCGTGAGGCGGCGGAGCGGGCCGAGCTAGAGGCGGAGCTGCGTGCCGAAGAGGAGGCGAGGCGCCAAGCGGAGTTGGAGTCGGAGGCGGAGGTCGCTGCTTTTTTGGAAGCTGAGGAAAAGGCAGCAGCGCAGGCCGTGGCGGCGGCGGCACACGGCGCGGAGACGGCAGCGGACCTGGCGGAGCCTGACCTGCCGTTCAAGCCGACTCTCGCGCAGCAGATCGCGGCGACGCGTGCGAAGCTCGCCCGCGAGGAGTGTGCCCGACACGACGCCGAAGCGACGGCTGCAGCCGATGCGTCCATGGTCTCCACGCGCAGCGCGCCCGACGTGGCGCCCAAACTGCCAAGCGGCTTCAAGAGCGCCGATGAGCTCGCAAAACCGCTCGAGGTGCCTCAGCCTCTGATCGCCTCCGATCGGCTCCAAATCTGATGGACACTGATGAGCACTGATGAGCACTGATGAGCACTGATGAGCACTGATGAGCACTGATGAGCACTGATGAGCACTGATGACCACTGGTTGACATCCTCTCTGGTCTCTCTTTGTTCAGGTTCCCGCACAATTCCGGGTGGCCGTTGAGGCTGGGCGTGTGGATGAGTTGTACTCGCTCCTCCAAGTGGCAGATGTGAGCTTGCGCGCGTCGCCCGGGTTCAAGGACCTCAAGAAGCAACTTCTCGCGGAGGCGAAGCAGATCGCAGACCGACGAGCCGTCGAGCGGGAGCGTAGTTCTTGTGGTAGTTGAGCGAACGCTGCGTCGCGTGTAGGTTTCGTTTCTCTTTCTCGCACGCCATCCAGCATTTCTCATTGTAATCTCTAGAAACCGGGCAACCGGGTAACCAGGTAACCGCAAACCGGGCAGCTGAGAGCTGTATGAAGGCATTGCGATGAAGGACACGTCACTCAGCCGCCGGAGCCGGACACCGGGGGACGCACCGGCCGGGCGCAGACGCTGAGGACGAACACCGGCGCGCACCGCTTCACGCCGTGACGCGGCCGTCAACACCGCTATGAATATAGAGTTTTTATTCCCCGAGATTTCCTTATATGACGAAACATTGGGAACCCTAATAAGGAGATGACGAAACCCTGGGAGGTCAGTGACGAAACTCCGACGGACCGTTCCCGCCCTTTCAGTGTCTGACTCTCCAGTGTGCGCCAACGACTCTCAGTCTTCGCCTCGGCGGGCCGGGTGGGGTCGCCTAGGGATCGGGGTGGGGTTGACCTTCGAGGTCTCCACGCGGTCGGGATCGGAAACGACTCTCGATTTCCTGATGACGTCTCAGACCCGACCCCGACCTCGGACATCAACTTCATATCTTATCCCTCCCTCTGACCCCGACCGACCAGACCTCACACTGGAGAGTGCTGGTGCGTCGTGTAGGGCACTTCCATATCTGGCTCAGAACATAGTACGTCTACGGCCGAGATCTTGGGTGACGGGGGGTTTCCTATCCTTATTTGGGGGGGGGTCCTATCGGATACGTATCCTGATGTATCTTGATGTATCCTGCATGTATCTGGATTGTATCTTGATGTGTCCCGTTCATATACATCAAGATACATCGAGATACATCAAGATACATTTGTATCTGTCACTTTGCCCATCATTTGATGTCTTACCTATGGATATGTATGTATCCTTCTTTACGATACATTTAAGATACAATTAAGATACATTTAAGATAAAATGTATCTTAACCCTCAGATACATGACACACAAGAAACAATCACGATACATGTCAGATACATATGGGATACAAGAGATACACATCAAGATACGTATATCGAGCCCTACTTGCGACCGCGCTTGGATACCCCCAAACCCCCGAGTGATACGTGTCCCGCATATATCCCGCATGTATTCCGCATGTATCCCGCATGTATCGGTTATGTCAGAGTACAGGAGCGGAAATAGAAACTGCGCTCTGTATCCTGGAATCTGTGCTCCCTAGAGTCCCTACCCTGCTCGTTCGTCGTTGGCAAGCCCTAGGTATTAGACTCGGAAACTTGGAATCTGGGAATTTGTGCGTCCGTCTTGCTGCGACCCAAGAGGGGTCCTCGGAAACTCGGAAACTCGGAATCTGGAATTTGGGAGTCCCT